>Ga0172371_10003962_pt1 | contig 22724 bp, 25 predicted proteins | sample Lak12m_FD_114543 | JGI IMG/M metagenome (GOLD analysis project Ga0172371, IMG submission 114543) | Freshwater microbial communities from Kabuno Bay, South-Kivu, Congo - kab_022012_12m | ecosystem: Environmental > Aquatic > Freshwater > Lake | place: Democratic Republic of the Congo: South-Kivu...
AAAGCCGGGTCAACATAGCTCCGGCGGCATCGGCAGGGACAACCGGTCCAAGACACGCTCCGTGACTTCCCGTTTCTTGAGATCAAAAACCCGCTGCCCTTCGGCCAGGAGGTCGGCGCTTCGGGTGAAATCCAGGACGCCGATCTCGGGGAATACGAATTCGAACAGGACCGCCGGCGGATGGGAGGCCAGCATCTGCAGCGTTTCCGTGTAGGCCATGATGTCGATCGTCCGGGTGACGATCTCGATCAGGTTCGGCGTCAGCGTCCGCGCCCGCCGCGATTTCCGGCTCGAGGCAAGCCAGTCATCGGCGATTTTCAGCCAGCCGCGCTCTTCCTTTTGGGCCGCGGCCAGGCGTCGGACGAGCTTTTCGACGCCGTGAACCCGGAGCCCGGCCTCGTCCCGACTCGCAAGGCTTGTGTGGGACTGGCCTTCGGCCCCGTCCCGACTCGCAAGGCTTGTGTGGGACTGGCCTTCGGCCTTGTCCGTTTCCGTTTTTTCCCGACGGGGCCGGCGCCTCAGGGGAAGGATCCGGCGGAGCTTGCCGATGGCCGGCTGAAGACTGACGGCGATGACGAGGTGGGCGCCCAAGCGCTCGGCGATGTCGATCGGAAGAGGCGAAGCCACTCCGCCGTCGAGGAGAATCCGGTTTCCGATCCGGGCCGGGGTGAACACGCCGGGGATGGAAATGCTGGCCCGGATCGCTTCCAGGAGGTTGCCTTTGCGGAAAACGACCGGCCGGCCCGTTTCGTAATCGGTCGCGACGATCCCCAGGGGGACGGGGCAATCCTCGATCCGGATTTCCACGGGAATGTAGCGGCGCAGAAAGACCATGGTCTTCCGGCCGGTGAAAAATCCGTAGCGGGAGAGGGAGGGATCGAAAAGCCGGAACAAATCCTCGGGCTTCATCCCCGCCAGGTCTTCCCGGACTTTGGCGAGCCGTCCGCAGGCGAAAATGCCGGCGGCGACTGCGCCGATGCTTGCCCCGACGAGCAGATCGATCGGCACGCCCATGCGGATCAGGTTTTCGAGAATGGGGATATGGACAATGCCGCGCGAACCCCCGCTCCCGAGAACGAGACCGACCTTCGGCCGCCGGGGGCGGCCGGCGGCGGTCCCGGAAAAGTCGGCGGTTTCAGCGGCGGCCATGGCCCATCATTAACATGAACGGAAAGGATTGGCAACCGGAGGCCCATCTCAGGTATGATGCCGGCCATGTTCCGCCTTCGAAAAACGCCGCCGCCCCCGCCGTCCGAACATGTTTTCGACGGCGGGACGGAGCGGTTCACCTTTCTCTGGATCCGCGGGACGGGCCGCCGGTTTCGGATCGAGGTGGCCGGGGACGGCGCTGTCCGCGTTCATGCCCCGGCCGGCGCCTCGTTCGGCCAGGCCCGGGCGTTTGTCGCCGAAAAAGCCGCTTGGATTCTCCGGACGCGGGAAAAACTCCGCTTCCGGACGCGCTTGATCTGGCCGGCCGCACCCCGGGCGGGGGACGAGTTCTTCTGGGCGGGCCGCCGGCTCCGCGTGGAGGAATTTTCCGGACGGCGCCTTTCCATCCGCCTGGATCCGGACCGGCTCGTGATCGTCCGCCCGCCGTCCGCCGACGCGGATCGAACGGCCCGCCGGGCCGGCCGACGGCTGCGGATTGAAGCCGAACGGCTCCTGGGCGGACGGCTGGCTCTTTGCCTTCCCTCAGCCGCGCGATTCGGCATGGACTTTGCTCCGCCTTTGCCGCGCGTTTCCTATCGGATGATGAAACGCCGCTGGGGGAGCTGCGGCCGGGACGGCCGGATCGTCCTCAACCTCCGGTTGGCCCAGCTTCCGGACGCTTGCGTCGATTACGTGATTCTTCACGAGCTCTGCCATCTCCGCCATCATCATCACGGCCGGGCGTTTTATCTTCTGCTGGCCCGCGTCTGCCTGGACTGGCAAGAACGAAAACAATCGGTCGAGCGATTCATCCCGGCGTCGTGAGGCTTGCGCCGGTCGGCAACCTCGGATATGATGGTCGTGTCGACGGATTCGTTTCGAGGAAGAGATGAGGAAACTTCGTGTTGCGCTCATTTACAATGCCTATGACGAATCCAAGAAGCTTCCCGACGAGGATCAAAGCAACTTTGATTGCCTGCGGGACATGATCTTCGGCATGGCCCGGGCGGTCCGCCGGCTGGGGCACAAGGTCACGGTCGTCCCGCTGACCGACGATCTGAACTATCTGCAGCGGCGGCTCCGCCGGCTGAAGCCCCATGTCGTTCTCAACCAGTACGACGACGTCGTCCACGGCGCCGCGTATGAAATGCGCGTCGCGGCCTTCATCCGGATGATGGGCATCCGGATCACCGGTTCGCCCGCCCTGGCCCTCGGCCTCAGCCGCTATAAATACATGGCTGCCAGCCTGCTCCAGGGCGCCGGCGTTCCCATTCCCGCGCAGACGTCGTTGATCGAGCGGATCGGCGAGATCAACGGGCACGACTGGGATTTCCCCCTGATCGTTCATACCAGCCAGGAGCACGCCGGCATCGGGATGGACCGCCACTCCGTCGTGACCTCGAAGGCGGCTTTGAAGGAAAAAGTCCGCGAGATCCTGTTCACGTATCATCAGCCGGCCCTTGTCCAGACGTTTCTTCCCGGCCGGGAATTCAATGTCGGGATCATCGGGGGAAGGAAGCCGCGGGTCCTGCCGCTGGCCGAAGTGGATTATTCCGGACTTCCCGGCTCGATCCCTCCGATCATGTCCTATGCCGCCAAGTGGATCGAAACGTCGGTGGAATTCAAGAAGACGCGGATCATCTGCCCGGCCAAGGTGAAACCCGATCTGGCCAAGAAAATCGCCGACGTCGCCATCCGGGCTTTCCGGGTCGTCGGCGGATGGGGCTACGGGCGCGTCGATATCCGCCTGGACGAAGCCGGGGAACCCCGCGTTCTCGAAGTGAATTGCAATCCCTGCCTGGACAACGACGTGGGGCTCGCGCGCGCGGCCAAGCGGGGCGGCCTGACCTATTCGGCTCTCCTCGGCGTCATCCTCAAGGCGGCGTTCGAAGGACCGCCGTTCGACATGAACCTGCCCATCTTCGGGCTGCAGAAGAACAACGTCCGAAAACCGGAATAAGCTCTCAACCCGTCAACCGTCCCGTGTAATCGTAATCCAAGGCCAGGGCCACGGCCAGGGCGACCGCGTCCATGTTCTTGGCCCGCTCGGCGCTCTTCGGATAGCGGAGGCCGAGGGCGTTGCTCCGGCTTTCGAGCTTGCGCAGGATCGCCTCGGCTTCCGGCTCGCTGAGAGACGACCAGCGGACGACCCGTTCCAACAGATCTCCCCGCCGTCGCCGGAAGAGATCGGCGACGGAAACGAGGACCTGGCCGCGGGACGGCGGGAAAACCTCGCGGAGCCGGTCGTCGACGTATCCCCGGGCCTGCCGCCGGAAGGCGTCGGCCTTTTTCCCGTAATGCTCGGCCATCGTCAGGTTCATGCTCTCGACCGGCCGGACGAGCTTCCGCCGGAGGTTCCGCGGCTTCTGCCGGCGGATCTCCTTCATCAGGCGGTCGACGTATTTCAGCTTGCGCAGGACGGGCCAGCGCAGATACCGCCGCCGCCAGTCGCTGCGGGGCGTCAGCCAGACGGCGAACGTTTCGGCGAAGTCCTCGTCGGGATGCTTCTGGGCGTACGTCCGGCCGTAGTTCTGCGAGACGATGTGGCGGACGAACTGGCGGCTGAAGCGGTCCGGCCGGAAAATGTCCCGGTACGGTTTGGTGAACGAGCCGAAGATCTCCTTCCAGCTCGACCGCTCCCAGAGGCGGAAGGCGTAGTTGACGGCGTGTCCGGCCTCGTGGCGCAGGAGCATCATGATCGTTTTCGGGTCTTCGATCTCGCCGGTCTGTTCTTCCTCAAGATGGGTCAGCCGTTCGTCGGCGAGATAGAAGGGGATGCCGATGATCGGGGAACGGTCGGGGCAACCCCATTCATCAGTGAAGTAAACCCGCGGCTTGAACAGGAAGCCCTTGGCCTCCATCTCGCGGCGGAGGCGCAGGACGAACGGCTCGATCGGGGATCCTTCGATTTTCAAGAAGAGGTCGGAAATCCTGCGGTTGAGCAGCTCAAAGCGCACCGTCTCCCAGCTTTGAACGAGACTTTTAACGCTCGAAGCGCTCATGGTCGGGAGATTCCCTCCGAGACGGCCGAACGACGGCGACCGGCCTTAAAGCGACAAAATATGAGGAATGCGGAATCTTGTCAAGGAGAAGATTTGTTTTAAGATATATCGAGTTTTTGAAAAACCCTTGTTTTAGATTCGGCCAGTGTCTTGTTCAGATGTAAAATACTGTAAATCCTAGTATTTATGATAATTTAAATTATTAGAAAAACGATATATCTTGTTTTCTTTATTAATTTGACATGGAGATTTTTCCGATGTAGATTTTGTCCGCGTTGTCACAAATGAGGCGGCGTTCCAAATCCGGCCCTGGTCGAATGGGGGGCTTCCAGTACTCTTTCCTGTCGGTCGGCAAATCGTTCTCACGCTCGCTATCCGCGAATAATTCCGTTTTTTTAGGAGGACGGATCCATCATGAACATCACCCCTGACCAAACGCTCGATGCCAGCGGACTGGCCTGTCCCATGCCCATCATCAAAACCAAGAAAGCCGTCGACGGCTTGAAGGTCGGCGAGATTCTGAAGCTAATCGCGACCGATCCCGGCTCGGTCAGCGACGTGGCCGCCTGGACGCAAAAGACCGGCCAGGAGCTTTTAGGTCACGAGGTAGTCGAAGGCAAGCACGTCTTCTACATCAAGAAGACGAAATAATCCCGGAAGGAGGACTCATGACCGAAGAAACCAAACGGCTGGCCATCATCGCCTCCCACGGCACGGTCGATGCGGCCTACCCGCCCTTCATTTTAGGGACGGCGGGCGCGGCCATGGACATGGAAGTGGCGATCTTTTTCACTTTTTTCGGCCTGCAGATCCTGAAAAAGGGCAAAATCGACAAGCTTAAAGTCGCCCCGATCGCCAATCCGGCCATGCCCGTTCCCATGCCCAATATCATCGGGATGCTCCCCGGGATGACGGCGGCGGCTACGGCGATGATGAATTCCTGGATGAAAAAGGCCAAGGTGGCCAAGCTCAGCGAATTGCTGGCCATGGCCCAGGAGCTCGGCATCCGGCTCATCGGCTGCCAAATGACCATGGACGTCATGGGCATCAAGAAAGAGGACTTGATCGACGGCATTGAAATCGGCGGAGCGGCGACGTTCCTGGAGTTCGCCAGCCACAACGCCATCACCTTGACGTTCTAAGGAAGGGGAGGGATCCATGGATGAAGACCGCATCGTGATCATGATGACCAGCGGACCGGACGCTCCGCGCCGGTGCGCCACGCCGTTTTTCATGGCCACTCTGGCCGCGACCATGGATTACGACGTGACGATGTTCTTTACGATCGACGGGACGCTTCTTTTGAAAAAAGGGACGGCCGCGACGGTCTTCCCCAAGGAAGGGGGCCGTTCCGTCGAATCCTACCTCAACGACGCCCTCGAGGCCGGGGTCAAGCTGACGGCCTGCTCGGCCTCCACCGAGCTTCACGGCCTCTTGCCGGAGGACCTCATCCCCGAGGTCAAAATGGTCGGCGGGGCGACATTCTGGCAGATGACCGACGGGGCCAAAACCGTCGTTTCATTCTGATATTCAGGAGGAACCGGAAAGGAGGAGAAACCGTCATGGAAAAAATCCGCGGCTGCGATCTTCCGGAGGATTATTACCATTTCGCCGAGAAGCATGTCTGGGCCAAGCCGGTCGAAGGGAATCTCATCCGGGTCGGCATGAACACCGTCGCCGGCAAGCTCTCCGGCGGCAAGCTCAACGCCGTCACTGTCCGGGCCAAAAACATCGGAGCGGAGATCCCGGCGGGGAAAAGCGTGGCGACCGTCGAAAGCAGCAAATACGTGGGGCCCGTTCCGGCGCCGGTGACCGGGATCCTCAAGCGGGCCAACGAAAAGCTGGCGGCTGATCCGAACCTGGCCATCACCGACCCCTACGGCGAGGGTTGGATCGTCGAAATGGAAGCTTCCAAGTGGGATGAGGAAAAGGCCGGCCTTCTGACCGGCGCGGCCGGGCTGGCGGCCTATAAAGCCAAGCTCGAAGCCGAAAACATCTCCTGCGGATAAAGCGCCGGAAACGCCACGCGAAGGGGGCAAGCCATGGACGAAAAAACGATCTATGAGCGGATGAAAGAGAGCGGATTCTCGCGGCGGGATTTCATGAAGTTTTGCGGGATGCTCTCCGGGATGATGGGCCTGGAGGCCCTGCCGGGCGCCAAGCTTTTCGGCGCGGCGGCCGGGCCGAGCGCGGCCGAAGCGGTGGCCGCCGCCCTGAAATCCAAGACTCGCGCGCCCGTCATCTGGCTGGAGCTTCAGGATTGCGCCGGCTGCACTGAAGCCATCTCGCGGTCCCAGTCGCCCAGCCTGGTGAACTTGGTCCTCAACGAGATCACCGTCGAATATCATGAAACCCTCATGGCCGCGGCCGGATTTCAGGCCGAGGAAGCCCGGCGCGAGGCCATGGCCCGGTACAAGGGGCAATACGTCCTGGTCGTCGAAGGCAGCCCCTCCGTCGGAGCCGACGGGATCTTCTGCGCGATCGGCGGAAAGAGCGGCCTCGACATTCTCCGGGAAGCGGCCGCCGATGCCGCGGCCGTGATCGCCGTCGGAAATTGCGCCGCCTTCGGCGGTCTGCCCAAGGCCAAACCCAACCCGACGGGAGCGCGGGCGGTTTCCGAAGTCATTACGGGCAAGCCGATCGTCAACATTCCCGGCTGCCCGGCCATCCCCGAGGTCACCACGGGAACGATCGCCCATTTCCTGATCATGGGAGCGCTGCCGGCGACCGACAAGCTGAAACGGCCGTTGACCTTCTACGGGCACACGATCCACGACCATTGCCTGCGGCGGCCGTTCTATGAGGCCGGCAAGTTCGTGACCCGGTTCGACGACAAGGACGCGCGCGCCGGCCATTGCCTTTACAAGATGGGCTGCAAGGGCCCGACGACTTACAACGCCTGCCCGTCCCTCAAATGGGAAAAGGGCCTGTCGTTCCCGGTCCAGTCCGGGCACCCCTGTCTCGGCTGCTCGGAACCGGATTTCTGGGACGGCGGCGGTTTTTATCAAGGGCAGTCCGCTCCGTTGGAGAAACCGACGATCGCCGCCGCCGGGATCGCAGCGGGCGCCGGGATCGCCCTCGGCGCCGCCCTGGCCGGGGCCAATAACGCGAAGAAGCGGAAAGCCGGGAGAGCGGAATCCCCGGGCTCCGAAAAGAAGGCGGAATAGGAGGCGGCCATGGACTGGAACACGATCCTTCAATTCTTCCGCGGGCCGTTTTTCGTCGTCGCCCTTCTCATTTTCGTCGGCGGAATGTTCTACCGGTTGACGCGCGTCCTGCTTCTCGGTTGGACGCGCGACAAGGTCCCCGGCCGGGGAAGCAAGGCGGCCGGCGTCCTCAAGTCCTACGCCAAGGGCATCCTCGTCTTGCCCTTCATCCCCTGGGTCAAACAAACTTTCGGCAAGAACGCCCTGACTTACATCGCCGGGGGGCTTTTCCACCTCGCCCTCCTGGCCGTGGTCGTCTTCGGGACGCCCCACATGCTGGTCTGGAAGAGCTTGTTTGGATTCGGCTGGCCGACGCTTCCGTTCCCCGTCACCGACTGGTTGTCGGCGATCGGGATCATCGCCCTGGTCCTGCTGCTCATCAACCGGCTGACTCATCCGGTTTTACGCCTCATCACCCGGGCTCCGATCTGGGTGAACTGGGCGCTGGTCTTTCTTCCCTTCGTCACCGGGTACATGATGACCCACCACCTCTGGTTCAGGTATGAGGTCCTCTTCAGCCTCCATATGATTTCCGTGGACCTGCTGCTGATCTGGATCCCCCTGGGACGGATCTCCCACTTTCTGTTTTACTTCTTCTCCCGGACGATCCATGGGGCTCAGGCCGGAAAACGGGCCGTCAACCCTTGAGGCGAGGTGAACCATGAACGCCAAAACCATGAACACCTTCGTAAAAGAGATCGGCGGTTGGGTCGCAAGCCAGCTCGATGCCTGCACCCGCTGCGGCCTGTGCGCCTCGGCCTGTCATTTCCACCAGGTGACGGACGAGCCGGAATACGCCCCTGTTTGGAAAATCGATCCGCTCGCCCGGACCTACCGTCAGCGCTTCACGGTCATCGGCCGTCTCCGGAAAGCCCTCCGGCTGGGCCGGCCGATCACGGACGAAGACTTGAAGGAATGGAGCCGGCTCGTCTTCGAGGGCTGCACCCTCTGTAATAAATGCGCCATGGTCTGTCCCATGGGCATCCAGCTCGGTCCCCTGATCCATGACGTCCGGGCGGCGCTGACGGCCGCCGGCCTCGTTCCGCCGGACCTGCACGCGGCCACGGCCAAACAGGACGAAATCGGCAGCCCCCTGGGCGTGACCGATGCGGCCTGGGCCGACCGGCTCGACTGGATCGCCGAGGAATGGGAAGTCGACATTCCCCGGGACAAGGCCGGGGCCGACACCCTGGTCGTCTTTTCCTCCATCGAGACGATGAAGTTCCCCGAGAACGTCGTCGCCGTGGCCAAGATCATGAACAAGGCCGGCGAGAAATGGACCGTCAGCTCCAGGGGCCGGGAAGTCGTCAATTTCGCCTTCTTCGAGGCCGATGAGGCGTTGACGAAGAAGTTCCTCAATCGCGTGTTTTCCGCGGCCAAAGAGCTCGGGGTCAAGCGGATCATGATCAGCGAATGCGGGCACGCCTACGACGCCTTCCGCTGGACGGCGGCCAACATCATGGACGTGCCGAAGGGGATCGAGATCACCCACATCGTCCGGGTGATGTACGATTTCTGGAAGGCCGGCCGGATCAAGCTGAAGCAGGGGGCGTTCGACGAGGGGACAATCACGTTCCACGACTCGTGCAAGATCCAGCGGCGGGGCGGCCACATCAAGGAGCCCCGCGAGATCCTGAAATGGCTGGCCCCTTCGGCCTTCAAGGAGATGTCGCCGGCCCGGGAGCAGGCCCTCTGTTGCGGGGGCGGCGGCGGGGTCATTTCCATCAAGGAGGCGGATCCCCTCCGGTTCGCCGTCTTCGGGCGGAAAGTCGACCAGATGAAGGAAATCGGGGCTAAGGCGGTCTGCATGGTCTGCAGCAACTGCCGCCTCCAGTTCACGGAAGGCGTGGCCTATCACAAGGCCGATGTCCAGGTCCGGGGGCTGACCGACATGGTCTCCCGGGCGATGGAATGAAAGGAGGTTCGCCGTGGCATCATTCACTTTGACGCCTGTCGAAAAAGGCATCCTTCGCTGCCGTCACACCGGATCGTTCTCCCCGGAGGACGTCCGGACTTTGGCCGGGTTCCTGAGGGAATATACCGGAAAGCTCCTGATCGACTTGACCGGGGCCGACGTCGCCGAATGTTCACGCCATATCCGGCAGTTCCGGCCGATGATGCCGGTCGCGGCGATCTTCGGCGCCCCCCTCGATCCCTCGATCCTGGTCATCGATCAAAGCTATTACGCCAATGACGTCCGGCTCTTCCCGACCGAGGAAGACGCCCTGGCCTGGCTTCGGAATCAATAGGAGATCCCCTATGAGTTCCCGCATCGTCATCGACCCCATCACCCGGATCGAAGGCCACCTCCGGATCGAGGCCGGCCTGAACGCGGACAACACCGTCACCGACGCCTACTCGTCGGGGACCATGGTCCGCGGCCTGGAAACCATTCTCAAAGGACGCGATCCCCGGGATGCCTGGGCCTTCACCCAGAGGGCCTGCGGCGTCTGCACGACCGTCCACGCCTTCACCTCCATCCGCGCGGTCGAGGACGCCCTGGGGATCAAGATCCCCAAGGCGGCCAACCTCATCCGCAACATGATGATCGCCCAGCAATACGTCCACGACCACGTCATGCATTTCTACGTTCTCCATGCCCTGGATTTCGTCGACGTGGTCTCGGCCTTGAAAGCAGACCCCGCCAAGACGGCCGACATCCAGCAGGCGATCTCCCCCTGGCCGAACGCCTCGAAGGCCTATTTCGCCGACGTCCGGGCCAAAGTCCAGGCGATCGTCGACAGCGGACAGCTGTCGCTCTTCAGCCACGGCTACTGGGGACACCCGGCGTACAAGCTCCCGCCCGAGGTCAACCTCCTGGCCGTGGCCCATTACCTGGAATGCATCGACTGGCAGTCGCAGGTCACCAAGATCCACACCATCTTCGGCGGCAAGAATCCGCACCCGAATTTCCTCGTCGGCGGCGTGCCGTTGCCCATCTCCATGGACGACGATCAGGCCTTGAACGCGGAAAAGCTCTCGGTGATCGCCGACTCCATTAAGAAGCTCAACGATTTCGTGGACATGGTCTACATTCCTGACCTGCTGGCCGTCGCTCCCTATTATCTGGAATACGCCGGGCTGGGGGAGGGAACCGGAAACTTCCTGACGTGGGGGGAATTCCCCGAGGGCGACATCGCCGACACTTCGAAATTCGTCGTGCCTCGGGCCGTCATCCTCGACCGGGATCTTAAAAACCTGATCGTCCCCGATCCGCGCGACTTCGAGAAAATGAAAGAGTACATCGCCCATTCCTGGTATTCCTACGCCCAGGGCGACGGGGCCGGGCTTTATCCGGGCAAGGGCGAGACCGTCTTCAATTACACCGGGCCCAAGCCGCCGTACGAGCACCTCGACATCGAGGGAAAATACAGCTGGCTTAAGGCCCCGCGCTGGAACGATCGGCCGATGGAGGTCGGTCCGCTGGCCCGGGTGCTGGTCATGTATGCCTCCGGCAACGCGGCGACCGTCGGCCTTGTCAACGCCGTCCTGGAGAAGCTCCAGGCCCCGGCGTCAGCTCTTTTTTCGACCCTCGGCCGGACGGCCGCCCGGGGCATCGAGACCAAAGTCATCGGCGATCTCCTGCCCAAGTGGTTCGACGAGCTGGTCGCGGAGATCAAGGCCGGAAACACCGCCACGTTCGAAGGAAGCAAATGGGAACCCCATACCTGGCCCGGCCGGGCGGAGGGCTTCGGCTTCGCCGAGGCGCCCCGGGGAGCCCTGGGACACTGGGTCGTGATCAAGGGAGGAAAGATCGAAAATTACCAGCTGGTCGTTCCGACGACCTGGAACGCCTCGCCGCGCGACCACAAAAATCAGCCCGGGGCGTACGAAGCCTCCCTGGTCGGGACGAAACTGGCCGTGCCTGATCAGCCCCTGGAAATTTTGCGGACCATCCATTCCTTCGATCCGTGCATGGCCTGCGCCATCCATATGGTCGACGCGGACGGACGCACCGTCGCCCGGACGGGGACGGGTTTCAACGTCGTGGTTGATCCCTGAGGCGGCGGGTGGGGGATGATGAGCGGAAAAAACCGGCGCGTCGTCCTCGGCCTGGGCAACGTTCTCAATCGGGATGAAGGGCTGGGGGTCTTCTGCCTCGACGTTGTCAGCCGTCGCCTCGCCGGCCGCGGCGGCGTCGAGTGCCTCGACGGCGGCGTCCTGGGGATGGCTTTGCTGCCGGTGGTCGAGTCCTGCAGCCATCTTCTTCTTTTAGACGCGGTCGACGCCGGCCGTCCCCCGGGAACCGTCATCGAACTTTCCCGCGACGAGATCCCCCGGTTCGCCCGGCTCAAGCTGTCCTGGCACCAGCTCGGATTCCAGGAAGTCCTCGAGCTGGCCGCCGCCCGGGGAAACCTTCCCGAGAATCTTCACTTGGTCGGAGCCCAGCCTTTTGATATCATGCCGGGGTACGGCCTCAGCCCGCCGATGGAAGCGATCTTGCCCATCGTTGCCGACAGGGCCGTGGAGATTCTTAAAGGTTGGTCGTTTGTCTGAAAGGAAGCGCATCCGCCTGTTGGATCTGGGCGACGTCCCGGCCGTCCGTTCCCAGACTTGTTATCACGCCGCGGCCCATGCTTTGACGGCCGATTCGCCCGACACGATCATCCTTGTCAGTCCCGCGACGCCGTACGTCTGCATCGGCTATCACCAGGAGCTGGATAAGGAAGTCGATCGGGGCTTCTGTCGGAGCTGCGGCCTTCCGGTTTTCCGCCGCGAAGTCGGCGGCGGAGCCGTCTACCTGGACCGCGACCAGCTTTTTGTCCAGTGGATCTTTCATCCGGAGCGCCTGCCGCTTCAAGTCGAGGAGCGCTACCGGCTCTATATCGAGCCCTTTGTCCGGACCTACCGGGATCTGGGCATCGAGGCGGTCCATCGGCCGGTCAACGACATCCACGTCCGGGGAAAAAAGATCGGCGGAACGGGCGCGGCCCTGATCGGCGGGGCCGAAGTCCTCGTCGGGAGCTTCATGTTCGATTTCGATCGGCCGGCCATGACCAGGGTCCTGAAAGTCTCGTCGGAAAAAATGCGAGACAAGATTTCCGCGGGCCTTCAGGAATATATGACGACCATCAAGGACGAGCTCGGGACGATCCCGGAACGGTCCCGGGTCAAGGATCTGTACCTTCGGCGGTGCGCCGAGGTCCTGGAAGCCGAGCTTGTCCCGGGATCGTGGACGGTTGAGGAAGAAAGCCGGGCCGTCGAACTCGACCGGTTCTTTTGCACGTCCGAGTGGCTCGAGCGGAAGGGATCGTTCCGCCGTCCGGGCGTCCGGATTCATGAGGACGTCCGGGTCTGCGAATCCGCATTAAAAACGCCGGGGGGGTTGATCCGCTTCACGGTCCGCCTGCACGGCGAACGGGTCGACGACCTCACGATTTCCGGCGATTTCACGATCTATCCCCGCGCCGCGGTCGCCGATATCGAAAAAGCCCTCATCGGCGGACCGGCCGATTCGCAAGCCGTTTTGAAGGTTGTCGAGGAGGAATATCGCGCGGAGGGAATCCAGTCTCCCGGTCTCATTCCCGAGGACTGGGCCCGGGCTTTTGCCGCGGCCATGAAGAGCTGATAGCCAGAACGGCTCTAGCCGATATTTAAGGAGGAATCCATGAAAGACGATCCCATCGCTCAAAAGCGCCGTGAATTCCTGAAAACGACCGCCGCCGGAATGGCCGGCCTCGGCGCCGCCCTTTCCGGTTTCAAGCCGCTGTTCGCCGACCAGCACCAAGCGCCGGGCGAGGCCCGGTCCTCGTTCAAGGCCGCTCCGCTCCCGGTCGTTCGGATCGGATATGTCGGTGTGGGCGGCATGGGTTCCGCCCATGTCCAGAACCTGCTCAACATCGACGGCGTCCAAATCAAAGCGATTTGCGATATCGTCCCGGCCAAGGTCGAACGGGCCCAGAAATGGATTGTCGAGGCCGGCCAGCCGCTTCCGACCGGGTATTCCCGGGGCGACCACGACTTCGAGCGGATGATCGACAAAGAAGATCTCGACCTGGTCTTCACTGCGACGCCGTGGGAATGGCACGTGCCGGTTTGTCTCTATGCCATGAAGAACGGCAAGCACGCGGCGACGGAAGTTCCCGCGGCCATGTCCCTCGACGATTGCTGGGCCCTGGTCGAAACGGCGGAAAAGACCGGAAAACATTGCCAGATGATGGAGAACTGCTGCTACGACCGGATCGAGCTCATGACCCTCAATCTCGTCCGGCGGGGCGTGCTCGGCGAAATCCTCCACGCCGAGGCCGGCTACCTTCACGATTTACGCGAGGTCAAGTTCTCCAACGAAGGGGAGGGGCTCTGGCGCCGGGCCTGGTCGGAAAAGCTCAATGGCAACCTGTACCCGACCCACGGGCTCGGGCCGGTCGCCCAGTGCCTCAACATCAACCGGGGCGATGCCTTCGACTTCATCGTCTCGATGAGCTCGCCGAGCCGCGGGCTTCATGAGTATGCCGTCAAAAATTTCGGCCCCGATTCGCCCCAGGCGGCGGAGAAATACGCCCTGGGCGACGTCAATTCCACCCTCATCCGGACCAAGCTCGGGAAAACGATTATCCTCATTCACGATACGAACCTGCCCCGGCCTTACACGCGGATCAACCTCGTCCAGGGGACGAAAGGCCTCGCCCAGAAGTGGCCCGACCGGATCTACGTCGAGGGTCTGGCCGCCGAAGCCCATACCTGGGAGGATTTCGAGAAATTCGCGGCCGAGTATGAGCATCCCCTCTGGAAGGCGATCGCGGCCAAGGGCGAGGGGAGAGGGCACGGCGGAATGGACTACATCGAGGATTACCGCCTGGTCCAATCGCTCCTTAAAGGCGAGCCGCTCGATCAGGACGTCTATGACGCGGCCGCCTGGAGCGCGATGGTCGGAGCGACCTGCGAAAGCGTCGCGGCCAAGAGCCGTCCGGTCGAGATCCCGGACTTCACCCGGGGCAAGTGGAAAACGAACACACCCCTCGACATCATCACGGCGTAATACGCCCCTTCCGGGGCCGGGTCACCGCGTTCAGTCGAACGTCTGCAGGTCTTTGACGACCTGGAAAAAATCGGTATCGAGAAGCTTGGTCCAGTCGGTTTCGACGATCATCTTGCGGTCGACGGCGAAATGAAGCCGTGGTTTCCAAACCTCGGCGCCCAGATCCGAGACGGAGACGTCGAAGGCGACGGGGCCGAGTTCCTTGACCTTGGCGTAGAGCTCGCGGATTTTGGGCGCGATATGAGGCCCGAAGGTCTTGTCGAAGTCCTGCTCTTTATCCAGGTAAAAATGATAGTTGATGGTGACCCCGTCCTCGCCGATCTGGATATCGGCGGCTCCCGAAACATCCGCGTCGGCCTTGCCGAGAACGGCATACAGGGGATCGGGCGATAGAACGGCGGGCGCGGACGATTTCTCAGCGGTTTCCGCGGCCGTCGAAGGGGCCTTTCCTTTGCAGCCGGCGAGCAGGAAAAGCCCGCCCAGGAATGAAACAGCCAGCAGAAAGACCAGAGCTCCTTTTGTGGATTTGAACATTTTCTTTTTCCTCCTGACCTTAATTATAACAACCGCAGGCCGGGTTCTGTTGCTTTTTCGGTCCCGTTTTCCGGCCGGGGCGCGGCTTAAATCTAGGAGGAAAAAATCCTTATCATATCGACTTATTTATCGATTTACGACGGAGATTCAGCGGGTCTGTTCCCGGCGCTGGGAATCGAAATCAGAGACGATCCGGCTGTATTCCGTGGACATCAGGGGAGAAGAGATGATGAAATCCGCGGTCGCCCGGTTGCAGGCCACCGGGATGTTCCAGAGAACGGCCAGCCGGAGAAGCGCCTTGACGTCGGGATCGTGCGGTTGCGGCTGCATCGGGTCCCAGAAAAAGATCAGGAAATCGAGCGTCCCGTCGCCGATTTTCGCGCCGATCTGCTGGTCTCCGCCGAGCGGACCGCTCCGGAAACAGGCGATTTCCAGGCCGATTTTCGAGGCGAGGATCCGTCCGGTCGTGCCGGTGGCGAACAGATCGTGGGCCGCGAGGACGTTCTTGTTGAATTCCGCCCATTCCAGAAGCTCGTTTTTCTGATTGTCGTGGGCGATCAGGCCGATGCGTTTGCGCGGCGGGATCGGGACGCAGATTTTCTTCAGAACGGCCATGGGAATGCTCCTTTACAGAATCAGCATGCAGTCGCCGTAGGAGAAAAAGCGGTAGTTCTCCCGTACCGCCTCGCGGTAGGCCTCGAGGATGAGCTCCCGGCCGGCCAGGGCCGAGACCAGCATCAGAAGCGTCGATTGCGGCAGGTGGAAATTGGTCAGAAGCCGGTCGACGGCCTTGAACTCGAAGCCGGGATAGATGAAAAGAGACGTTCCCCGCGTCCCCGGGGCGACGAACGTTCCGGCCCGGGATGCGCTTTCGAGCGTCCGGACGACGGTCGTCCCGACGGCGACGACCGGCCGCTTGTCCGCTTTGGCGGCCGCGACCGCCTCGGCCGCCGCCTCGCTCACCGTATAGATTTCCTCCAGCATCCGGTGGTCTTCGAGCCGCTCGACCCGCATCGGCTGGAACGTGGCCAGCCCGACTTGAAGCGTCACTCTCGCCGTCAAAACGCCCTTGGCTGAAAGACGTTCCATAACCTCCGAAGTGAAATGCAGCCCGGCCGTCGGGGCGGCGATCGCCCCTTCGTTTTCCGCGTACGTCGTCTGGTAGCGGTCGAGATCGCCGGAACGGGAGGACGCGTCGTTTTTCGGCCGCTTGATATAAGGCGGAAGGGGGGCGAAACCGATCTCCCGCAAACGGCCCAGGACGTCGGGAACGCCGAAACGGAGAACGCGGCGCCCTTCCTCGCCGGCTTCGACGACGTCCGCGGTCAAGCCTCCGGGAAAATCGATCCGGTCGCCGGACCGGACCTTCCGGGCAGGGCGGCAGAGCGCCTCCCATGTCCCCGGCGCGCGCTGCTTGAACAACAGAAACTCGATCAGGGTGTCGCCCCGTCGCCCCCAGACCTTGGCCGGGATGACTTTGGTGTCGTTGAGAACCAGGAGGCTTCCGGCTTCCAAATATTCCGGGAAATCCCGAAACGCGGCGTGGTGAAACGTCCCTTCGGTCCGCCGGACGACCATCATCCGGGAATCGTCGCGGCGGGCGAGCGGCTTCTGGGCGATGAGCTCCGGGGGGAGATGAAAATCGAAGTCTTTGACGAGCATGGGGGATACCGTCGCTGCGGGAGGTCCGCCGTCCTTCAATCCGGAAAAAGCTTCTTTTGGGCGGCCGCGGACCGCGAACGGCCGGGGTGCGGCAGGCCGAGGTGCTCGTAGGCCTTGCGCGTCAGCTTCCGGCCGCGGAGGGTCCGTTCGAGGAATCCGATGCGCATCAGAAAGGGCTCGTAGATCGATTCAATGGTGTCCTTTTCTTCGTCGATGGCCGCGGCGATGGTTGAGATGCCGACCGGCCCGCCGCCGAAGTTCTCGATGATCGTCTGGAGGATTTTGCGGTCGACGTCGTCCAGTCCCAGCGCGTCCACTTCCATCAGGTCGAGGGCTTCGTTGGCCGCGGCTGCGGTGATGACGCCCCGTCCTTTGACGTCGACATGATCGCGGACCCGGCGGAGAAGCCGGTTGGCGACGCGCGGCGTGCCCCGGGATCGCTTGGCGATCTGTTCGGCGCCCTTGTCGTCGATTTTGACCTTGAGCAGGTCGGCCGCCCGGAGGATGATTTTTTTGATGTCGGCGTCCTTATAGTAATCGAGGCGGTGAATGATGCCGAACCGCCCGCGGAGCGGGGCGGTGATCTTCCCGGCCCGGGTCGTCGCCCCGACCAGGGTGAACTTCTTGAGCATGAGCTTGTGGCTGCGGGCCGCAGGCCCCTGGCCGATGACGATGTCGAGACTGAAGTCCTCCATCGCCGAGTACAGGATTTCCTCCACGCTCGGGTGGAGGCGGTGGATTTCGTCGATGAACAGGACTTCCTTGCTCTGCATGTTCGAGAGGATGGCCGAGAGGTCGCCGGCCCGCTCGATCACCGGCCCGGCGGTCGGCTTGAGGCCGACGCCGAGCTCCTTGGAGAGCAGGTAGGCGAGGCTCGTCTTGCCCAGGCCGGGCGGGCCATAGAGGAGGACGTGGTCGAGGTGCTCGCCGCGCTTCTTGGCCGCTTCGATATAGACCTTGAGGTTGTTTTTGATGTTGTCCTGCCCGATGAACTCGCTGAAGCTCCGCGGACGGAGGCTGTCTTCGAACAGGAGGTCTTCCTTGGTCCGGACGGGAGTGAGGACGGCGGAGGCGGCGGTCGTCATGTCAGACCTTGGAGAGGGCTTTCAGGCAGTCGCGGAGCAGGGTCTCGAAGCTCGCCCCCTTGCTTCCGCGAACGACGCTTTCGACGACGGTCTCGATCTCCTTGCGGCGGAAGCCCATGTTGAGGAGGGCGGAGATGAGGTCTTCGGTTTCCTTCGAGCCGCGGGCCTTGAGGACTTTTTCCTTTTTGTCGATTTTATCGGCCAGCTCCATGGCGATCCGGAGGGCCGTTTTCTTTCCGATCCCCGGAACCAGGGCGATGCGGGCGACGTCGCTCGTCCGGACGGCCTCGGCCAGCGTGTCCGCGTCCATTCCGGAAAGGACGCTCATGGCCAGCTTCGGGCCGATCCCCGAGACGGCGATGAGCTTGAGGAAAAGCTCCTTTTCCTCCTCGGTCAGGAAGCCGAAAAGCGACAGGGCGTTGTCCGTCAAATGCGTATGGATGTAGAGTTCGACCGGCTCGCCCTCCTCTCCGACCCGGAGAAACGTGGAGAGGGGAATGGCCGCCGCGTAACCGACGCCGTGGCAGTCGACGACCAGCCGGGCCGGAGATTTCTGGAGGATGATTCCCTTGAGATGCGCAATCATGCCTCGGAAATTGTAGCACAATTCCAAGGCATTATCCTGGATTATTCACGAGTCGAAATGGCCCCAGATGCGAGGCGCGGAGGGTGAAGCTGTGCTAGTCGCACTGCGAACCATTCGCAACGAAGCAGATGGGGTCATATCGGCTCGCCCGAAGGGTAAATACTCAGTTTTTCTTATAGAAAACAAAAGAAAACAAAGAATTTTTAAATATTTATGAATAATCCAGGTTATATATTGTTGAGAACGTCCAAGTACGATGACAGCTCGAGGGCCCGTTTCCGGACGATGTCCACCCGGTCGGCGGCCTTCATGAGCCGGTACATCGAACCGTCGAGGAGGTCATAGACGGCTGCCAGGAGCTTGAATTCCTCGTCCCGCTGCTTCAGCCAGGCGAACTGGGCGGATTTGAGGGCCGGGCGGGAAGCTTCCGGCAGGGCGGACATCAGCTCCCGGTAAACGCGGTTGAGCTCGGCGTCCCATTTCTCATAGGCCGCGGCCAGGCAGGCGATCTGACCGGCCGTGGACTCGTCCCTGGCCGTGCAATCCTCGAGCCAGGCGTCGATCGGGTGCTTGGCGGTCTGCCCGGCGGCCGGGACAAAGCAAAGCCCGGCCGCAAGCCAAAGGCCGAAAAGAAGGAATTTGCCGGGCCGCGCGTTCATTGGATCCCGAGCCGCGCGGCCTCGTCGGGCAGCTGCTTTTTGAGCAGGTCGAAATTCGCGTACTGGGTGATGATGTTGAAATCGGCGATCAGCGTGAACAGCTCGGCGTCGCTTTTGTAGAACGCCTGGCCGTCCTGATATTCCTTGAAAAGGTCCATGGGCACGCCGCTGATCCGGCCGCTCAACACCCGGTCCACCGCGGCCCGATCGGCGGGGGAAAAAGCTTCCCGCTCCCGGCCCAGACCGATCATGAGGTCGATGGTCCCGGCTTTCATGTCCTTGAGCATGGCCTTGAGATCTTCCGCCGGAAGCCGGTCGTTCAGCATGGCCGTGACCTGCTTCAGGGTTTCGATATAGGATGAGCCGATTTTCTGGCCGAGGTTTTCGGGAGATCCAACGGCTGGGGCTTCGGCCTTCGCGGCCGGGGCTTCGGTCTCCGGAGCGGCGGCCTTCTTGCCGCAGGCGGCCCCGGCGGCGATCAGCATGACGATGAGGGCGAAAACGAACGCGCGTTGTTTCATGGCTCTTCTCCTTGCCGCCGATTATATGTTAATTCGGGCACTCCTCAAAGAGATCGAGTCCGCGTTTGTTTGACAGAACCGGATTGATGTGTTACCAAATACTCTTTCATTAACGATCATTTTCAGCGCAAAAGGACCCCGTCGCCCGAAGCGCACCGGTCCCGGCGCCAAGGAGAGTGTTCATGGCGAAATTCGAAGGGCTCAAATGGTCGTCCAAGCAGATGCGATACGGCCTGACCGACAAATCCTACGAGCTGCTGGAAAGCGATGCCACGGTCGCGGCCTGTTCGCGCTCGACCAATTACGCGATCTTCCTGGCCTTCGAGGGAATCCGATTTTACTGCCGCAAAACTCCCTCCGGAGCCCTGGAGGCGATCTTCCTGAATTGGGACAAGAACCTCGAACGGTTCCATCGTTCGATGCTTTTCAATATCGGCCGCGACCACGCGGCCCTCGTCCCCTCGGCCGACGAGCTGGAAGACATCCTGGCCGATCGCTACTTTCGCGAGCCGGAAATGCGCGGTTTCTTCGAAGAAATGGCGGCGATGGGCGCCCAGGGATACCTCAGTCCGTTCACCGTGGACGAGGAGCAGTCGATCGGCGTCACCTTCCCCAACCAGCCGGCCATCCGGGCCCTGGCTTCCCGCTATGACCAATATCTGGGCGAGCCGTTCGCCGGAGTCATCATTCCCCATCTCGTCCGGGCCGTCGGAGTCAACGGCACCGGATGCCTGAAGCTGGGCGTAAACTACGTCATGAGCGTCATCGCCTGCCAGGAAGCCAAGCGGATCGAACCGGGCGCCGCGGCCGCCCTGTTCCTCGACGACCAGACCCATCTGCCGATCGAGGACCGGTACATCACGGAGTGGGATTCCTCCTGCTGCCTCTTCGCCCTCAAGGACGGGACCGTCGTCAAGATACCGGAAAGCCCGCTGATCCTGCCCTCGATCACCATCCAGGGCATCTGCAAGATTTTGACGCACCTCGGGGTCAAGGTCGAAGAGCGGCATATGAGCTACGGCGAGCTGCTCGAGCGGCACAAGGCGGGCGAGCTGGTGACCGTCGCCAGCGTCGGCACCGCCGGGATCCTCAACCGCTGCGCCAAGCTGGTCCTGATCGACGGGAAACAAAACGTCGTCGGGACGCATGTGCCCGACATCCGGCATCCTCTTTATACCAAGCTGGCCGAGGCGAAAGCGTATTATTGGGACATCTACAAGGGCAAAGTCCCGCCTTTGGACGGGATGTCGCTCTTCAAGTACGTGTTGTAAATTATTTCGCCGCCGTTCCGTCAATATCTCCAGCTTTTGAGATCCGCTCCCAAGGGTGCGGTCTTGAGAAGCCGCTCGACGGCCTTCGGGATGTACATCTGGTGGTAGCGAAGGCGGGAGTAGGCGTTGGCCCGGGTCGAATCCCCGTTCCAACAATGCTCGGCCCGGTCGCCGTACTTGACCTCGCCGGCGTAATGCGGATCCTTCGTGCTCTCCAGGAACGCTTCCATGAGATATACGGCATTGTTCAAATAATAATTGTCCATGTCGCCGACATAAATGTGGATCTTGCCCTGGAGCTTGGGGCCGAGCGTTTTCCAGTCTCGTTGGAGGATTCCGCCGAGGTCGTAGTTCTCTTTCCAATAGGCCGCGACCTGCGGATCGATGACGCCGGTCATCTTGTCCCAGATCGGTTTGGGGTAGCCGTCCTCTCCGCACGGACTGTAAACGGCCTGCCAGATGTCCCATTGGCCGCCCGAGCGGCCCTTGCTGGCCAGGACGGCTTCCAAGTGATTAGCCTGCTCCAGCGTCGTTGCGACTTCGCCCAGGTAATTGCGCAGGCCCGGCCGAGGGGTTTTCTTCCAAACCGAATCGACGTAATAGGCGTTCTTGTGGTCGTAAATATTGACGATCGTGTAAGCCCGGAAATCGATCGGATCGGGGCAGGCGGCGTAGCAACCGTTGAAATCGTCCGGATAGAAGACCTGGGCCGCCAGGGCTTCCCAGCCGCCGGTCGAGCCGCCGTACATGAAACGGGCCCAGCCGGCTCCCAGCCCCCTGAATTTCTTCTCGATATAAGGAATCAGCTCCTTGACGATCGCGTCGCCGTAAGGACCGAGGTTGGCCGAGTTGACCGCGTATGAATCGTCATAGTAAGGATTGGCATGCTGGATATCGATCAAAATCACCCTGGGAAACTTCGGTCCCGTCCAATCCTTATAGAACTGGTGGGCGTATTCCTGCTGAACCCGGTTGTAGCCTTCCAAACGAAATCGCTCGCTGTAATCGGGCTTGAGGTCCGGATCGGGGGGCGTTTCGCGGAATCCTTCGAACGTGTAGGGGAAATGGCCGTGCTCGATGATCAGGGGATAACGGGCGTCGGAGTGCTCGTCGAAACCCTCGGGCAGAAGGACGCAGGCCCCGATCTCCATCGGCCGGCCCCAGAACTTCGTCAGGAGCTCGCTCTGGATTTTGACGTGCTTGATGTATTTCGTGTCGGCCGGGGGAGGGATTGGCGGGATCTCCTTGTCGAGGACGACGGCGAACGATTCCTTCTCGCCAGGGCCGATTTTGATCTTTTTTGGCTCGCTGTAAAGGCTTCCCGGTTTGCGGTTCCAGGCCTGCCCTTCGCCTTTGTCGGGAGGGAGCTTGACGGTGTGGCCGTCGGACCGGACGAACGTTTCATACCGGTTTAAAAACCCCTGGACGTAGTATTCGCCCGGGGGAACTTCGGCCAGGCTCTTCAGAGGATATCCGAAAACCGAAGCATCCACGACGGCTTTGGCTCCCGGGGCCAGGCCTTCCACGTCGACACCGAAAATCATCTGGGTCGACGCACCGTCGCTGATCTGGAAGCGCGGCTCGGCGCTTCCGTCGTTGGAGAGCATGAGAAACATCCGGCCGTCCAGCGGCTGGGCCGACCGTTCGGCGGCAAAGGAAATTTCAAATTTCGGCCCCGCCGGGGCCGCGGCGTTCGGGCCGGCGGCGCAGGCCGCGCCGATGAGAAGGACGGCGATCGTCAGGATAAGCGGAAAGCATGAGAATCGGAGAGAGCGCATCTTCTTTTTTTCTCCTTTTCCCGGATTCTAACTCAAGCGCTGCCGCGAAGAAAGTCCGATGGCGTGATTAATTGGCTACGGCGGTATAAAATACTCCCAACGCCGGCCAGGATGAGGAACGCATGAACAAACGGTCCCAACCGATCATCGCCATCTGCTACGACTTCGACGGCACGCTGTCCCCGCGCAACATGCAGGAATATGATTACATCCCCAAGCTGCGGCTGAGCAGCCGGGAGTTCTGGCGGGAGGCGCATGAACGGGCGAAAGCCCAGGACGCCGACGAAATCCT
>Ga0172371_10003963_pt1 | contig 22718 bp, 21 predicted proteins | sample Lak12m_FD_114543 | JGI IMG/M metagenome (GOLD analysis project Ga0172371, IMG submission 114543) | Freshwater microbial communities from Kabuno Bay, South-Kivu, Congo - kab_022012_12m | ecosystem: Environmental > Aquatic > Freshwater > Lake | place: Democratic Republic of the Congo: South-Kivu...
CGCCGCGGCTCTCGGCGCGGCGCTGCTCGGCGCTCGCGGCTCCGCGCGGCGCACGGCCGGCCGGCCGGCCGTGCGCCGCGCGGAGCCGCGAGCGCCGAGCAGCGCCGCGCCGAGAGCCGCGGCGACGCCGGTCTCGTCGACGGCAGCCTGCAGGCGGACGAGGGCGGCCGACGCCTCGGCCGCCCGTCGCGCCATGGCGTGGTCGAGGTAGTAGCCGCCCAGGAACAGCTCCGGGAAGACGACCAGCCCGGCGCCGGCGTCGGCCGCCATCGCCAGGCTGGCCAGAGCGGCGCGCAGGTTGGCGGCCGTGTCCGGTGGCGCGTCGCGCGCCTGCACGACGGCGATACGGAGCGTCTCATCCACGGACGATCGCCCGGGCCGGCCTCAGGACTCCATCGGGTCCGGCGTCGTGTCGATCAGCAGCAGCCCTCGTCGGGGCTCCCGCAGGAGCAGCCGTCGGAGGCGACCGTCTCGGCGTCGGTGGCGTCGGAGCCGGGGCCGCAGCAGCAGCCGGCGGCGCACACCTCGCACGGCGCCTCGACCGTGATCGGCGGACCCCAGACCCCGGCCGCGTCGGGGTCCTCAGGCAGCTCCTCGATGTTGCTGGGCAGATTCCAGAAGACGCTCTCCTCGAGCATGCCGCCGGGCTCCACGACGATGAACTCCTCGTCCCACGGACCCTTGACGAGCTTGTGGAACAGGCGCATGTTGCCGGCCAGCATCTCGATCGGCAGGTCGTAGAACTGCGCCACCTTCTTGACGTACTGCTCGCACTTCCCCATGTCGTAGGTGCCGGTCTCGACGAGCACCAGGCGCGTGTAGCTCTCCATGATCATCAGCGCCACCTCGCGAGACTTCTCCTCGCCGATGCGCGGGATCATCTTCTCGTATTCCTGATAAGGGTCTTCGAGCTCCTCGACCCAGCCGCGCGTATAGTAGTACGTGCCCGGATAGGCGGTGAACTCCTCGAGGTAGCGGCGGCGCGACCCCAGGATGAGCGAGATGCAGTCGTCGATGGCCGGCAGGACGAGCCGGTGCGGGCCGGCCTGGAGTCCGGCGGTGCCGTTCGAGCAGCGGCCGTAGCCGAGCAGGATGGTGCGCCGGCCGGGCGTCTCGGCGATGCGCTTGTTGATCTCGTCGCGCATCTGGTCCGGATAGTCATGCAGGCCACCTTTGACCCACTCCGTCTCGATGTCCGGCGCCACATGGGAGATCTCGTCCCTGAGCGTCTCGCAGGCGATGATCTTGAGGCTGAAGTCGTCTGCCACGGTAGCACCCCGTCCTTTCTGCGTGGCGATATTGGCCACACATGGTAGCAGAGCCGGTGGCCCTCGCTCGCGCAGGCGTGTTGTAGCATTGGGCTCTCCGAGAGCCCGGCGGTACGCACCGGCGGGTCGGTCCCGTGACAGGCTGCCGCACCGTCCGCCCGGCCCCGAACGCTGCGCTCCGCCTGTTACCAGACCGCGCGTGCGCGCAAGGAGGTCCCCGTGGAGATCCGTACAGTGCTGGTGGCCGGCGCCGGCCAGATGGGCAACGGCATCGCCCAGGTGAGCGCCCAGGCGGGCTATCGGGTCGTGATGACAGACATCGCCCAGGAGTTCATCGACAGGGGCGTGTTGAGCATCGAGAAGAACCTGGGGCGGGCCGTCGAGAAGGGACGGCTGGCGGCCGAGGACCGCGACGCCGCGCTGGCGCGCATCACGACCGCTCTGACATTCGAGGCCGGCAAGGACGCCGACCTGTTCATCGAGGCGGCGCCGGAATCGCTCGACGTCAAGCGCGACGTCTTCGGCAAGGCGACGGCGGCGCTCGGCGCCGAGGCGATCATCGCCAGCAACACCAGCAGCCTGAGCATCACCCAGCTGGCCGCCACCGCCGGCTGTCCGGAGCGCTTCGTCGGCATCCACTTCTTCAATCCGGTGCCGGCGATGGCGCTCGTCGAGGTCATCAGCGGCCTGGAGACGGCGCCGGAGACGGCCGCCGCCGCGCGGGCCTTCGTCGAGAGCCTCGGCAAGGTGCCGGTCATGGCCAACGACTCGCCCGGGTTCGTCGTCAACCGCATACTCTTCCCGATGATCAACGAGGCGGCCTACGTGCTGCAGGAGGGTGTGGCAAGCGCCGAGGACATCGACGCCGCCATGAAGGCCGGCGCCAACCACCCCATGGGGCCGCTGGCGCTGGCCGATCTCGTCGGCCTGGACACCACCCTTGCCGTGCTGGAGGTGCTGCACCGTGACCTCGGCGATCCCAAGTACCGTCCCTGCCCGCTTCTGCGGCGCTACGTGGCCGCAGGCCGCCTGGGTCGCAAGTCCGGCGCCGGTTTCTACTCGTACGGCTGAGCGGGATGGCGCGCTCTGAGGGAGAGGCGATGAGCGAGACGCGGGCGGCCGATCGCCGCGGATACGTCCAGATCTACACCGGCGACGGCAAGGGCAAGACGACGGCCGCTCTCGGCCTGGTGCTGCGGGCCTGGGGCCACGACCACACGGCCACGGTGCTGCAGTTCATGAAGCTCGATCCCGAGTGGGGAGAGATCGTGGCCCTGCGGCGCCTCGGGATCGGGGTGGTGCAGACCGGCATCGGCCGCTGGGTGCACAAGGACAAGGTCACCGACGAGCACCGGGCGGCGGCTGCAGCCGGTCTGGTGCGGGCACGCGAGATCGTGATGAGCGGCAGCTTCGATGTGGTCGTGCTCGACGAGATCTGGACGGCGCTGTGGTTCGAGCTGCTGCCGCTCGACGACGTGCTGGCGCTCATGCGCGACAAGCCGGCCCACACGGAGTTGATCATGACCGGCCGCGGGGCGCCGCCGGAGGCGATCGCGGCGGCCGACCTGGTCACCGAGATGCGGCCGCTCAAGCATTACTTCGATGCCGGCGTGCGGGCGCGTCCCGGCATCGAGTTCTGAGCCGCTCGGCGGCGGCCCGGCGGCTCCCGGCCGCCGCACGCCTGGAAGGCTGCCGACGACCTGCCTGATGGGACGCGCGTGCAGACTTGGAGGGGTGGTCCTAAGATAGGGATCGTGCAGTGTGCGGCGGCCCCATGTCGGGCCGGCCGGGAAAGACCCGCGGCTCGCGGACCGCGGAGCCGTACAGCGGCCCGCGGCCCCACAGGTGGCCGCGGCAGATGGGGAGGGATCAGACGATGCGTGCGCAGAAAGGACCAAAGGGGCGGATCGCGATCCTCACCGGCGGCGGTGACGTGCCGGGCCTCAACCCGGCCATCCGCGCCATCACCTACCGCGCCATCCGCGAGGGCTTCGATGTGGTGGGCATCCGTCGCGGCTGGGCCGGCCTCATCGAGGTCAAGCGCGACCAGGAGGCCGACAACAGTCACGCGGTCATCCCGCTGACCAAGGACCTGGTCGAGAGCTTCGCGCGCACCGGCGGCACCTTCCTGCACTCGTCGCGCACGCGGCCTAGCGCGGTGCCGGGCAAGGACGTGCCGAGCATCATGAAGAACCGCTACTCGGGCGAGGTCAACGACCTCACCTCCGAGGTCATCGCCAACCTCGAGTTCCTGGACGTCGACTATCTGGTGCCGATCGGCGGCGACGACACGCTGAGCTATGGCGTCGAGCTGGAGCGCAACGGCGTGCCGGTGGTGGCGGTGCCCAAGACCATGGACAACGACGTCCCGGGCACCGACTACTGCATCGGCTTCTCGACCTGCGTGAGCCGCACCATCAACCTGGCCAACCAGATGCGGACCTCGGCGCAGAGCCACGAGCGCGTGATGGTCGTCGAGGTGTTCGGCCGCTACGCCGGGTACACGTCGCTGCTGCCGACGCTGGCCGGCGCCGCCCACCGCTGCCTGATCCCCGAGAGCCCGGCCGACATCGAGAAGGTCACCGAGATCATCCTCGAGGACCGCGCCAACAACCCGCAGCGCTCGGCCACGGTGCTCGTCAGCGAGGGCGCCACGCTGGTCGGCGGCGAGATGAGCATCCTGGGCGGCGAGAAGGACATGTTCGGCCACGCCAAGCTCGGCGGCATCGGTCAGCAGGTCAGCGCCCTGATCAAGCAGCTCTCGCCCAGGTACAACGACGGCCGCAAGGTCGACATGATCGCCATGAACCTCGGCTATCTGGTGCGCAGCGGCGATCCCGACTCGCTCGATTCGATCGTGCCGCTCGTGTTCGGCAATCTGGCCATCGACCACATCCTGCGCGGCGACACCGGCCGCATGGTGGCCCTGCGCAACGGCCGCTACGACTCGGTGCCGATCGACACGGTGGTCGCGTACAAGAAGGTCGTCGACGTGGAGCGCTTCTACGACGCCGAGCGCTACCGGCCGACCTACGACGCCTTCGAGCTGCAGCCGATGTTCGTGGTCGGGGCGAGCTGACGGCGGACCCCGCACAGGGCGAGCGCGCCGCCGCTCCGCCGCGCTGCGGGGAGTCGTCGTGACGCATACGCTCATCTATCCCGTCGGCGCCCGCCACAACGAGGCCGGCCATCTCGAGATCGGCGGCTGCGACGTGGTGGATCTGTGCCGCGCCTTCGGCACGCCGCTGTTCATCTACGACGAGGAGACGCTGCGCCGCCAGTGCCGGGCGTACATGAGCGCCTTCGGCGCGCGCTGCGACGACTTCGAGGTCGTGTACGCCAGCAAGGCCTTCAGTTGCCGGGCCCTCTGCGAGCTGGTGCAGGAGGAGGGACTCAGTCTCGATGTAGCCTCCGGCGGGGAGCTGGCCGCCGCCCGGAAGGCCGGCTTTCCCGCGGCGCGCATCTACTTCCACGGCAACAACAAGACGCCCGCCGAGGTGCGTCTGGCGCTGCAGATGGGCATCGGCCACTTCGTCCTCGACTCGTTCGACGAGATCGAACGGCTGGCGGCGGCCGTCCGGGAGCGCGGACACGGCGTGCCTCAGGATGTGCTGGTCCGCGTCACCCCGGGCGTACGCCCGGACACGCACGCCGCCGTACAGACCGGGCAGCAGGACAGCAAGTTCGGATTCGGCCTCGCCGACGGTCTGGCCGCCGAGGCCGTCGGCCGCGTGCTGGCCACCGCGGCCCTGCGGCTCACCGGCATCCACGCCCACCTCGGCTCGCAGATCTTCGACCTCTCGGCGTATCGCCGCGGCATCGAGACCCTGGTCGCGGCTCTGGCCGACTGGCGGTGCACGCTCGGCTTCGAGTGCCGGCTGTTCAACGTGGGCGGCGGCCTCGGCATCCGCTACACCAGCGGCGACGAGCCGTCGTCGATCGCCGAACTGGCCGACGTGGCTGTCGGGACGCTGCGTCACGAGGCCGGCCGGCACGGCCTGCCGCCGGCGCGCATCCTGGTCGAGCCGGGGCGCTCCATCGTCGGCAAGGCCGCCGTCACCGCCTATCGGGTCGGCGTCGTGAAGCGCATCCCGGGACTGCGCACGTACGTGGCGGTCGACGGCGGCATGAGCGACAACCTGCGGCCGATGCTGTACGGCTCGCGCTACGAGGCGATGCTGGCGAGCAAGGCGGAGGTGCCGGCGACCGACGAGGTCACCGTCGCCGGCAAGCACTGCGAATCGGGCGATGTGCTGGTCCGCGACGTCCTCATCGCCACGCCGGAGCCGGGTGATATCCTTGTGACCCCCGGGACGGGCGCCTACGGGTATGCGCTGGCCAACAACTACAACGGTCAGCCGCGGCCGGCGGTCGTTCTCGTCTGCGCCGGCCGTCCGCGCGTCATCGTGGAGCGCGAGACATGGGACGACGTCCTGCGCCTGCAGCGCCCGCTGCACGGGGAGGCATGCTCCACAGGACAGGAGGCTTCGTCGTGGAACGCGTCGGTGTAGGGCTGCTTGGATACGGCACGGTCGGCTCGGGGGTCGGCACGCTGCTGCGTGAGTGCGCCGACGACATCAGCCTCGCGACCGGCAAGCAGGTGTATCTGGCGAAGGTCCTCGAGCTGCCGGGCTTCTCACACCCGGACCTCGACCCCGGGCTGGTGGTCCACGACATCGGTGAGATCCTCGCTGATCCGCAGATCCAGATCGTCGTCGAGCTGATCGGCGGCGTCGACGCGGCGCTCGAGTTCGAGCGCGCCGCCCTGCAGGCGGGCAAGCATGTGGTGACCGCCAACAAGCAGCTCATCGCCCAGCATGGGGCCGAGCTGTTCGATGTCGCCGAGCAGAGCGGCGCCCACCTGCGCTTCGAGGCCAGCTGTGCCGGCGCCATCCCGGTCATCAAGGCGCTGCGCGAGTCGCTGGCGGCGGCGCAGGTGGACACCATCTTCGGCATCGTCAACGGCACCACCAACTACGTGATGAGCGCCATGAGCGACACCGGCGCCCCCTACGACGAGGTCCTCAAGAAGGCGCAGGAGCTGGGCTTCGCCGAAGCCGACCCTACCGAAGACGTGGGCGGCAAGGACGCGGCCGCCAAGATGGCCATCCTCAGCTCCATCGGGTTCCACAGCCGTACCACGCTCGCCGACGTACCGTACGAGGGCATCACCGGCATCACCGCCGCCGACATCGCCCATGCCACCTCGTACGGCTATGTCATCAAGCTGCTCGGCGTCGCCAAGCTCATCGACGGGCGCGTCAACGTCCGCGTCTATCCCGCGTTCGTGCCGATGGACCACCCCCTGGCCAGCGTCGCCGGGGCCTACAACGCGGTGTTCCTGGAGAGCAGGCATTTCGACAAGCTCATGCTGTACGGACCGGGGGCCGGCAGCATCCCCACGGCGTCGGCCGTCATCGGCGACATCATCGGCGTCATCACCACCGCCCCGGGCGGCTTCGTCCGCAACTGCACCTGCTACCGGGACCTCGCGTTCTTCCCGCATGCCGACATGGTGAGCAGCTTCTACGTCCGCCTGCAGGTCACCGACAAGCCCGGCGTGCTCGGCCAGATCACGCCGATCCTCGGCGAAGAGGGCGTGAGCGTGCGCTCGATGTGGCAGTCGGGGCGCGACGACACCGCCGAGCTGGTCCTGCTGCTGCACCCGGCCCGCGAGGCCGCCGTCACGGCGAGCCTGGAGCGGATCGCGGCGCTCGAGTGCGTCCAGGGCGAGCCGACGACGATCCGGGTCGAAGGCGAAGAGTCGCGGTGACCCTGCCGCGGGGGACCGCATGACGGCCCGCGTCGTCCTGGTGCCGGACGGCATGGCCGACGAGCCGCTGTCCGAGCTCGGCGGCCGCTCGCCGCTGGAGGCGGCGCGGACGCCGCATATGGACGCCCTGGCCGGCGCCGGGACCGTCGGGCTGGTGCGGACCATCCCCGCCGGCATGGCCGCCGGCAGCGACGTCGCCAATCTGGCGGTGCTCGGCTACGACCCGCGGCAGGTCTACACGGGCCGCGCGCCGCTCGAGGCGCTCAGCATCGGCGTCGCGCTGCGGCCCGACGACGTCGCCTACCGCTGCAACTTCGTGACCATCGTCGACGGCATGATGCGCGACCACACCGCCGGCGGTATCCCCGGCGACGAGGCCCGCATGGTGATCGCGGCGCTGGCCGAGCGGTTCGCCGGCAGCCCGTTCGAGTTCCACCCCGGCGTCGGCTACCGCCACCTCATGGTGTGGCGCGACGGCGCTGAGGTGCCCTGCACGCCGCCGCACGACATCCTCGACGAGCCGGTCGTCGGCTACCTGCCCGGCGCGACGCTCTCATCGGTGTCTCCCGGCGACGCGCCCGGTGACACGCCGGCCGGCGGCGGGGGCGAGTTCATGGGAGAGGCGGCCGGGCAACCAGGTGGCGCCCGGTCGTCGGTCGCCGCCCTGCGCGCCGTCATGACGGCCGCGCACGAGCTCGTCGCCGGTCTGCGGCCGGGCACCGACATCTGGCTCTGGGGAGAGGGACGCCGGCCGCGTCTGCCGGCGCTGACCGAACTGCGGGGGCTGCGCGGCGCGGTGGTCGCCGCCGTCGACCTGGTGCGCGGCATCGGCGTCGCCGCCGGCATGGACGTGCTGGACGTACCCGGGGCCACCGGCGATCTGGAGACCGACTACGCGAGCAAGGGCCGGGCCGCCGTCGCCGCGCTGCGCGACCACGACCTCGTCTTCGTGCACGTCGAGGCGCCCGACGAGGCCGGTCATCAGGGCGATGCGGCGGCCAAGGTGGCGGCGATCGAGCGGGTCGATGCCGAGGTCCTCGGTCCGCTGCTGGCCGCGACGCCGCGACCGGCCGTCCTCGTGCTCCCCGACCACTTCACGCCGGTGCGCCTGCGCACGCACACCGATCCGCCGGTGCCGTTCGTGTATGCGGGCCCGCAGCCGGACGCGGGGTCGGCGCCGGGCCGCCGCGCGGCGCCGGCGGGCGGCTTCTCGGAGCGCCGCGCCGCGGCCTCCGGGCTGCTGATCGACGACGGTCCGGCGCTCATGGACCGCTTCATCGCCGCCGGCGCCTGACCGGCGGCGTCGCGGCGCCGGGCCGGATCCTGAGCCGACGCCGCGGCCGCGCGCGTCGTTGCACGCCGGTCCCTGACGGCTCGATCCTCCTGTACGACCGCTCGGACGTGTAGCATGGACGTGTCGCACGGCGACCGGGAGGCTGCTCATGACCGCCACGTCGTCACAGAGATCCGGGCCGACGACTCACAGGCGTCCGCTCACGCTCGTCCACATCTCGGACCTCCACGCCGGCTCCCCCTACTTCGTGCCCAATCTCATGGAGCGGGCCATCGTCGAGATCAACGACATGCGCCCCGACCTGGTGCTGGTGACCGGCGATCTCACCGAGATGGGCTTTCGCCAGGAGTATCTGCTCGCCAAGAGCTATCTGGACCGTCTCGACTGCCCGCAACAGCTGGTCATCCCCGGCAACCACGACTCACGCAACGTGGGCTACGTCCATTTCGAGGCCCTCTTCGGCGACCGCAGCGTCGTGTGGCATGGTGAGGGGCTCACGGTGGTCGGCGTCGACTCCACCGAGCCCGACCTCGATCACGGTCACATCGGCCGGGCGCGTTACCCATGGCTCGAGGAGCGTTTTGCGCACCCCGCCGAGTTCCGCATCTTCATGCTGCACCATCACCTGCTGCCGGTGCCCGGGACCGGCCGGGAGCGCAACGTGGTCTACGACGCCGGCGATCTGATCGAGGTGCTGCAACGCAGCCGCGTCGACCTGGTCCTGTCCGGCCACAAGCATGTGCCGTACGCGTGGCGGCTCGAGGAGTTCTTCGTGGTGAACACGGGCACGGCGTGCTCGCTGCGTCTGCGGGGCATGATGAAGCCCTGCTACACGGTGATCGAACTGGGAGAGGACGTCGTGGACGTCTCCCGCAAGTACCCGTTCCACGGTCGCGAGCCGCTGCTCACCTTCTCGCGGTCGTCCCGGGAGTTCACCAAGTCGGTCGCGGGCGGTCCCACCCACCGGCCCGCGACGGGGGGGTGACCAGTGGACGCCGGCCTGCCGCCGGCCGTGGCGCTGATCGACGGGGAGCACTACCCTCCGGTGGTGCGCGCCGCTCTCGAGCGGCTGGCGGCGCGCTTCGACTTCCGCGCGGCGCTCTTCCTCGGCGGGAGCGAGAAGCTGAGGGACGACTGCGGCGACGGCCCGGGCTACGGGCTGCCGGTGCGGCGGCCGGACGAGCACGAGGCCCACATGGTGGCGCTGATGCAGCTCGTCTCCGAGACCGGCGCGCAGTGCGTGGTCGACCTCTCGGACGAGCCTGTGGTGGGCTACCGCGAGCGCTTCCGCCTGGCCAGCGCCGCCCTGGCGGCAGGTGCCCGGTACGTCGGCGCCGACGTCGAGCTGCGGCCTCTGCAACGGACGCCGCTGCCGCTGCCCACGGTGGCGGTCATAGGCACCGGCAAGCGTGTCGGCAAGACGGCGCTGACCGGCTTCCTGGCCCGCGGCCTGGCGGACGAAGTGTCGCCGGGTCCCGACCACCTGGTGATCGTGGCGATGGGGCGCGGCGGCCCGGCCGAGCCCGAGCTGATCCGCGGCGGCGAGGGGATCGGCGCCGCGGAGCTCCTGGCGGCCTCGCGCCGTGGCAGACACGCCGCCTCGGACCACTACGAAGACGCGGCGCTCGCCGGCGTCACCACGATCGGTTCGCGGCGCTGCGGCGGCGGCCTGGCGGGCAGCGCGTTCGACACCACCATCGACCGGGCGTTCGCGCTGCTCGATGCACTGCCTGCCGAACTGGTGATCGTGGAGGGCTCGGGCTCGGTGATCCCTCCGGCGCATGCCGATGCGACGGTCTGCGTGGCCGCCGCCGATCAACCGCTCGACTACATCGCAGGCTACCTGGGGACCTACCGGCTTCTCATCAGCGACACGGTCGTGCTCAGCATGTGCGAGCCGCCGTCCGCGGATGCAGGGCGGGTGGAGTCCCTGCGAGCCGAGATCGCGCAGATCCGCCCCGATCTGACCGTGATCCCCACCGTCTTCCGGCCGCGCCCGCTGGGTGACGTCGCCGGTCGCCGCGTCGCGTACTTCACGACCGCCGCTGAGCGGAGTCTCGATCTGCTGACTCGGCATCTGAGCGAGGTGCACGGTGCCGAGGTCGTGGCGGCCACGGCGGCGCTGGCCAGCCGGCCGGCGCTTCAGGACGGCCTGCGGCGAGCAGCGGCGGCCGACGTGTGGCTCACCGAGATCAAGGCGGCCGCCGTGGATGTGGTGGCCGAGGCGGCCGTCGCTGCCGGCAAGGAGCTTCTCTTCTGCGACAACGAGCCGGTCGCGGTGCACGGCGGTGAGCTCGCCGGCCTCTCCGGCTCGCTCGCGGGACTGGCTCGCCGGCGCTTCGCGGGGCGGCTCGAGAGAGCTCCGGCAGGCGGGACGGGGCGGTCGTGAACGAGGGGGCGGACAGGGAGACGGGCCTGGGCCTCGAGCCTGAGCCCGGCCTGCCGTACTCGAAAGGCCTGACCGCTCAGACGCTGATGGCCACCGGCCTCTCGCCGGAGTCGTCGTACCGGTTGGCGGCGGCGCTGGAGCAGCGGCTGATGCTCGGCGGCCGGCGCACGATCGGTCACGATGATCTGCGCCACATCTCGCGCGAGATGCTGGGCGAGGCCGAGAGCGCCGCCCTCATGGAGCGGCTGCAGCGCTGGCGTCGTGTGCGCACGCTCGAGCGGCCGCTGATCATCCTCATCGGCGGTACCACCGGGGTCGGCAAGAGCACGCTGGCCAACCAGCTCGCGCATCGCCTGGGCATCGTCCGCGTGGCCTCGACCGACATGATCCGGCAGGTCATGCGCGCCTTCTTCTCCAGGGATCTCATGCCGGCCATCCACTACAGCTCGTTCGACTGTGCGGCCGCCGTGCCCACGCCCGTCCCGGAGGGGGTCGACCTGACGCTGGCCGGCTTCATCGAGCAGGTGCGGGCCGTGCGCGTCGGCATCGAGGCGCTCGTGGCACGGGCGGTCGAGGAGAAGCAGGGCTTCATCATCGAGGGTGTCCATCTGGTCCCCGGTCACCTCGACACGACGCGCTGGGGCGATGCGCTGGTCGTGGAGCTGGTGGTGACGGTGCCGGAGCGTCGCTGCCACGAGCAACACTTCACGTTCCGCGACTGGCACACCGGTGGCATGCGGTCGCTGCAGCGGTACCTGGAGCATCTCGACAAGATACGCCGCATCCAGGATCTCATCGGAGAGCGGGCGGCCGAGCACGGCGTCACCGTCGTCGAGAACCGGGACATCGACGCGGCCGTGGCGCGGGCGCTCGACGAGGTCCTCAAGGCGGTCGCCGTGGAGTCCGCCGTCGCCGGCTCAGACGAGTAGCGGCAGCGGCCACTTGCACGCCGACCGCGTGCATCGGGTATAATGACAACGCCCCGTCTCCGGGCGCATCCATTCCAACCATCCATCTCTTCTCAAGGGAGCGGCACCGGTCTATGAGCGTGCGCCCTTGTGCCGCAGTGGCGTCGGTCTCCCGGTAGGCTCGAATCCGACGCCGATCCGCTCGCACCCTTGGCACGGAGAACACACGGGTCGATACGGCACGGAGGTCCCGCAGTCACCACCATGAACAGCACCGACGAACAGACTCCTTTGAGCGCAAGCTCTCCCGATCCGTCGCCTGTCGACCCGGTCGCCACGTCTTCGGCCGAGCCGACCGACGTCGCCCCGGCGCCGACCGCATCAGACGCCGCCGCCGGCGGACCGCCGGCGCCGGTCGCCGGCCATCCATCGCAGGACGTCCACGGCGACCGGCCGACGGCTGCTCCTCGACGGCGACCGGCTGCGCGGCGGCGCACGTCCGCCGACACCGGCGCCGCGCCGCCGGACCCGGCGGCCGCGCAGGAGTCGCCGGCGCCGGCCGGCCGGCCGGCCGGCATGGGCGAGGAGCCGGTCAAGGCGACCACCGGTGCAGACGCGGCCGTCGCCGGCCCGGACACGCCGGCCGAGGGATCGTCGCGGCCGGCATCGGGCGGCCTGGTCTCAGGATCGGCCGCGGAGGTGAGCGGCCGGGCATCGGCCGGATCCGCGGCCCCATCGGCTGCCGCTGCCGGCGCATCGTCCGCGGAGCCCGCCGGCGCATCTCTCCCGTCGGCGACGGAGCCCGTCGTCGCGCCGGACCCGTCCGTCACGCCGGCCGCGAAAGAGGCCGCCGCCACCGAGGGCGGGGCGGTCGAGGCGCCCTCTGGAGACAAGCAGCGTCGCATCGAGAAGCCGGGCGGTGAGCGCCAGGAGCGCCCCGAGCGGCAGGACCGTCCGGAGCGCCAGGACCGCGGCGACCGCCAGGAGCGGCGGCAGGGCAACGGCCGCGACCAGCGTGGGCGCCGTGGCCGTGATCGCGACCGCGACCGCGAGCGGCGCGAGCCGGGTCCCATCATCCAGTGTCAGGGCATCCTCGACGTGCTGCCCGACGGCTTCGGCTTCCTGCGCACCAAGGGCTACACGCAGAGCGAAGGCGACGTGTATGTGTCGCTCAGTCAGATACGCCGCTTCGGTCTGCGTCGCGGCGACGACATCGTCGGCGCCGTGCGCGAGCCCAAGGACAACGAGAAGTATCCGGCGCTGCTGAAGATCGAGACCGTCGGCGGCGTCGATCCCGAGACCGCCCGGCAGCGGCCGGTGTTCGAGCGCCTCACGCCGCTGTTCCCCGAGGAGCGCCTGCGGCTCGAGACCGAGGAACACGACACGGCGGCCCGCATCATGGACCTGCTCTGTCCCATCGGCAAGGGCCAGCGCGGCCTCATCGTCTCGCCGCCCAAGGCCGGCAAGACCACCATCCTCAAGAAGCTCGCCAACTCCATCACCGCCAACAACCCCGAGGTGAAGCTCATCGTGCTGCTCGTCGACGAGCGCCCGGAAGAGGTCACCGACATGCAGCGTTCTGTGAACGGTGAGGTCGTGGCCTCCACCTTCGACCAGCCGTCGGAGAACCACGTACAGGTCACGGAGCTGGTCCTCGACAGGGTCAAGCGGCTCGTCGAGCAGAAGCACGACGTGGTCATCCTGCTCGACTCCATCACCCGCATGGCGCGGGCCTTCAACCTCAACACGCCGGCGTCCGGGCGCATCCTCTCCGGCGGCGTCGACTCCACCGCGCTCTACCCGCCGAAGAAGTTCTTCGGAGCGGCCCGCAACATCGAGGAGGGCGGCTCGCTGACCATCATGGCCACGGCGCTGGTCGACACCGGCTCGCGCATGGACGAGGTCATCTTCGAGGAGTTCAAGGGCACCGGCAACATGGAGATCCGCCTCGATCGCAAGCTCGCCGACAAGCGCATCTTCCCGGCCATCGACATCGACGGCACCGGCACGCGCCGTGAGGAGCTGCTCATGGAGCCGGCCGAGGCCGCCATGGTCTGGAAGCTGCGCAACGTGCTGCACTCACTGGAGCCGTCGGCCGCCATCGAGCTGCTGATCAACAAGGTGCGGGAGACCAAGTCAAACGCCGACTTCCTGCTGGCCATCCAGAAAAACAGCCGATAGTGGTACCATGATGCGCTCGGCGGGGCGTGCGGTCCCCCGCCGTCTCAGGAGAACGAAGGGACCCGATCCGATGAAGAAGGACATCCACCCGAAGTACCAGGAAGCCACCGTGCACTGCTCCTGCGGGTACACGTTCACCACCCGTTCCACGAAGCCGGAGCTGCACGTGGAGCTCTGCTCCCAGTGTCACCCGTTCTACACCGGCAAGCAGAAGCTCGTGGATTCGGGCGGTCGTGTCGAGCGTTTCCAGAAGCGCTACGGCAAGGCCCAGCAGGCCAAGAAGGAGTAGCGGGCCGTCATGGCAGCGCATCTCTCGCTGACGCTGCTGCAGCACACGCCCGACCCCGACCGCGCGGTGGCGGTCGCCGGACGGCTCTGCTACGCGCCGGTCTCGGCCGCCGAGCTCACGCAGGAGATGAGCGACGACGATGTCGCCAAGCTCGTCCGCATCCTCGTCCGCTCCGGCCATCACAGCGCCATCGAACACGCCTCATTCACGTTCGCCGTCGACGGGGTGTCGCGGGCCTGCACGCACCAGCTGGTACGTCACCGGGTGGCGTCGTACAACCAGCAGTCGCAACGGTACGTCCGCTTCGACTCGGCAGACGGCTTCGTCGTGCCGCCCAAGATAGCCGCCGACGAAGAGGCGCAGGCGATCTTCCTCGAGGCCATGGAGCACGCTCGCACGGCCTATGACAGGCTCGTCGAGATCGGCCTCGGCGAAGGCCGCAGCGCCGAGTCGGCGCAGGAAGACGCCCGTTTCGTGCTGCCCAACGCCGCCGAGACCAAGATCGTGGTCACCATGAACGCGCGCGAGCTGCGGCACTTCTTCCGCGTGCGCTGCTGCCGGCGGGCGCAGTGGGAGATCAACGAGATGGCCTGGCAGATGCGGCGCCTCGTGCGTGAGGTGTCGCCGTATCTCTTCGAGGGCAGCGGGCCGTCCTGCCTCTACGGGCAGTGCGGCGAAGGCAAGATGACCTGCGGCGAGCCCTACCGTCCGGAGGACGTCGACTGACCACCGCCGCGCCGAAGCGGGCCCAGGTCGGCGGTCAGGCCGTCATCGAGGGCGTCATGATGCGCGGCGTCACGCACTGGTCGCTGGCCGTGCGTCGCCCCGACGACTCCATCGGCGTCCACGACTTCCCCCTGCGGCCGTACGCGCAGCGCCATCGCCTGCTCGCGCTGCCCATCGTCCGCGGCGTCGTGGCGCTGGTCGAGTCGCTGGTCCTCGGCATCAGGGCGCTGCAGCTCTCGGCCAACGAATCGCTGGGCGAGGAGGAGAAGCCGCTCGGCAAGCGCGAGATGGGCGTCACCCTGGCCATCTCGCTCGTCATCGCCGTGGGCCTCTTCTTCCTGGCACCGCTGGGGCTCACCAGCCTGCTCAAGGGCGTGCTCGGCACCGGCTTCGCGTTCTGGATCGTCGAGGGTCTGGTGCGTGTGCTCATCTTCGTGCTGTACATCGTCGCCATCACCCGCATCCCCGATCTGCGGCGGGTCTTCGAGTACCACGGCGCCGAGCACATGAGCATCCACGCCCTTGAGCACGGCGAGCCGCTGGTGCCCGAGGCGGTCGCCAAGTACCGCACGCTGCACGTGCGCTGCGGCACGTCGTTCCTGCTGGTGGTCATGGTCGTGGCCATCCTGGTCTTCGCCATCGTGCAGTGGCCGGCCTGGTACTGGCTCATCCTCAGCCGCATCATCCTCATCCCGCTCATCGCCGGAGTCTCCTACGAGATCATCAAATGGGCCGGTCGCCACGACGACAACCGGCTTGTGAGGGGCGTCATGTGGCCCGGTCTCATGCTGCAGCGGCTCACCACCAGGCAGCCGGACACCGGCCAGATCGAGGTCGCCATCAGCGCCCTCGAGCGCATCGTCGAGCTGGAGCCGCAGGACCGGCCGCCGGTCGAGGGCGTGGAGGTCATGGCGTGATGCCGGCGGCGTGACGCCGATCACGGTACGGCGGCGATCGTCGCCAACGCAGGCCATTGACCTCGCCGTCACGCCGACGTAAGGTGCAGGCGGAGGGCGACGAGCACGACGATCTCCCACCACCGACGACAGTGTGCCGTCTCAGGCGACGAGGCATGGTCCACAGTGAGACGCGGTACGCGGCAGCTGATGGGTCGCCGGACCGTCCTGAAGCACCAGTGCGCAGGGATTCGCCTCGTCGTCCTCTTCCTTGCCCGGCTGCAGCAGGCGGGCGCACGATAGGTCTCGCGGTGTCGTGTGGCCGCGGTGTGGCCGGTCGGTCGCCGTGCGGCGCGGCGCGCACGGCCGCGCGACACCGCCGCGGCGGCCGTACGCAGCCGCTCGTGACTGCTCACCCCTGAGAAAGGTCGCTGGGTCGCCGGGCGGTCGCGGCCACGGGTGACGGCACTATAATCGAGGCGTAGCCGATGCGGTCGGGCGGACCGGGCGTGCGCGTTTGCGCAGACCCCCCAGGTGCTTGTGGTGTCCTGCCGGCCCGGCCTTCGGCCCCCGAAGCCATGATCGACGATGTACTGACAGAGATCGAACGCAGCTACGCCGAGCTGACGGCGCAGCTTGCCGAACCCGAAGTGCTCGCCGATCGCACCCGCTCTGCGGCGGCGGTCCGCCGGCACGGCGAGCTGGAGCCGCTGTACGCAGCGGTGCGCGAGTACCGTGAGGCGCAGGCGGCCGTCGTCGAGGCGCAGGAGTTGCTCGGCGACAACGGCGGTGAGGGTCTCGACGACGAGATGCGGGCGTTTTTGACCGAGGAGCTCGAGGCCGGTCGCGCGCGTCTCGCCGCGCTCGAGGAGCAGATCCGCCTGGGCATGCTCGAGCACGACCCCGACGACGAGAAGAGCGCCATCCTCGAGATCCGCGGCGGCACCGGCGGCGACGAGGCCGCCTTCTTCGCCGCCGACCTGTTCCGCATGTACGCGCGCCACGCCGAGAGCAGAGGCTTCCAGGTCGAGGTGCTCTCCGCCAACGAGCCGCCGACCGGCGGCTTCAAGGAGGTCATCGCCGAGCTGCGCGGCGCCGGCGCCCATGGCACCTTCAAGTACGAGAGCGGCGTGCACCGGGTGCAGAGGGTGCCGGCCAACGAGACGGCCAGCCGCATCCACACCTCCACGGCCACCGTCGCCGTCCTGCCCGAGGTCGAAGACATCGAGATCGAGATCGACCCCAACGAGCTGCGCGTGGACATCTTCCGGGCTCGCGGACCGGGTGGCCAGTCGGTCAACACCACCGACTCGGCGGTCCGCATCACGCACGTACCGACCGGGCTGGTGGTGAGCTGCCAGGACGAGAAGAGCCAGTACCAGAACAAGGACAAGGCGATGCGGATCCTGCGGGCGCGGCTCTACGAGCTGCGCAAGGAGGAGCAGCAGCGCGAGTTGGCCGAGGCGCGGCGCGACATGGTGCAGACCGGCAGCCGCGCCCAGAAGATCCGCACCTACAACTATCAGCAGAACCGGGTCACCGACCACCGCATCGGATTCACCACGCATCGCCTCACCGAGATCCTCAACGGCGATCTCGACGAGCTCAGCGAGGCACTGGCGGCCGCCGATCGCGAGGCTCAGGTGGCGCATCTGGCCGGCACCGGCTGAAGCGACCGGCGCGGCGGTCCCGCCGCTTGCAGAAGGCGGTGACGGAAGTCGGACGGCGTGGCCGCGTCGGCCGGGCGACACGGCCGCGACGGACGCTCTCTTGCAGAGCGCAGGCTATGGTGGCAGAATGGTTTAGACCAGTCGTCGACCAGTCTTTGACTCGCCGGTCGTTCGGCCTGTGCCGGCATCGCGGGAGGTGGCTCAAATGACGACGGTGGGATCCTATGAGGCCAAGACGAAGCTCGCCGACCTGCTGCGCCAGGTCGAGCGCGGTGAGCATGTCACCATCACCCGGCACGGGGTCCCTGTGGCCGTGCTCATCCCGTTCGCGGACTATCCGCGCCACGATGTGGCGGCCACCGTGGCGGAGCTCAAGACGCAGGCGCGGGGGCGCCGCCTCGGCGGGCTCAGCATCCGTGAGCTGATCGAGGAGGGCCGGCGCTGGTGAGCGCCTTTGTCCTGGACTGCTCGGTCACCATGGCCTGGGTCTTCGACGACGAGGATACGCCGTATGCCGCCACGATCCGGGACGACCTCGTCCGCAGCGAGGCATTCGTGCCCTGGCTCTGGACGCTCGAGGTGAGCAACGCGCTGCTGGTCGCCGAACGACGTGGGCGGCTGACGACGACCGAGTCGGACCGCTTCGGCGAGCTCCTGGGCAGACTCCCGTTGCGCGTAGAAGCCACCACCGCCGACCGTGTGCTGCCGGACGTGCTGGCGCTCGCCAGGCGGACCGGTCTGAGCTCCTACGATGCGGCCTATCTCGATCTCGCCGGCCGATTGGGGCTGCCGCTGGCGACACTCGACGAGCAGTTGCGCCGGGCGGCCGAACGAGAAGACGTCGCGTTGCTCTGAGGCGCAACCACGGTCCGGCGCTGTACGGGCTGCGGTCGGGGCGGCGTACCGTCACCGATGCCGGTGATCCCGACGCGTCCGGGGGAGACCTGGGGGCGGCGTAGAATCAGGTCCTGTGCCGACAAGGGCACACCGACCTGAGAAGAGGGGAGCGGCATGCGCAGACTGGTGGCAGTGGTGACGGTGGTGGTTCTGCTCGCGGGGCTTATGCTCGCGATGGTGGCCTGCGGCGGTACGGACGTGGCCGGGACCTACAAGGCTGAAGGGGACGACCCTGAGTTCCAGAGCGCCGAGCTGGTCATCAACGATGACGAGACGTTCAAGGTGAGCGTCACGATCCCGGGCAGCGACGAGGAGGTGTCCTTCACCGGCACCTACACGCTCGACGGCGACAAGATCACGCTGTCGGCCGAGGGCATGAACGAGACCGAGGCAGGCACGGTCGAGGACGGCAAGCTGGTCTTCGACGAGGTCACCTGGGTCAAGGAGTAGTGGCGCCGGCGTCGGTACGCGAGGCGGTGAGGGAGGCGGCGGCGCGGTTCACGGCCGCCGGCTCCCTCACCCCGCGCCTCGACGCCGAACTGCTGCTGTCGCAAGCGCTCGGTGTGCGCCGCGACGCCCTGTACCGCGAGCCCGAGCGGGTGTTGACCGACGCGGAGGCGCGGCGCTTCGCCGGTTTCACCGAGCGCCGCGAACGGCGCGAGCCGGTCGCCTACATCATCGGGCGGCGGGCCTTCCGGACCATCGAGCTGGAGGTGGGGCCGGGCGCGCTCGTGCCGCGGCCGGAGACCGAGACGCTGGTGGAGGTGGCGCTGGCGGAGCTGGCCCGGCTCGATGCTCGGCTCGATCGCGAGCTGGGTGTCGGCGAGGCATCGCGCGATGCCGCCCCGCTGGACGCTCCGGCGCGCAGCGAGGCCGACGCATCCGGCCGCTCGGCTCCGCGGGTGCCGAGGCTGCTGGACGTGGGCACCGGTTCCGGGGCGGTCGCGCTGGCCGTGGCGTCGGAGCACCCGGGCGTGCGGGCGGTCGGCGTCGACATCGACACGCGAGCGCTCGACATCGCCGGCGGCAACGTCGAGCGTCTGGGACTGACGGAGCGCGTCGAGCTGCTCAAGGGCGACCTGTTCGACGGGCTCCCTGAGGGTGCGCGCTTCGATCTCATCGTGTCCAACCCGCCCTACCTCACGGAGGAAGAGCTGGGCGCTGTGGAGCGCGAGGTCCGGGTCTACGAGCCGCGGCACGCGCTGCTGGGCGGCTCCAGCGGTCTGGACGTCTATGAGCGGCTCGTCCCCGGCGCCCTGGCGTTCCTGGAGCCGGGCGGCCTGCTGGCGGTCGAGATCCATGAGGGGCGCGCCAGCGAGATCACGGCGCTCTTCAGGGCGACCGGCCGCTTTGCCGAGGTGACCGTCCATGACGACCTCGGCGGAGCGCCGCGGGTGGTCTGCGGCCGTGAGCGCACGTGGTCTGCGGCCGTGAGCGCGCCCGAGCCGCGGCCGTGAGCGTGCCCGGCCTCTCATGAGCCGCCACCTCGACGTCCGCGCCGTGGTGCTCGGCTCCCGCCCGCTGGGCGAGGCCGACCGCATCGTCGTGCTCTTCACCCGCGAGATCGGCCGTCTCGACGGCGTCGTCAAGGGTGTGCGCAAGACGAAGTCTCGCTGGGGCGGCAGGCTGGAGCCGTTCAACGTCGTCGACCTGAGCCTCTTCCGTGGGCGCTCCCTGGCGACGGTGACCGGCGCCGACCTGGTGGCCGGCTTCCCGCTGTTGCGCACCGGACGGGCATCGCTGACCGCCGCCGCCGTGACCTGCGAGACGGCCACACGGCTCTTCGGCGAAGAAGAGCCGCACGAGCGCGTCTTCAACCTCCTCTGCCGCGCGCTCAAGGCGTTCGACGACGGCTTTACGGGGACGGCTCTGGAGGCGCCGGTGGTGCTCGGCGCGGTCGTCAAGCTGCTGCACGAGGCCGGCTTTCTGCCCGTCCTCGACCAGTGCGCGTGCTGCGGGCACGGTCATCAGGCGGCGGCGTTCTCGGCGGCGCGCGGCGGCCTGGTGTGCGGCGAGTGCGTCGGCGAGGGGGTACCGATCTCCGGGGCAGCGGTCGAGGCGCTCTGCGATGCGGTGGCCGAGCCGCTGGACCGGCTCCGCACCCTGCCGCCGACGCCGGCCGTCGCGGAGGGGCTGCGGCACCTGCACGCCCTGTTCATGCATCACACCGGCGGCCGCCTGCGCTCGCTGCGCTTCATCTGCTGAGCCGTCCGGAGCTGACGGGCGGCCTCTGCCGGCCGGCGCACGGCGCCTCAGCCGGTGCCGGGCCGCTCAGCCGGCACGTGGCGGGGTTCCCAGGGATAGCCACCGACGGCCGGTGTTCGGCGGCTCAGGCCGCGCGTGGAGGGGCTCCGGTCGCCGCGCGTCCACGCGACGCCGCGGCGGCCGTCCGCGTTGGCCGCCGGCAGGGCGGTTGATAGACTGTGCGCTCCCTGGCCGGGTCGGTCACGGCCTTCTCCGGCAGCTTTGGACGGTGGCATCGCGACGCCGTGCGCCGTCGGCTCGTGTGTCAACGATGCGGAGGACTGGTGGCGACGCCGACCTATCAACAGATCATCAGCAGCCTGCAGGCCTACTGGGAGCGGCAGGGCTGCGTGATCATGCAGCCCTACCACACCGAGGTCGGCGCCGGCACCTTCAACCCGGCGACGGCATTGCGCTGCCTGGATTCGCGGCCCTGGCGGGCCGCTTACGTGGAACCCTCGATGCGGCCGGCCGACGGCCGCTACGGTGAGAACCCGTATCGCCTCGGCCACTACTACCAGTATCAGGTCGTCATCAAGCCCTCGCCGCCGGACATCCAGGACCTCTACCTGGGTTCACTGGAGGCCCTCGGCATTTGCCTGGGCGAGCACGACGTGCGGTTCGTGGAAGACAACTGGGAAGGCCCCACGCTCGGCGCCTGGGGGCTCGGGTGGGAGGTCTGGATCGACGGCATGGAGGCCACCCAGTTCACCTACTTCCAGCAGCTCGGCGGCATCGACTTGGATCCCATCACCGTGGAGCTCACGTACGGGCTCGAGCGCCTGGCCATGTACCTGCAGGGTGTCGACGACGTGTTCGACCTGGTCTGGTCGCGCTGGGAAGAGGGCGGCGAGCTGCTCACCGTCACCTACGGCGATGTCTACAAGGAGAGTGAGCGGCAGTTCAGCATCTACGGCTTCGAGACGAGCGATGTGGAGATGCTGCAGCGGCACTTCCGCGACCACGAGGCGGAGGCCGGGCGCTGCATCGCCGCCGGTCTGCCGTTGCCGGCGTACGACCACGTCCTCAAGTGCAGTCACATGTTCAACCTGCTCGACGCGCGCGGTGTGGTGAGCGTCACGGAACGCACGGCGTACATCGGCCGCGTGCGCGACCTGGCGCGCAAGGTCGCCGAGCTCTACCTCGAGGTGACCGGCGGAGGGCAGGCGGCCGGCGGGCCGGCGACGGCTGAGGCCGGCGAAGGTCCGGAGACCGAAGGGGGTGCGGCATGAGCACCCTGCTGTTCGAGATCGGCTGCGAGGAGCTGCCGGCCACGGTCTGCGTCTCGATCGAGCGGCAGTTGCTCGGTGCGGCGTCCGGCGCCGTGGCCGATGCGGCGTCCGACGGCGCCGAAGCCGGGATCGTCCGCCGGCAGCTCGAGGCCCACCGGCTCTGGCCGGCGCGTGGCGCGACGCTGCGCCTGCTGGTGTCGCCGCGCCGCATCGGCATCCGGGTGGACGGTGTGCCGGCCCGGCAGACCGCGCTCGTGCAGCGCTTCCGCGGTCCGCGCGCCGCCGTCGCCTTCGACGACGCCGGCACGCCGACCCGGGCGGGGCTCGGCTTCGCGACCGCCAAGGGCGTGCAGCCGCAGGACCTCGGGCGGGAGGAGATCGACGGGACCGAGTTCGTGATCGCCGAGGTCGAAGAGCCGCGCCGCGCGGCCGGCGCCGTGGTGCCGGACGTGTGCGTCGCCATCCTCGAGCAGATCCACGTGCCGCGCGGCATGCGCTGGGGGGCGCGGCCGTCCGGCGCGCGGGAGTACCTGCGCTTCTCGCGGCCGATCCGCTGGCTGGTCTGCAAGCTCGACGAGCGGACCGTGCCGTTCGCCTTCTACGACCTGCAGGCCGGCGAGCGCTCGCACGGTCATCGCGTGCTGGGCGAGGCGTTCGACGTCACGTCGGCGACAGAGTACGAGAGCCTCCTGGAGGAGCAGGGCGTCATCGTCGATCAGCGTCGCCGCCGGCGGCTCATCGAGGCGGGTCTCGACGAGCGGGCGGCGCAGTGCGGCGGCGAGTGGTTCGACCCCGGCGACGTGGTGAGCGAGGCGACCTATCTGGCCGAGTGGCCGACGGTAAATCACGGTACGTTCGCCGAGGACAAGCTGCGACTGCCGGCCGACGTGCTCATCACCGCCATGCAGAGTCATCAGCGGTACTTCCCGGTGCGGGACAGCCATGGGGTGC
>Ga0172371_10003964_pt1 | contig 22712 bp, 12 predicted proteins | sample Lak12m_FD_114543 | JGI IMG/M metagenome (GOLD analysis project Ga0172371, IMG submission 114543) | Freshwater microbial communities from Kabuno Bay, South-Kivu, Congo - kab_022012_12m | ecosystem: Environmental > Aquatic > Freshwater > Lake | place: Democratic Republic of the Congo: South-Kivu...
CTGACAGTAGTGTGATTATGATTAGTAAGAAAGAGGCCCGGTTCCTATTATTCCTGTCGGGATTACTGACGACTCAGGTCCTGGCGGACGAGACACTTGTTCGCTCTGTCACCCTTGACACACCGTTGAAGGCATCGGGGGATGGGACGGATTGGATGCAAGCTCGGGCAGCGGCGCTACCCGGCACCTCAGCGGTGCCCGCTGTAGTCATTACCCTCCAGAAACTGGACCAGGCGGGCACGCACATGTATCACGGTCTGGCCGCCATGTGGAGCGATGATCTGGGTAAGACCTGGAAGGGGCCCGAGCCGCAACCGGCGCTGGACCGTCACGCGCACACCAACACTCTGCTGGAAGCGCCGGTGGATATGACACCACAACTGCACAAGCAGACGGGAAAGGTATTAGTGACCGGCGCGACCTTCTGGCTGGATCCGGTAAAGCGCCGGAATGTTGGCAGCGTCAGCCATACGGCGTACACCGTGGGCGATCCCGGGACTCGACAATGGGCTCCCTGGCAGCGGCTGGCGATGCCGCCGGGTCCGAAATTCCATTTCGCGCGAGCAGGCTGCACCCAGCGAGTAGATTTGCCCAACGGTGACATCTTGCTTCCGATCTATTTCCGAGCACTGGGCGGTGAATACGGTTACTCCACCGTCGTGCGGTGCTCGTTTGACGGCTCCACTCTTCGCTATGTTGAGCATGGCACCGAACTGACCGTCACCAACGTGAGTCCCAAGTCCCGCAAGGGCGCGGGCGAGCCGTCGTTGACACGATTTGGCGGCAAGTTCTACCTGACCCTCCGCAATGATGAGCGCGGTTATGTGGCGACCAGCAAAGACGGGTTACACTTTGGCCAGCCCAAGCCATGGCGCTTCGATGACGGGTCGGAACTGGGAAGCTACAACACGCAACAGCACTGGGTTACGCACTCGGAGGGGCTGTACCTGGCCTACACCCGGCGCGGGGCAAACAATGATAATGTCTTTCGGCATCGCGCGCCGTTGTTCCTCGCGCAAGTGGACCCGGAACGCTTGGTGGTCGAACGCAAGACCGAACGCATCTTGCTGCCCAATCTGGGGCAACCCTTTGGCAATTTCGGGGTGTGCCATGTGACGCCGGAAGAGACCTGGGTGGTTGATTGCCTGCGGTTTGCGCCGGCCGGCCAGCCCAGCCTGTATATCGCGAGGATTCACTGGGCGAAGCCAAACCGCCTGGTCCAGCAGTAAACCCTGCCAGGCTGAATGCCTGTCTGCCCGCGGACGCCCCCAAGGGCCAGGAGCCGGGTTGGGGTTGTATTGCTCCCCCCGCCCTTGCTACTTGTGCGGATCACTCCCAGCGTTGAGCCATTCCAGATTGAACCGGGCAAGTGTGATGCACGCATAGGCCCACGGCCGGCGATGTTTCAGGTCGGCCTCCGGAGTGCCGGACTCGTAAAAACAGAGAATTGTTCCGTCGGGCAGCACTGCAAGGTCGCTGTACGCGCTTGGCCCTGGCTGCAGCAAGCGGCGGACCGGCCAGGTTTGCCCGCCATCCTCACTGGCATGGATGGTGAGATTCATCCGATCCTTGTGGTCGCGTTTGGTGGTGTGGGGATTGGAAAACAACAGCAGCGGTTTCTTGGATTCGCCAGCGCCGGGATATGCAACCATGCCAGCCATACAACCGGGCTCCAGCAGATCTTCAATAAAGCGCTGGGCCGACCATCCGGATATGCCGTCAGGGCTGTACGCCCCCTTGCGTCGGCTGCGCGGATCGGTGTTGCGGACGGTCACGAACACGCGTCCATCCGCGAGTTGAGCGATATTGGGTTCACCGCCGTCGGTCAGCGCGATTTCGCCGCGCCGCCAGGATTTGCCGTCGTCGTCGCTATAGACGACACCGGAACCCGACTTGAGTTTGGCAAGGGAGTTGGTGGTCCGCATCCAAAAAGGCACGACCAGGCGGCCTGTCCGGAGCTGGATGGCATGCCCGGGGCCAGTGGCAATGCGGTGCCAGTCCAGTTCCGGACGGAACTGATCGAAGGTTGAGGTAATCTCGACCGGCTTGGACCACGAAATGCCATCATCCTGGCTGTGCATGTAGAAGATGCGGAGGTACTCGATGCAATACAGGAAGTGGACCGTTCCGTCGTGAGCAGCTATGGCGACAGGGTTGTTGACTGTTTGTTGATCAGGCGGGCCCTTGGGGGGCTTGCCCTTCGGCATGTGCATGGGGTTGCGTGTGCCGGTGCGAGGGCCGAGGTGAGCGATCTTTTTTGCTGGGGACCAGGTGCGCCCGCCGTCAGTGCTGCGACGCAGGTGAACTTCAAGCTCGCCGTAGTCCTGGCTCGAGTATTTGCGGGCTTCGCAATACGCCAGCACCGAGCCTTTGGCGGTCACGATGATCCCGGGAATGCGGTAAGAGGCGAAGCCGTCCTTGCCTTCCTCGAAGAGATTGGTCTTTTCCAAAAACGGGCCGGAAGCGGCAGCCGCCGCGGCACCGCTCCACAAAAGGCCGGCGAGCAGCAATAAATAATGGCATGTGGGGTTCAGTGGTTTCACAAATGGGAGGTCTTTGATGATACGGGAGCCGCGAGGCAGTTCCCGATCGCTTCGCCCGTGCGCAAGTAGCGATTGTATATACGAAGCTCGCGGAGCTGACCGCGCAAACTCGGGGCGACCTTCAATTTGCCGCTGCCGCTCACGTCGCCAAGGAGCTTGCCCGGCTCTTTGGTAAGCGAATTCTCGACGGGGAAAAATCGCCCGGTGCCAAACGGCCGCTCGGGATCATCGCCGCCGTCGCAGAGCTGGCCATTGATCACAAAGGAAATGGTCTTTGGCCCACCATCCACGCTGATGGAGACGTGATGAAGCTGGCCTGGGGTGAGCCGGCCCGGATCGCTCTCCCAAGAAACTTTCGTCCTGCCGTCGTCCATCGTCAAACGCAGCGCATGATTGGCCGCAGTTGTCACGACGATCCCTCCCGACTTTCCGTCGCGCGAATCAAGCACGACCTGCGCATCGTCCGGCGTGTCGCGCCTAAGCCAGAAATCGAGGGCGAAGCCGCCGGCATTGGCGAGCGAAGGCAGCCGCGGCATGACCAGATTTGTGCTCGCCGCAAATGGTCCGGCCGCTTCCAGCACAAGCCCCGCACGGGCAATGGACTGATGGATCTCCTGGCGCCAGAGGCTTTCCACCAACTCGCGATCCACTTCGATCAATCGGGCTTCACGCTTGTTGGTCGCCGATATCCAGTAGCGGCCGTCGGCCTCGACCAGATCCGGATAGCTCACGCCGCGCCGGGGAGTCACATAACACACCACTTCCGGCTGGGACCAGTGAATGGCCCCATTACGCTCGACGCCCCCAACCAGCCAAGCGAGATCGCGCCCGGTCATCGGCCAGACCTTGCTGTGCAGTTGCAGCGCGGTGTTGTGAATCCAGAGCAGATATTTGCCGTTTGCCGCCTGCCAGATCATGGCGCAGGCGCGTGGGGTCTTGATCTTGCGCCCGCCGGGCGTGTAGGCGACCGGTTCGGGCGTGGTCCACGTGCGGCCGCCGTCGCGGCTGCAGGCGCCGCCCGCGTAGCCCCGCATGGTGCGATACACCGTGTAGAGCGCGCCATTCGCCAGCGGCACGACGTTGTGTTCCTCCTGTACCGAACCCATCCCAGGGTGGCGCACGCCGCGCGCGGTCTCAGGCAGCAGCCGCCAGCGGATCTTCGCCGGATCGCGCTCGGTGAGGAGGTTGTCGGATCGATAAAACCAACCCTCGCCCAGATCGTGAATGAACTTTCCCATGCGCGTGAACGCAAACAGCGCGTCGCCGCCCAAAAGGATGGGTTTGTCCACGCCCCAGAAGAGCTGCACGCGGCCCTGCCAGTCGTTCCCGCGGTCAACTTCGGCGACCGGCATGGGCAGCCGGTAGCGTTCCGCGCTCCAGGTGCGGCCGTGGTCGTCGGAATACTTGAAGACATACCAGCCGAGGAGCGTGGGCGGCTTGATCGGCTTGCCGTCTAGCGACCGCACATCATCGCCGTTGTAGTTGTAAAATGCATACACGCGGCCGGATGCCACGACGAGCGGCACAACCCACGAGCTTTCGATCTTTCCGGAAGGCTCGATGGCAATCAGCTCCGACCAAGTGCGGCCCCGGTCGCGACTGATCGTCGCAACCACATGCTGGCCCGGCTGACTTTCGCCGCCCGGGCCGGTGGTCATCGTGCATAACCAACCGCCGTCTTTGGTCGTCACGATGTAAGGCTGATCGCAATATCCGTCGTCAGGGATAAGCCGGCCGGCGGCGAAGTCCCGCCGATCGGCGGCACAGGTGTTCAGGGCGCACGGCAGCCAGAGCAGGGCGGTGAGGAGTGTGAGGGGTAATCTCATGGTATCTTTGAATTGGAATCTGCGATGTCATGGGTTTCGTCTTCGATTATTTGCGGTCCAGGGCGGCCTCACGCGGCCTCTTCAGGTTGGGAACTGCCCGGGCATCATGCTTCGGCAACCACTTGCGGTGCTCGGCGATCACCTTCGCGCAAGCCGGGTCGCCGGCCAGATTCTTGTATTCGTGCGGGTCGTGCTCGTGGTCGTAGAGTTCCTCGTCGCCGTTGCCATAGCGGATGTAGCGCCAGCGCTCGCTGCGAACCGCATGGTTTCCGGGCAGATAGGTCATCACGGCGGACCGGTTCCACGCCGCTTTGGGGGAACAGAGAAGCGGCACGAGGCTGCGGCCCTCGAGCGGGGAAACCGGTGCGTTGGTCGTCAGGCCGCACAGCTCAACCAGGGTCGGGTAAACGTCGAGCAGGCTCACGGGGCGCGCGCAGTCCGCGCCGGAGGAGGCAAGGCCGGGCGCGACGATGATGAGGGGAACGCGGCCGGCCTTTTCCCAGAGCGTGAACTTTTCCCAGCTATCCTTCTCGCCAAGCTGGTAGCCGTTGTCAGAACAAAAGACGATGATGCTGGACTTGGCACGTGGGCGGGCATCCAGCGCCTCGAGCAAGCGACCGACCTGCGCGTCGGCAAAAGTGGCGGCAGCTTGATAACAGCGAACGGCTTCGCGATGACTGCCGGGGCGTTGTTGTTCACCTTCCATCATGCCCTGCCAGAACCTGCCCGCCTCGGCAGAATGGAGTTTGCGACCGGCGGGCGGCACGTCGTCGAGGTCGTGTTCGAGCCGCGTGGGCATGACGGTTGTGTTGGTCGGGTATCGGTCGAGCCAGCGTTGTGGCACGAAGAACGGCATGTGCGGGCGGAACAGGCCGCACGCCAGGAAGAGTGGAGCGGAGTTGGTGCGGCGCAGGCGCTCAATGCACCAATCCACCGAGCGCACGTCCAGCGCCTCGGCTTCATTCGCGGGCCAGGCGCCCCAATCCGTGTTTGCCGTGCCGAATTCCGGAAGTCCATTCAGCTTTGCCCCGGGCATCGGCGCGTCGGGCGGCCACGGCATGGGAAAAAACTCGTGGAACGACGCCGCATCGTGAAACGCGCCTGCCAGGTGGTGGTGAAAGATCTTCCCGGCGCCCTCGACGCGGTAGCCCGCGCGCATAAAGGCTTGCGGCAGGGTCACAGCATCGGGCATTGCCCCCCGCCAATCCGCCGCATTGCCATAGACTCCCGTCGAGGAGGGAGCGCGGCCAGTCAGCAGCGCCGTGCGCGATGGATTGCAGGCGGGCGACGCGGCATAGGCGCGGGAAAACAAAACGCCGCGGCGCGCGAGCTGGTCGAGATTCGGCGTGGCGATGGGATGGCAGCGATCAAGGAGTTGAATCCAATCGCTCATGTCGTCGGCCATGATGAAGAGAACGTCAGGGCGGGAAACGGGTGGGTGGCTGGTCGCGGCGAGTGCCGGGCAATTCATGACGGCAACGATCACAAGAGCAAAACTCAATTCGAGAATTTGCTTCATGCTTAATCCTGCGAGGCTGTCTTGTTGAATTTCTCCGTTCAACCTTCCGTGTACGCTGAAGCAAGAAACTGCGGCCAACGGCGATGCAAACCGCCAGTCGGCACCGCGTTGAGATGCGAGTTTCACAAGCCTATTTCACCAGCACCTCCGCCAGCTCGCGTCCGTTCAAGAGCCAGCTCAGGTTGAAAACGGCCACGTGGACTCCTTCGTAGCAGTGTTTCTCGCCGCCTTCGTAGTGCAGGAAGATCTTCCCCTCGCTCGGGGTGCCGGCTCGACCGGCGCCAAGGTTGGAGTAGGCGCTGGGGCCGGGGTGAACCAGTCGCTTCACCGGCCAAGTCTTGCCCCCATCAAAGCTCGCCCAGACAGTGACGCGTTCACGTCCAACGTTGGTCGAGCCACCGACCTGCTTCGGCATCTTGCCACCAGCCGCATCAAGGTTGCTGTAGAGCAAAACGTTGGTGCCGTTTATGGGCAGGCGAATCAGGCCCCCCATGCAGCCGTACGAGGTGCCGCGTGCGCCGTCGGGCAGCGTCGGGTCCTGGTAGGCCTCGATCCAGAGGGCCCCGCCGTCGTAGCTCCAGCCGAAGAAGCGGTTCCCGACGCTCATGTGCTCGCGCGAGCTGTAGAGAATGCGGCCGTCGGACAACTCCGCCAAGGCAGCTTCGCCGGAGCCAAGGATCGGGAATGGCGCGCTTACCTGCCAGGTTGCGCCACCGTCATCACTGAACGCCGCCGCGTTGTAATGGTAGGGGCGCCATTCGACATCGTTGGAATTCTTCGGTCCGAGAATCCGGCCTGCCATGAGCAGCCGGCCTTTGTGGGTTCCAAACTGGAGCGTGATCCCCGGCTGGAAGGCGCCGACGTTCAACGGCACCCCATCGGGAGAACCGTGCCCGAATCCGTTCGGAAGAATCTTGATGGTTTCTCGTGTCCAGGTGCCACCGTTGTCGCGGCTTTTCCACAGGTAACCTTTGTCGGCGCGGACTAAAAGCACCTCCCCGTTGGCTTCGTTGACGAGGGCGCAACCGTCGGCATCCGGGCCAATTTCCCGCGGCGGGCTCCAGGTCACCCCGCCGTTGGTGCTCTCCCGCAGTTGATTGCCATGGAATGCAAGGACATTACCGGCCCGCGTCGTGATGATGTCGCGCGCTCCGCGACCGGTGAAGAGTTGTTGGATACTGAGCGAGGGTTCCCCGAGAAACGCCTTGCCTGAGGTCGTGATGGCATTTTCGGCATTTGCCGGCTTCAGTTCTGCCGCCGGAAGTGCGCCTGCCAGGATGACGGAAAATGTGAGAGCGCAAAGTGGTTTCATTGAGTGGCCTGGGTGATGCTACTTGCCCTTGTCCTTCCCGTCGCTGAGCCACTCCAAATTGAACCGGGCTAGCGTGAGAAATCCGTAGGGCGAGGTCGGTTCTCGATTCGGATTGACGGCCTCATAAAAGCAAAGGATGGAGCCATCCGGCAGCACGGCGAGATCGCTGTAGGCCGAAGGGCCAGGTTCAAGCGTCTTGCACACTGGCCAACTCTCCCCTTCGTCATAGCTCATCCAGAGGGAGAGGTTCTTCCGTTCGGCAGAACCATCCCGCGGGTTGGGAAGAGAAAAGAGGATGCGATTGCGGTCTGAGGCAGGAGTCAGCGAGTGGCGCACGAAGCCAGCCATGCATCCGATCCCGACGATCTCCTTGGCGGTTCGCGGGGTGGACCATTTGGTCGCGCCATCGTCACTGACCGCAAAGACCCGGTGGTTGTCCTTCGTCCCGGCCCGCACGGATAGCATGACACGTCCATCTGCCAATTGGACAAACTCGGTTTCGTTCGAAGCGGAGACGACGTTCTTGTCGGTCACTGCGAGGTCCCCGGCATGCCACGACTTGCCGTGGTCGTCGCTGTAGATCGTACCGTTGAAATTCGGTGAGTGATTGTTGCCACCCCGCCCCAGCGAGATCCAGATAGGTGCAAGGAGCCGGCCGTTGCGCAACTGGATGCCGTGGCCGGGTCCGGTGGCCACCGTGCGGAAGTCGAATTTCGACCGAAAGGCCTCGAATACCGGGGTGATCTCGACCGGCTGGGACCAGGTGCGTCCATCGTCCTTGCTGTGCTGGTAAAAGCACCTCAGGTATTCGAGGCAGAACAGGAAATGCACGGTGCCGTCGCGGTCGGCAATCGCAATCGGGTTGTTGTAGGTGAATTCGTTAGTCTTGGCGTTGGTGCGCACCGGATTCTTGGGCTTCGGTCCGGGCACGTCAGCGATCTTGCGGGCCGGCTCCCAGGTGCGGCCCTGATCGGTGCTGCGCCGCATCAGGACATCCATCTCCGCCCAGTCACTGCGACTGCGCCGGGCCTCGCAGTAGGTTAGAATAGTCGCCTTCGCGGTAACGACCACGCCGGGTATGCGGAATAGGCCGTAGCCTCCCGTCCACGATTCGAAGAGATTGGTTTTCGCCAGGAATGGATCGGCGAGGGCAGATCCGCTGGCAAGGGCAAGGATGCAAGCGAGAATTCTTATCATGTTTGTTTCACGGGGATGCCAGCCATCTTCATGGCGAGATCAGCCGGTAGAAGACATTGGTTTGGAAAGGGCTTGGGCTGATGGTCAGCCCGACCCCATTCGACGAGCCAGGGATATCATACCAGCCTGCGGAGTTTGCCAGGCTTGAGGCGTTGGACTGGGCGATCCAGCCCAGGTGCGTCATCGGCCAGGTCAGCGACAAAGCTCCATTCGACACTGCGAGACTGAGGTTGGTGCGATAGGTTGCCGTGGTGGCCAGCACGGTGATCCTGCCGAGGCCAGGGGTGAAAGCCCAGGCTACGCCAGGAGCGTCAGGGCTAATGATGGTGGTGAAGTTGCCGGTGGCCGCTGGCACCACGCCGAAGACTTGGAAGGTCTGTCCGTTGGTGAGGGTTCCCGGGCCGGCGAGGTTGGTCAGCACCAGAGTTCCGGCATAGTTGACAGCCGTCAACCCTAGCACCCGGGCACTCAGGCCGTTGGTGGCGTTGATCTCCAGCGTGGTAAAACTGCCCGGAGCCAGCGCGAGGCTGTTGGCGATGGTGAGGGTAGCAGGCGATGGACCCGGCGCCAGCGTGCCATCGGCTTCGACGGTAACCGGACCTCCGAGAAAACCTCTTCCCGCAAGAGTGGTCCCTGCTTTCATCACAACGGCGCTGTTGCTGATGGCACCATTCACGATCAACGTGCCGTTGCTGACAGTAGTTGGACCGCTGTAGGTGTTGGTTCCGGAGAGGGTCAAGCTGGCGCCTCCAGCCTTGGTCAGCCCAAGCATGCGTCCGGAAGTGGCGTCCAGGATGGAACCGGAAAACACAGCGTTGCTGTTTTGATTCACCTGAAGCATGCGAAGCCCTGTGCCTTGGCTATAGGCGGGATCTATGCGGCCTGCCCCGCCAAGGCTGCCGATTACGGCGGTTCGCCCAATGAACCCGGCGCCAAGGCTGAGAGTGCCGTTCGTGCCCAGGTTCACGCTCGGGGCGCCGTTGACGGACGCCGCGCCTTCGAGAGCGATTCTGCCCTGCTGGATGTCCAGCCTGCCGGAAAACGAGTTGGCGCCGGTCAAGCCAACCTCGCCCGTGTTGGTCTTTATCAGGACGCCGGTTCCGACGATGTTGTTTGAAAACGAGCCCAGACTGTTCGTGCGGTTAAATTGGAGCGCGCCGTTCGGGCCAATCGCGACGGTGCTGGCCGCGGCCAGGCTCCCGGACCCGCCGCCGTCGCCAAGCTGCAGGATGCCCGCGTATATCGTGGTTGGGCCGGCGTAGGCATTGGTGGCAGTAAGACTCAACGTGCCAGAGCCATTCTTGATCAATCCTCCATTGGCCACCGTTCCAGAGATGGTCACCGGCGAGTTGATCGTGAATAGCCGAGTGGCGCCGCCAAGGTCCAGGGTTCCAAAGAGTGTCAGCAGCCCGGCCCCATAACCGGAGACGCCCCCGAAGGTGAAATCGCCTCCCATGGTAATGTTATTATAGATGGGCCGGTTGGCGTCGCTACTGTTGGCGATGGTGCCTGCATTGAGATACATGGGCCCGGAATTCGATGCCGCACCGAAACCACCCGTGTTGCCGCCGGTGATGACGGTCCCCGCATTCACCACCGTGCTCCCGGTGTAGAGATTGCTCTGCCTTAGGAACAGGCGACCACTGCCGTTCTTGGTTATGCCTCCCGAGCCGGAGATCGGCCGGTCGAATTTCAGTTCGCCACTGCCGTTGTGATTGACCACGAGACTGTCCGCCAGCATAACCGAGCCCCGCCCGCCGACGCCAATGGTGAAATTGCCGGCGGCACCCGCGGCCACTGTGTTCGTGGCGCTGCCGCCAACCGCATCGAAGGTCAGGACATAGCTCATCACGGGAGAACTGATCTTCTCCGCGAGATAAATGCCGACGTCAGCATCCGCATCGGAGTTGAAGGTCAGCGAACGGATCGTCCGGCTGGAGCCGACGGCATTGGTGAGATTGCCCGCCCCGACGGAATTGAACACTACTTCGAGAGCGTTGTTGAACACAGGAGTTGCATTGCTAGTCCAGTTGTTCGCCGTCTCCCACAGCGGATCCGCGCCACCTCCGTCCCATACGACCGGGGGCTGGCTCGTATTGGCGGGCAAACCAAGAAAGGCGGCACCAAAGTTCGTGTAGGTTATCCTGCCGTAATTGTCCTTCTCGTAAAGCAGGCCGATGTTGCCGTTGGTCAAACGCACCATGTCGGAATAGGCGGAGAAACCGGCGTAGATGGAGTGCGGCTCACTCCAGGTCACCCCCTCGTCCAGGGAATACCAGATCGCCATGTTAGTCCGGCCGCTGGGGTGGTTCGGACAACTGAACAGAATAACATTGTCGGGGTCGCCTTTGTCCGAAGCCCGCAATCGGGCTAAACTGCCTTGCACCTCGGGACACACGAATTCGGGGCGGGCAGTCCAGGAGGATCCTTGATAACTGAGGCCGCCATCGTTGGACGCTGTATCGGAGCGAGTGCCGCTCTGGGAGCCGCTGTCGCGGGCGTTGAAGTAGATGCGTGAGTTCCCATTCAACAGGCCGACTCGTTCGATCGCGAGGTTCTCCCCGGGTTGGATCCCATTGCCGATATCTTCGCGAATGGCGCCAAGGTGCCAGGTGCCGCCGTGGTTGTCCGAGTATATGACGAAAGCTCCGTTCCCGATGTACGCCGGCACGATCAATCGTCCGGCCTGGACTCCCCGCTGCAATTGGATGCCGTGACCGGGACCGGTGGCATACCACCCCGTCCACCCGGCGGCTAGCTTCAGGTCGGCGGTGTATTCGGTGCGGGCGGACCAGGTTGCTCCGTTATCGGTGCTGACCGTGTAAAACACCCGGTCGTTGTCGCGACAAAAAAGCAGATGAATTTTCCCGGTCGTCTCGTCCACCACGGGAACCGGATTACCAATGGTGATGGTGGCGTTGCCGCCTTCCTCCTGCACCACACTCATCGCCCCCCACGTCTGCCCATTGTCGGTGGAACGGCGCAACACGATGTCAATATCGCCCGCATCGCTGCGCGAGGTCTTGCGACCCTCGCAAAAGGCCAGCAGTGTTCCGTTGGTGGCCTGGACAATCGCCGGGATGCGGTAGGTGTGGTAACCCCCTGAACCGCTCGTGAACACGTCAACCGCGGCACAAGCGCGGTCTTCCGCGGTGGCCAGAAAGCCAGCCATCCCGATGTACAAAACTTGCCGGCAGAGCCCGCGCTGCGGCTGCCGTTTCTCCGGACGGGGCATGGTTCTCAAATGCAGGCCAATCCACTGTCTAGGGCTGGCTTGACCTGGCTTGCCCGTCCGGTTAGCTGGAATCGCATTTCTCTCTCACGCGGCGCGGCGCGGCGGATGGCATTGCTGCCATCCGTCTCCGCCCAGCCGGCCCTACTGCGTCAATCGGAAAAATGCCGACGGAGTTGCCGGATTGACCGTGTTCGTGAATGGCGGCGTCGCCCCGGTTACGTTGTACCAGGAGCTGGGATTAGCCACATTGACGGAGTTGGACTGGAGCAGCCAGCCCTGCCCGGCGGGCCAGTCCAATATCAACTCGCTGCCATTAAACGTGTAAGTGATGTTCGTGGCAACGGGAGCGCCACCAACTACGCTTAAGGCGACCGTGCTGTTCGTGAAGACAACGCTGGCCGTCGCGCCGCTGGCCAGACCGGCGCCGCCAACATTGAGGCTGGTGAATTGCCCAGTGCCGGTCAAGGTGGTGTAGGTAATCAAGGGATAATCCCCCGCGCTCAACGGCACCGCGGTGGCGACGTTCATGGTGGCATTGCCGGCCATGTCCAGGGTGCCAACAGTAAGGGGCGCACCCACGTTGTTCGTGGCGCTGGACCCCTCTGCGAAACTGACGCTGGCAGCCACGACACCGCTGCCGCCCAAGGTCGCTCCCGCCTCGACGGCCACCGCGCTGCTGCTGATCGCGCCGTTGACGATGAGCGTACCGTTGCTCACGGCCGTAGGGCCGGTATATGTGTTGGTGCCGGTGAGGACGAGCGCAGCCGGACCGGTCTTTGTCAACGCGACCAGGCGGCTGCTGGTTCCATCAGCGATCGCCCCGGCGAAAGTGCCATCGGTCGTCTGGTTGACCTGAAGGCCGCGCGTCGCGGCTCCTGCGGTGTACGACGCGTTGACATTCCCCCCGCCGGTGAGGTTGCCGATAGTGGCGAAACCGCCGTTGAAGCCATTGCCGATTGCCAGCCTGGCACCCGGGGCGACATAGACGCTGGGTTGCCCGTTTTCGCTTTCACTGCCCACCAGGCCCAACGTGCCAACCTGAATATTGATCTGGCCGGAAAACGTATTGGTGCCGGTGAGGCCGGGGCCATCGCCGCTGCCGATCTTATTCAATGTGCCGCTGCCGGAAATGTTTAGGGAGCTAAAGCCGGTGAGGTCCTGGTCGGAGCGGTTATGAGCCAGGGTGGCACCCGCATCAACTTGCACGCTCCCGTTTATAGCGAGATTCCCGGTGGTGCCGCCATCGCCGACTTGAAGAGTCCCCGCGCTAACGAGGGTTGCCCCGAGGTACGTGTTGACGCCGGAGAGAACCAGAGTGTTCGTTCCGGTTTTGGTGAGCCCGGCGGTGCCACCCAATGCGCCGGAGCCACTCGTGCCGACGTTGTAAGCAACAGCATTATTGCTGAACACGGTGCTGCCGGGGCTAACCGGCTGGGTTATCACTACATTCCCATTGACCGCGGTGTCATCAAACAGGCAGACGCTGGCACCGTCCTGATAAGCTGCCGGGATGCCGCCTAAAAGCCAGTTCGTAGACACGTTGATGTCCCAGATGCTGCTACTCGCACCCGACCAGACCAACGGAGTGAACCCGCTGACCACAAGCGAAATAGTCTTCGTCGTCGTATTGTTGGTAATCGTGCCAACAACGCCCTGCGGCAGTGTGCCCATTGTGACGCTTCCCGCACCGCCAAGCGTGGAGTATTGAATAAGCGGAATGGTCCCGCTCTGGATGCCACTGCACAAAACGCTGACGGGCGTGGAACCGTTCAGGGTGAGGTTGGTGATGAAGGCGGCGGGCGTCGTGGGATTACCGGTGTTCCCGGTGAACTGCGCCAGCAGGCCGGCGCCGGTGGTCACCCCGAGCGTCGCGCTCGGCAGGTGAACACTCTCACCCGGAGTATCTGACCAGCAACCGAGCGTCGCGCCATCGGCAACGGTCACGTTGCCCGGCGCAGCGTGGGCCTTACCAAACACCAGGGTGCCGTTGCTGACCAGGGTCGCACCGCCATAGCTATTCGTGCCGGAGAGCGTGAGCGTCCCGGAGCCAAGCTTGGTCAAACCACCGGAAGTGGCGTTGGCCCCGAGGTTCGCTGTCCCGCCGCTGCCACTGCCGCCGCCGCCATTCAAGTTGACGGAGGCATAGGTGTAGTTCACTCCGGGACAGGTGACGAGGATACCGGTAAGGTTGCCGCCGGAATCAATCTGCGCCACTGCCGTGGCGCCCGTGCCGTCGCCGCTGATGCTCACCACCGGCGGGGACAGGAAGCCGGAACCGCTGAAGCCGGTGATCGAGGTCACTCCGCTGCCGGTCGGGGCCAGCAGCCCCTGACCGATCGTGATGCTGTTGCCTTGCGAATCAATCGTGGCCCCGCCGCCATAGATATAGCCTGCGGTCCAGCCGGACCAGTAGTCTGCCGAACTGCCACTGGCGCGCAACGTGCCGCCGTTGAAACTGACGTAACCGATGGTGTCTGTGCCGGTGCTGCCCCAATAAAAACCGACGCGGCTGATGAGCGTGCCGCCGGTCAGCAGGTTCACATACCCATAAACATTTGGATTGGCATAATTGTTCGCGAACGACAGGCCATTACTGTCCTCGATGTCAAGCGTCCCGCTGCCGCGGACGTTGAGTTGCGCGGTGCTGCCGCTCGTGCGAGTCAGATAAAACCGGTTGGCGGCGTTGGCAGGCCGGAGGCACAGCCCGCCCGAGATATCCACCACCCCAAGGCCGCCATCGCGGGCTATGCTAAGATAGTTGGCCAAAACCATGGTGCCGCCCGACTGGCTGATGAGCCCCACGGCGCCATTGTTGTCCAGTCTTACGTCACCGCCAAAGTAGGCATAGCCGTCGGACATTAAATACGCGGCAGAGCTGGAAGACACGCCAAGAGCCATGATCCCCGACTCGACAAAACTCCCACCGCTTTGTTTAACCACCCCCACGTTATTGGCTGCGGTGGCGATGTTGTTCTGGGCCGTGTTGGTAACATTCGCGTTCCCAATCTCAACGACGCCAACCTGATTGATGATGGGAGCGATCTCGAACGCGCCGGTGAACGTGCCGTTGTTGAGCGCCACTTTGCCGGCATTGATCCAAATCGTGCCCGAAAGCACGGTGTCGGCATTGTCCACCGTCAGCGTGCCAACACCCGACTTGCTGATGCCGCCGTTGGCGGCCGGCCCAGTCAAGGCCACATTGTTGTCCAGTGTGAGCCCGCGCGAGACGCCGCCCAGGTCAACCGGCCCCGCCAGCGTCAGCGCCCCGCTGGATGGCCCGGTTCCGAGAGTCGTGTCAGCGATGACGTTCACCGCGTTGGCCAATGCCCGGGGCGTGGCGCTGTCCGAGGCCAAAACCGACCCTGCCAGCGTGACGGTACCGGCACCGAGCGCGGCATTGTCGCCCAACAGAACCGTGCCCGCACTCAACGTGCTGCCGCCGGTGTAGTCGTTCGCCGTGCTGAGGGTCAGCGTGGCCGCACCGCTCACGTTCAAAAAGCTCCCGCCGCTCAACTTGCCGGAACCGCCGAAGTTATAGGTTGTGCCGGAGGCGGACACATTCACGGTGACCGGGCGCAGAGTCGAGATAAGGTTAATGGTGGTCTGCGAGGGATCAGACAATGAATCGTCGAAGGTTACGATGTCGCCATAGATGTTCGTCGTGCCGTACTCCTTGTAGGTCGCGGCTCCGGACGAATCCCTCCAGTTGAAGGTGGTATTGATGTCCCAGTTGGAATTGGTTCCGTTCCACGTCAACGTGTTGACAAGCGGGATGATGAGGTCAATGGAATTGTTGGCGGTGTTGTTGACCAGTTGGGAGACAGCCGGGACGCCGGACGGCAATGTGCCGAGCTTGAACGCGGCAAAGCCTTTCCCCCCGATGCTGCCACTGTACTTGATGAGGGGGAACTGGCCGGCCACGAAGCCCGATCCGGAAAGGTTGATCACGATGTTCGTGCCGTTCGCCGTGAGCGCGGTGCCCGCATTGATGGTGACATCGCTGATAGCCGGCTGGAAGGGATTTCCGCCCAAGGAGCCGTAGCTGAGATTCAGCGTCGCGTTCGTCCCCAGAGCCAGGCTTGGCGTGGCTAGAGTAGCGGCCCCACCCGCGACGTCGAGATTCAACGTGGCATTGTTGCTCAGGGTCAGTGCGCTGGCAGACGGGTAACTCGCCGCTGCGATAGCCAAGGTGCCCTCGCCGACTCGCGTTGCACCCTGGTAGGTGCTGGCACCCGAGAGCGTTAGCTTGCCGGAGCCGAGCTTGGTCAGACCGCCAGTGGTCGTGTTCGCGCCGAGGCTGACCGTCCATCCGCTGGCAGTGCCGCCCCCGCCCGCCACAGCGACCGAAGCCGTGGTGTAGTTCACCCCGGGATTGGAGATGAGGATGTTCGTGATATTGCCGCTGGAGTCAATCTGCGCAATCGCAGTGGCGCCCGTGCCGTCGCCGTTGATGCTCACGACCGGCGGCGCCAGATACCCTGAGCCAGTACCGCCGGTGATGGCTGTCACACCGTTGCCGGTGGGCACCAGAAGCGGCTGGGCAATGGTGATGTCGTTGTCCTGCGAATCAACCGTGGCACCGCCGCCGTAGATGTAGCAGGCCGACCAAAGATCCGTCCAAAACGTGGCCGACGAACCGCTCGCCTTCAACGTGCCGCCGTTGAAGTTGAAATACCCGAAGGTGATACCGGCGCCACTCCAGGATATACCCACCCGGCTGATGAGTGTGCCGCCGGTCAGGAGGTTCGCCACGCCGGAGCCTTGATTACCGGTGCTGTTCGCGAAACGATAACCGACGTTGTCTTCGATATCCAGAGTGCCGGTCCCCCGGAGGGTTAGCTGTGAGAAACTACCCACCGAACGGTTCATGTAAAACCTGTTGAGGGCGGTGGTGGGCCGGAAGAGCGTGCCACCGGAGATATCCAGCACCCCCAATCCCTCGCGTCCGACGGTGACATAGCTGTTGCAGGTCAGAGTGCCTCCCGAGAGATTGACGTAGGCCTGGTTCTGGTAGCCCGCCGTGGAGGAACCATAGGCTATACCGAATTCACCGGTAATAAGGGTATCGCCGCCGGACATGAGGAAGGCGGCATAATTCGTTTTGCCGACGTTGGCCTGACCGAGGTTAAAGTTGCCAGCAGTCTTGACGAAATTGCCGCCGCTCATCTTGACCACCGCGACGGCGTTGGTGCCGGTCCCTATATTATCTGAGGCCGAGTTGGTAAAACTGCCGTTCACGATACTCATAACCGCCACCTGACCAATGCTGTTGGCTACGTTGAGCGCTTTCGCCCCGAGGTTGAACGAACCGTTGTTGAGTTGCAGTTCACCGCCGCTCACTGTCAGGGTGCCCGTAACTGTATTGGCACCCGACAAGGTCAGCCTGCCCGCGCCCGCCTTGGTGAGGCCGGTGCCTGCACCGGCGAGCGGGGTGGCGATGGTGTCGGAGCTGTTGTTGACGGTGATGGTTGCTGTGGCGGGCAAGGTCAGTGACGTCCCATCGGAGAGGAGGATCGCGCCGGATCCGGAGGCAAAAGTGATGTTGCCGCAGCTCAAGGCGCCGCTGAGCGTGATGGTGCCGGCCCCAAGGCCGGTCGCGCCGTTGCCGAAGTTGATCGGGTCAGACGTGGTGGTGGTGACGCTCCCCGGAACGGATGCGCCGGTTGCGTCCGTGGTCCAGCCGGGAATAGGACCGGGCGTCGGCGCCGCCCAGATGCCGCCCGCCGTGCCAAAGCCGAGCGTGTCGGAGTCGTTGTCGTAGTAGTAGGTGGCGGCCTGCGCCGTTTGTGGCGTCAGGGCGACCGCGAACATCGCCAGGGCAAGGACCGGCAGCAGGCAGAAATGAATCGGGAAAGCCGCCAGGTGCGCGCGCTTGCCCACGAGCGTGAACTTATGGTTGGTATTCATACACTTTGTTGGATTGTTGTTGTGCTAATTAATTTGGGACGTTGGTTCCGTTGACGCAGTGGCGGCCTTTCAAAATCATCGCGGCACGACGCTGACGCGGGCCGTGGCTGGATCCAGGGTAAAGCGTTTGCCCGGCGGAGCCGGCGGCAGCGAGGCAATGAAGCCTTCCCGCACCATTTGCTCAAGGCTGGCGGGCTTGCGCTTGTAGATCTTCTCGTAGGCTTCCACGGAGAGCTGCAAATCCTGCGTTTGAAATGAGGTTTCCCTCTCCACCCGCGCCTGATCCGGACTGGCGGCAGGGGCCGCGGGTGCAGCGGCCGGGTTTGCGGGGTCGGCTGCGGCGCTGGTGGCAGTGGCAGCGTCTTTCTTCTTTGAACACCCGGCCACAACCAGCCCGAGAACGAGTACGCCCGCCAAAAGAATCCGTTGATTATTTCGCATAGGTCGTCCTCTCCGCCAGCCAGTCGTAGTCCCGGCCACCAAAAGCGTTGTACTTCCCCTCGAACACTCCGGGGCCGAACCACTTCTTGATTTCCGCATGGCCGTCCGCAAACGAGAGGCCGGCGGCGTGGTTGTGGTAACTCGCCGGTAAATTGACCATCAGCTTGCTACTCTGGTAAGCCGCGCTGACATCCACCACCCCATAGCAGTCGTCCACCGTGCCTGGGTTTTCATCCCATAAAACCCAAAGGCCGGCCGGCTTGAGAATGCTGCTGGCCTTCGCAAAAAAATAGTGGGTGGATGTGTTCACCCGCGAGGAGGCGGGACTGCCGTCGCCCTTTCCGCCGAAGAAAATGTTCATGGACTGGCTGCGCACTCGGGGTACGCCGTTGGCCGTCGCGCGGTCGGCCGGGCACTTGTACACGGATGCCGCTTTCGCGTAAGGACCCAGCAAGGCCCCGGTGGTATAGGCGACATTCGTGGCTTCGAGCGCATTCCGCAAGTCGCCTGCCGCCCAGGTCAACTTCGGGTCGCTGGTCGCCCAGCTTGCCACCAACCGGTCACTGTTGTCATCGGTATAGAGCACCTGGCACAGTTGCATCTGCTTCAGATTATTGATACACGAGATGCCCTGCGCCTTGGTTTTCGCCTTGGACAACGCTGGCAGCAGCAACGCCGCCAAAATGGCGATGATTGCAATAACCACCAATAGCTCGATTAGCGTGAACCCATTGCCATGCCGGCCCATCTCGGCGCTCGGCAGGCCAGTTTGGCCGTTCGGAATTATCTTCGACTTTTGCATTCTGCGTTCCATGTTTTCATCCGTGTCACCGCGTCCCCGACATCGTGCTAAACCCGCACTGGCAGTTCGGCGGGCTTTAGGTCGCCGCCGTTCTTTGGAACACGCGCCGGGAACCCCACGCACGCCAGATCATTCTGAAGCGCGGCGTATTGCTCGGCCGAGAGATTCTTCAACGGCGGACGGACCGGGCCGCAATCCAGGCCGAGGATCTTCATCATCGCCTTTCCTGCCGGCAGGCCCCCATGCCGCGCCATCACCGCGATGATGTGAATCGAGAGCATTTGCCAGTGCCGTGCAGTCACCATATCACCTGCCTGGAAGGCGCTGAAGATCTGGTGGTAAACCGGCGCCATGTAATTGTAGGTGCTGCCCACCGCCCCGGTCGCGCCCAAGGCCAGAGCCGCCAACAGGATCTCATCGCGCCCGAACAGGATGTTGAATCGTCCGTCCTCCAGATTGAGGCACTGGGTGTAGCTCATCAGGTTCTCGTCCGTGAATTTGATGCCGGCGAGATTGGGCATGCGCCTGGAACCGACCCGCAGGAATTCGGGCATCGGCACGGTCACACCGGTCATCGCCGGCATGTGATAATAGTAAAACGGCAGGCCGGGAGCGGCCGCCGCTACCGGCGCGCAGAAATCCACCAACTGTTCCACGCCCGATGGCCGGAAGAATGTGGGCCCGATGCTGGCAATAGCGCCGGCGCCAATCTGTTCGGCGTGCCGCGCCAGCTTTTGGCTTTCGCCGACGCTGTTGTGGGCCACGTGCACGATTACCTTGAGCTCCTGCGGCGCGGCCGCCACCCAGCGCTCGGCGACTTGCATCCGCTCCGCGCTGGTCAACGAGAAGCCCTCGCCCGTGGTGCCGCAAATGAATGCGCCCCGCACTCCGTTCCCGGCCAACTCTCCGGCCTGTCGCTCAATGAGGTCGAGGTTCAGGCTGCCATCCGGCCGCAGGGCCGTGAACGGGGCGGCGATCAATCCGGTAAGCCTGTCTTCACGTCGTGAGGGACTCATAGGTCAATATTACCACAATCGCGTCACTCTCTCAGGGAAACAACCTCCAGCAACTGGTATTTTTTGTGGACCAAAGCCCCGCCGCATCGTAGGCTGGGGCCATGCTGCGACCCCCTAAACGGCTATCGCTGGTGACGCAGACGGCCGACATTTTGCGGGAACACATGGCCACGCGCCCGGCTGGGGAGAAGCTGGCGAGCGAACGGGAGCTAAGCCACCAGTTGGGTGTTAGCCGCATGACCTTGCGCGCGGCGCTCGCCACCCTGGCACGAGAGGGCTTGATCCACGCCAGCCAGGGCCGAAGCCGCGTCGTTGTCAACCGCGGGCCGCGGGCTGGCCATCGCAATGGCGAGCGTGACGTCGTTCTGCTCTCGCCCTATCCGCTCGAGGCCGTGGAGCCGCGGGTGTTGTTCTGGATTGATGAGTTGCGTGACTCGCTGGCCAAAGAGCGCTGCGAGCTCAAGTTTCTGAACTATCGAAACTGCTACTCGGACCGTCCCGAGCGGGCTCTGGAGAAGTTGGCCGCCAGGTTAAACCCCTCCGCCTGGGTTCTCCTGCTGGCGACCCGAGCCATGCAGCAATGGTTTGTGACCAGGGGATTGCCCACGGTGAATGCGGGATCCTGTTATGAAGGGATCAGCCTGCCGGCGGTGGATGTGGACTATCGGGCCACATCCCAGCACGCCGTGGGACGCTTTCTGGCCAAAGGCCATCGTTGCCTGGCACTGGTGATTCCCCAGCGGGTATTCGCCGGTGGCCTCCGGACGGAAGCCGGCTTCGTCCATGCGGGAGCCATCGCGGGTCCGGGCATAGGTGCCGTGGTCGCGCGGCACGACGGCACCGTCGCCGGCCTGTGCGGCTCCCTCGATCGCCTGCTGGCGCGGCCGAATCCTCCCACGGCCTTCCTCGTGTGCCGTCCGGGCGACGCGCTGACGGCGCTGGGTCACCTGATCCAGCGCGGGCTTCGGTTCCCAGCCAACGCCGCACTCATCTCGCGCGATCACGATGCATTCCTGGAGTTGGTCATCCCCTCGATGGCCCGCTACCGGACGGACCTGGTCACTTATGCCAACAAACTCTCGCGGGTAGTCCTGGACCTGGCCTCGGGAGGCAACCCACCTCACCGGGAACACCTGCTCATGCCGCAATTTATCCCGGGGCAGACGCTCGGCTAGAAATGGTCACCGGGCGGCGAAGATCTCCTGCGCGCGCTGCCGGGCCCACCGGTACTGTTCGTATCGCACCCCGAATGGAATCGAATGGTCCGAATGCAGGATGAAACCACCACCCCGGGCGAGTGGGATCTTCCTTTCCAGTTCCTCCTCCAGCGCTCCGCGCTCTCCCAGCAAGTTCTGGACACTGATGTTCCCGTAGCAAGTCAGCTCGCGCGGGTGTCGGCGGCGCAACTCCGCGACGTCCATGCCGGCGGCGCATTCAAACGGGTTCAGGGCTTCCACACCCACCTCGATCAGGCGCGGGATCAGCTCCCACATCCGCCCGTCCGTGTGCATCAAAAAGCGAATCCCGTGGCTTCGCACAAAGCGGCCGATCCGCTCATAACATGGCCGCAGCAAAGCGTCCCACGTTCTCGGGCTGACCAGCAACGAAGTCTTGAACCCCATGTCTTCGACCAGAAAGATGCCGTCCGGTTTCATCCCCATGTCCACCCCGCGCTGCAGCACGGCGATCAGCAGGGTTGTGTAGGTCGAAAACATCTCCGCGCACCAGTCCGGCTGGTCCATAACATCCACCAGCAGCGCTCCCAGGGCACGATGCCGCCACGTTGCCTCCCATGGTCCGTAGCCCACGAACTGCACAAACCGCCCACGCCCGTAAATCATGTCGAACTTCGCCTTCGCCTCTGACCACGTCGGATAGGGATCGAGGTGACAGAAGTAGCTGGCCGCGTCTATCCGGGCCGTTCCGCTAGGATCGTCCAGGACCATTCGCGGCTTCGTTTTCCTTTCCCAGTCCGCCCGGGTCTTGGTCTTGTGATCCAGGAGGTCCAGGGTGCCACTCCTGCCGTCCGCTTTGGACACGGTGTAGCCGGCCCGGTCTTCGAAGGTGATCCAGCCATCCCGGCGTGAGAGCACCACCGTCTCAAACCGCGGCGAGGCATCAATGAACATGGACTCGATGTCCCAGCCAAAGTGGTCCGCCGGCAATACCCCTGCGGGCATTCCCTCCTGAGTCCAGTCCTCCTGCAAACCGTCCCACAGCGCGTCGTTGACCGGCAGCCGATCCGGAGCCTCGAAGTTCAGGGCTGCGATAACCCGTTCGCGTGAAGTCATGGCCGAGAGCTTCCCTTCATGTTTCCTCCAATTCCTTTTTTGGTTTGATCAGCAGCAGCAGCAGAACAGCGATGACCACCCCGGCAGAAGAAAATTGAAAGACCTTCTGGAGCCCCACCTGGGCGTCGTTGAGCGCGCCCGCCGCATAGGTCATCAGGCCCCCCAGAATGCAACTCACGAAATTCATCACCCCGTACCCGGTGGCGCGATGCCGTCGGTCCGCAATCTGGCACAGAATCGGCATATTGTTGGCATCAGCAAAACCACGGGCCATCCCGAAAACGATCAATCCCCCGATCGCAATGCGCAGCACATCCGTGGAGGCAGCCAAGAACAGAGCCGGGCCCGCGAGGCAAAAACCGATCAGCGGCACGTAAAGACGTCCTCGGAGATTGCGCCTGGCCCAGCGATCGGCCCAGGCGCCGCCAGCCACGATCCCGGCAAACGACGCGACCTGCAGGTAGGCCGTGGCGGACAATCCAGCGGCACCCTGGCCAAGCTTGAACCTCAAAAAGGCGTGTTCTGAGGAGGAGGCAGCACAATCACATTGATTTTGCGGGGTCAAAAGGCATTTTCGGCTTGGTGTCAATAACCTCACAACATGTGACCTTATTGACACCGGC
>Ga0172371_10003965_pt1 | contig 22712 bp, 22 predicted proteins | sample Lak12m_FD_114543 | JGI IMG/M metagenome (GOLD analysis project Ga0172371, IMG submission 114543) | Freshwater microbial communities from Kabuno Bay, South-Kivu, Congo - kab_022012_12m | ecosystem: Environmental > Aquatic > Freshwater > Lake | place: Democratic Republic of the Congo: South-Kivu...
ACTGTTTCTGAAGAGTCTGTATAAATTATTCCTCTACCAGAACCTTCTGAGACTTCTGCACCAATTAAGGTTTCTGTTACTTCCTTTACATTTGTTGCATCAAACTCAGGTAACTGTAATCCAACAAATTCTAACTGTGCTAATCCTCCAGGGAAGTTTGCTGTTTCTCCAGGTGCTAATCCATCATCATTCTTAAATTTGTATTTTGATGTATTATTTAAAACAACAGTTAACAAGGTTGTTGTTCCACTCTGTGTTATACTTGAAACTTGCCAGTCATAATCTGAAGTGCTTGTTTTTGTAGAGTCGTATGGATATCCTTTACCTTCATATATTGTAACTGCTTCTGCACCGACTGCTGCTTCAATATGCCAATCAGGAACATCTGTTGTACCCCAATTGTCAATATCTGTTACTTCGACAACAGTTTCTAAGATATCTTCAGCAAATTTTTCGCTTTCTCCTATCTTTTCATTTTCATAATCTTCAACAACTACATTTGTTGATGCATCATACAAACTCATTACTGCTTCAGAACCTGTTGTTACTGCATTAACTAAGATATAATAACTTTTTCCATCTTTACCTTCTAAGTTATCAATCTTCTGTCCGACAGTATAGGTTTGAATTGCATTCTTCTCAAATAACTCTAATTGCTGAATATTTGATCCACTTAAAGTTACTTTGTGAACAACATAATCTTTACCTAAAAACGGAATCTCAACTTTATCTGATGCACCTGTATCTGTCCATGTTGTACCTGATGTCCATCCACTATCTGAGTTGAAGTCTATTCCTACACCTAAGTCTAAAGTGTATAATAATTCTCCACTACCTATTTCTGCATTTAATCTTTGGGTATCTGTACTTACATCAAATGTTGGAGTTACTGTAAATGTTAATTGCTCCTTTGCTGATGCTTCGTATGTTGAACCCCCTACTTTATAATTCAAAGCACTTTCATAAATTAAGTTATCTAAACTTGTATATGTAACTGCTTGTGAACTAATTGCTGATCCTAATGCACTTGTATCGAATTTCTTTACATCGCCATTAAACTCAGAATTAGGGGTACATTCTTGTACAGTCTGTACTTCTGTGCTTGATTCTACAGAAACTGCTTTGCTTGCAAATACTGCTGCTAAGCTTTGTGCTGCAGTTGTATCTGATACATCTGCTACTGCACCTACAACAACACCTGCAAATTTAGATTGTTTTGCTGTATTGTCTACTAGGTCACTCCACTTTACTGGAGCCGCAACTACTGATGCTGCAACTAATGCTAGTCCTGCACCAACAGCTGCTATTTTTTTGATATTTAGACTTTTCATTCATTCCACCTCATCTATTTGGTATCAAAAGTCAAAGTACACTTCATTGCCAACATCATTCTAAATGACGCAAACTCCAACGCACTTTAATTATTATAAACAGTACTATTTAAAAACCTTTCTTGGAGATTGCTATGTTTTTATGCATTTTTTTACACTTATATGAAGTAACTCAACATATATAGTTACGTCAAATGACGTATTCATATATTTTCTGTCAAGTTTCATTTCTTTATTTTATAATATATAATATTAAAATATGTAATATGATTCTATTATTATGGCTCTGTAGAAACTCTCACAATACATCCTAAATTAGGAGAAGACAGAATCTCCTCTTTAACAGGAATATTTAATAAACTTAAGAAATTACAAAAAGTTGATGATACAGAAGAAACAGAATTAGATCCTAAAATTCAGAAAAAACTTGTTTGAATTACATCCTACTCTCTTTCTTTAAGGCTTAATTCTCTTTTCTAATTCTTCATAATAATCAATTGCAAATTTATCTTAGTAAACATTAGAAACACATATATATATTTTCTTCCATTTATGTGTATATTTAAAACCAATTTGAGGGGATATTATGATGAATCAAGATACAAAAGTTGTTATATTTGCTGGTGGTCGCGGGACAAGAATGAGTGAAGAAACAGACATCAGACCAAAGCCACTTGTCGAAATTGGGGGGCGCCCGATAATCTGGCACATTATGAAAATTTATTCAAATTACGGATTTAATAATTTCATTGTGTGTTTAGGATATATGTCATACAAATTCAAAGAATATTTCGCCAATTATTTTATTCATCAAAATGACATTACAATAGATCTTGCAAAAAACAAAATTGATATTCACAACACACATGAGGAATCATGGAAAATAACATTAGTAGATACCGGACTTGATACAATGACTGGATCCAGACTAAAAAAAATTAGAAAATACTTAGATGACAAAACGTTCATGCTAACTTATGGAGATGGAGTTTCAGATATAAACATAGTAAAACTTCTCGAATTTCATAAGTCACATGGAAAACTTGCAACAGTAACTGCAATTCAACCAGAAGGAAAGTTTGGAACATTACAGATTGATGAAAACATAGTTTCAGAATTTAGAGAGAAACCAAAAGAATTTAATACTTGGATAAATGGAGGATTCTTTGTATTAGAACCAAAAGTCATAGATTATATTGAAAACAAAGATGATATTGTTTGGGAACAAGAACCATTAAAAAAATTAGCTGAAGAACATCAACTTGTTGCATATCAACATAAAGGATTTTGGAAATGTATGGATACAATTAATGACAAAAATAAGTTAAATGAACTATACGAGGCAAAAAACGCGGTTTGGTTAAAGAAACAAACATAAATTACTTTACGTTTTCAAAAAATTGTGTAATTTGATTATCAGTTATTTTCTTGATATTCATCCCACCATAATATTTTTTGTACCACTCAAAAGTCCAAGAGAGAGTCTCATTAAGGTTCAAATGTGGTCTCCAATCAAGATGTGTTTTTGCTTTCGAGGAATCTAATTTTAAAATGTTTGTTTCATGCTTTGTTTCATTCTTTTTAACATGATATGAACCTTCACCTAATATAGTAATTCCTTCTTTAATTAGTGTTTCAACAGATATAAAATTTTCGTCATTTGGAGAAAAATTCCAAGCACCAATACAAGTTCTATCTCCGTCATACAACTTTTTTGAAAGTTGTAAATAACCCATAAGAGGATCTAAAACGTGTTGCCAAGGTCTAATTGCTGAAGGATTTCTTATCTCAACATTTTTATCTCCAGAAAATATCTGTCTTACAATATCTGGAACTAATCTATCTTGAGCCCAATCACCACCACCGATAACATTTCCTGCTCTTGCAGATGCAATGTTAACAGAACAACCTTCTTTTTTAGGATTAAAAAAAGAATTTACATACGATCCTACAACTAATTCAACACATGCCTTTGAAGCACTATATGGATCATATCCTCCTAATAAGTCTGTCTCTCGATATGGCCAAACCGTATTTTGATCTACATAAACTTTATCTGTTGTAATTATCAATACAGACTTTATTGAATCTACATTTCTTATTGCCTCTAAAACATTAACTGCCCCCATGACATTAGTTTCATAAGTGTAAACAGGTAGATCATAACTCAATCTTACTATCGGTTGAGCCGCAAGATGAAAAACTATCTCAGGTTTGCTTTCATCAATCACAGATTTTAAAGAATCCAAATCTCTAATATCTCCTATCTTACTATTAATTTTACTTTGCAGGTCTAATTCTTCAAACAGACTTGGGGTTGTATTGGGTTTCAAGGCATAACCTGTGACTTCTGCGCCAAAGTTATATAATATCTCAGAAAGCCAACTGCCTTTAAATCCAGTGTGACCTGTAATAAAAACCCTCTTATTTTTGAAAAAACATTTCATTTGTAATACCTATTTATATTTACTTAATTCTATAATTATCATTTTATATCTAACCAATTTATAACTTTTTCTATAATAATATTAACTTAGTTATACATATAATACAAAAAATTCAGGAGATGAAATCATGATATTTACAGAAACAAAATTAAAAGGTGCATATGTAGTTGAACCTAAGCTTATTTTAGATGATAGAGGGTTCTTTGCAAGAATGTATTGTAAAAATGTTTTTAGAGAAAAAGGATTAAATTTTAATATTGTTCAATCAAATATGTCGCAAAACAAATTAAAAGGAACTTTAAGAGGTTTGCATTATCAGATCGCACCAAAATCTGAAACAAAACTTGTTTCTTGTGTAAAAGGGGCAATTTTAGACGTTATTGTTGATCTAAGGAAAGAATCATCTACATACTGTGAATGGGTTTCTGTAGAATTAAACGAAGAAAATCATAAAATGCTTTATGTACCAAAAGGCTTTGCTCACGGGTATTTAGTATTAAAAGATGATTCTGTTGTTTTCTATCACGTTGACGAATTTTACACCCCTGAGTTAGAAGGGGGATTAAGATGGAATGATCCAAAACTCGGCATTAAGTGGCCAATAGACAACCCTATTTTGTCTGACAAAGATAATAATCACCCTTTGATGTGATAATATGAAAAAAATTCTACTAATTGGAAAAACTAGCCAGCTAGGCACTGAAATAATTAAAGACGCAAACGAGTTTAATTATGAAGTCTTTGGATTTGATAGCAAAGAAGTGGACATTACAAATGTAAAACAAGTTTTAGAACAATTAGAAAGAATTAAACCAGACATTGTCATTAATACTGGTGCATATCATATTGTACCTAAGTGTGAAGAAAATCCTGTGCTTGCAATGAATGTAAATTTCATCGCAGTTAGAAATCTGGCAAAATTTTGCAAAGAAAGAAACATTATCTTTTTGACATATACAACAGATTATGTATTTGATGGAGAAAAAAGATTTCCTTATGAAGAAGATGATCTACCTAATCCTATCCAAATATATGGCCTTTCAAAATTAGCTGGCGAATATGCTGCATTACAAATATATCCTGAAAAATCTTTTGTTATTAGAACCTGTGGAGTTTACGGCAGAAAAGTAGGGAGTACACAGAAAAAAGGTAATTTTTTTCTCAATATCATAAAGGAAGCACAAGGAAAAGAAACTATTGAAGTAAGTTCCGAACAAATAGTTAATCCTACATATGCCGGAGATTTAAGTAAAGCAACACTAAAACTGCTAAACTCTAATGCTACACCAGGAATTTATCATTTAACAAACGAAGGGTTTTGTAGTTGGGCAGAGTTTGCACAAGAAATATTCAGACAAGGAAATATCAATACCAGAGTTATACCTGTTGACAGAAGCGGAACATTTAGTGGAGTTAAAAAACCATTATTTTCTGCTTTAAAGAATACAAAGGCAAAAGCATTAGGTATAGAACTTTCTGCTTGGCAAGACGGTATAAAATCTTACTTAAAATATCTTGCAAAATAAAATTTTTTTGTGATTTTAATGAATGCAAAAATAAAACCAAGAATTGATTTAGATAACAGAACAAAATTAGAAACAGTAATACCCTTGGGTACACCAATCATAATCTTTATTGACCCTAGTGACGTGTGTAATTTTCACTGTAAATTCTGCCCTACAGGTGATATAAAATTAATGAAAGAAATTGGCAGACCACTCAAAATTATGAACTTTGAACTATACAAAAAAATTATAGATGATATATGTAAATTTGAAAAGCCACTAAAAGTTTTACGATTATACAAAGACGGCGAACCCTTACTAAATCCAAAAATTGTTGAAATGATACAATATGTAAGAGAAAAAAAATGTGCAGAACGGATAGATATAACAACAAATGCATCATTGCTTACTCCAGAATTAAATATAGAATTAATCAATGCCGGTCTTGACAGAATAAATATATCGATAGAAGGAATTAATAAGGAACATTATCAAAACTTTTCTAATTATAATATTGACTTTAACAAACTCATAGAAAATATCAAACATCTTTATGAAAATAAAAAGAGTTGTGAGATAATAATAAAAATTCCTGGAGACAATTTATCTGAAGAAGACAAACAGAAATTCTATGATCTTTTTGGAAATATTGCAGATGGAGTTTATATAGAACATACTATGGCTTGTTGGCCAGAATTTGAACTAAAAGGCGGAATTAAAGTAAATCAAGAGTTTGGAATATACGGTCAAAAAATAAAAGAGGTTACGGTTTGTCCTTATGTTTTTTATTCTTTTTCAATCAATTCTGATGGATTAGTAAGCGCATGTTTTTTAGATTGGTCTAGAAAATTAAGTATAGGAGACGTAAAAACAGAGAGTGTTAAAGATATATGGAATGGAAAGAAACTCAAAGAACTACAAAAAATGTTCTTGATGAAAAAAAGAAAAGAACACCCTGTATGCAAAAATTGTGGACAAATGTCACATGGAATGCCTGATGATATAGACCATTTTGCTGAAGAGTTACTTGAGAGGTTAGAGAAAAATGAATAAACCTTATACTCAATTAAGAATTAGTAAGAATTCAGATTTGGACGCACTAAAAGATCAAATAATAAACAATAATTTTGAAGTTTCAATAAGAAAACTCGATAAACCACTAGTACTATATGGTGCCGGCAATTTAGGTAAAATGGCAAAAGAATTTTTTGATTATTTCGAAATACCAATAAATTTTGTTGTTGATAAGAATCCTCAAAATTATACTAATGATGACTTCTGGAAAAATACGAAAGTTGTAGGATTAAATGATCAAGTTGATAAGGAAAAATATACAGTTATAATTTGCATTGTGAATTATCCTCAAATTGAAATTATTAGTTCACTCTTTAATTTAGGTTGGAAGGATATTCGTATTTTCTATGATATTACTGAAAACTTTAAAGATAAATACCCCTTAACTAATGGGTGGATTAAAACAAGTTTTGATTCTAAAGATAAAATTAATGTTAATAAAGTTTGGAATGTTTTGAATGAGGATTCAAAAAAGCATTATTTACAATTCATTGCATGGAGAAAATCAAGAATTGAATTAGTTTTTGAGAATTTAGAAATTAATCCTAATAACAGATTTTTTATTCATGAAATTGTAAGTAGACTTAAAAAAGATGACGTTTTTGTTGATTGTGGTGCACATCATGGGAATGTAACTAAAAAATTTGTTGATTTGGTAAATAACAAATATAAAAAAATTTTTGCAATAGAACCTGACAAGAATAACTTGTTAATTTTGAAGAGCAATGTAAAAAATATTGAAATCTTAGATTTTGCATTAGGTGCTGAAGAAAAAGATGTTGGTTTTTACCACGGATTTGGATATGCCTCAAAAATTAATATATCTGGTAATAACATTGTTAAACAAACAACAATTGATAATCTTAATTTAGAACCGACCTTTATCAAATTACATTTAGAAGGTGGAGAACTAAACGCATTAAAAGGTGCAATTAAAACAATTAAAAAATATAGACCTATAATTGCTGTTACTGTATACCATACCGAAGACGGATTATGGCAAATCCCTTTGTTTTTAATAGAAAACTTTGACGACTATAATTATATCTTTAGATTACACTCTTGGGCAGGCACAGGGGCTGTTTTTTATGCAATCCCGAAAGAAAGAAAATTAAGGGAGGAAATTTAAATGGTTAATGAGGAGATAATTTTTGATTTAGGATTCCATAATGGTGACGATACAGATTTTTACTTAAAAAAGGGATTTAAAGTTATTGCGGTAGAAGCAAATCCGGATCTTGTTAAGGAAGGAATAAAAAGGTTCCAAAAATACATTGATGAAAAAAAACTTATTATTGTTAATAAAGCGATTTCAGATAAACGCGGTCATCAAGATTTTTATATACATCCAAACAAATCAGATTGGAGTAGTTGCGATAAAAAACTTGCTGAAAGTGACGGTTCACAATCAAAAATGGTTTCAGTTGAAACCACTTCATTAAATAGCTTGTATCAAGAATTTGGTGCACCTAGATATATCAAAGTCGATGTCGAGGGTTGTGATGTAATGGTCGCAAAACAGCTTTACGAACTAGAAAATAAACCACAATATATTTCATTCGAAACCTCAAAACGAGATTATGCTGGAATTTTTGCATGGCTTTTTGTTTCAGGATACATCAAATTTCAATTGGTAAATCAATCCAATAATCCTAATAGAATAAAAGATAATCAAAACTCTTTTGAAGGCAAGAACATCAACTATAATTTTACAATGTATTCCTCAGGCTTTTTCGGCAAAGATTTATCTGAAAGTAATTGGGTCTCATTTGATGAAGCGCTCGCAAGATATGTCAAGTATAGAGAACTTAAATTTTTAGATAACAAAGAACTCGCATTAGGTTGGATTGATGTGCATGCAAGCCTATAAAAAAAATGTTCTTCATATCACTCAACATTTAGGTGGAGGTGTTGGAAGAGTTCTTTTAAATTATTTTACAAACGCAAAAAAAGAGTCTTCATTTATACATGAAGTAGTATGTTTAGATTATGCTAATGAAGACGCAATAAAAATAGTAAAAGACTTGAATATGCCTTTATTTGACAAAATGTATGAAAAACAATCAGAATTATTAAAAATGATTGCTGATGCAGATCTTGTTCTAATTCATTGGTGGAATCATCCATTATTATTTGACTTTTTAGTACGAACAGAATTACCTCCATGTAAATTGATAATGTGGAGCCACACATCTGGATTTAGTCCCCCATATGTTTTTTCAAATAAGATTCTTAATTATCCAGATAAATTTGTATTTACTACCCCAATAAGTTTTGAAACTAAAGAAGTTATGGATTTGACAGAAACACAAAAAAATAATTTGCGCGTCGTATGGTCAACAGGCGGAACAGAACACGTTAAATCAGTTAAACCTAAAGAACATTCTGGATTTAACGTAGGATATATTGGAACAGTTGATTATGCAAAAATTCATCCAGATTTTCTTAAAATCTGTGATAAAATTAATATCCCAAATATAAAATTTATTGTTTGCGGCGGATCAAATGAAAAAGAGATTAAAGCAGAAGCAGAACAATTAGGAATTTCAGAAAAGTTTGAATTCCCTGGAATTGTTGAAATAACAGAATATTTACCTATTTTTGATGTGTTTGGATATCCTTTAGCACCATATCATTATGGCACTTGTGATCAAGTTTTAGCAGAAAGTATGGCTGCTGAAATTGTTCCTATAGTATTAGATAATAAAATGGAAAGATATATGGTAAAAGATGGAATAACAGGTATTGTTGCAAAAAATGAAAATGAATATATCAAAGCAATTGAAATGTTATATCAAGATAAAGAATTAAGAGAAAAATTATCAAAAAATGCAATAATTTATGCAAAAGAAAAATTTTCTATAGAAAAAATGGTAAAAGATTGGGATATAATATTTAATGAAACATTAATTATTGATAAAAGTAGTAAAAAATGGAATCTCGATATAGAACAAAAAGATATAACTACAAAAGATGTATTTATGGAAGCATTAGGAGATTATAGTAAACCATTTAAAGAATATTATGCTGCTAAAACTAATATAGAGTTAGAAAAAGCAACACAAAAAATAAAAGAACTAGCAAGATCTCCAAATTGGCAATCAAAAACCAAAGGCACTGTACATCATTATAATTATTTTTTTCCAAACGATAAATATATTAAAATTTGGAGTGAATTGATGCAATAAACTCTTTGCACAAAATTTTATAGGTATATACTATGACTAAAATATTGTTTATAAATCCCCCATTATTAACTTTAGAACTGTATGATCCCAAAAATCCAAATTTAAAATTACCAAATCTTACTGCACCCTATGGCATTTTGTCATTAATCTCTTATATAAATAAAGACAGTAAAAAGTACGAAGCACAAATAATTGACTGCAACAAAATCATCCTCGATAATATAAAAAGTCTCAAAAGTGAAACTGAATTTAATTCCAATTTAATTGAACAGATCAAATCTTGCATTACCGCATTCAAACCACAATATATCGGGATATCTGCATTGTTTGACACCAGCAGATCACACTTGCCGTATATCATCGCGGCGATAAAGGAATCATCCCCACAGTGCAAAATAATTGTTGGCGGCGGACTTGCAACAAACAGTTATAAGCAATTGCTAACTGAATTACCTGAGATTAATGCATTGTGTTATGGCGAAGGTGAAATCCCTCTTAAAAAGTTATTAGATGACGAAGGCGCTAAAGATCCATCACAATTAAGCTCTGCATGGATTACCCCTAAAAGCATTAAAGACAATATAATTCCACAACCGGACTTTGTAGAGAATTTAGACGAAATACCAATTGTAGATTTTAACTATATTGATTTTAAACGCTACAATAATAGATCTCCTTTATTGACAGATACATTTGGGACTAAAAACACAAAGATTGAACTAAGCATACACACTTCGCGCGGTTGTCCTTTTAACTGCGTATTTTGTTCAAATGGCAAAATTCATGGTAAAAAAATCAGATCTATGTCAACTGAAAAAGTCAGAGATACAATTAAACACTATGTCAATGATTATCATATGAACGTTTTACTTATAGAAGACGATAATTTTCTTGCAAATAGAAAAAGAGCTTTAGAAATACTAAAGATAATCAAAGACTTTAATTTAAAGGTTGATTTTCCTAATGGTATTGCAGTATATGGAATCAATGATGATATTAGTCAAGCATTCTACGAAACTGGTGTTAGAGTTGTTCCCTTAGCTATAGAATCGGGATCTGATTATGTGTTGCAACAAATCATTAATAAACCTCTAAGGAGTGAACAGATTTATAATGCAGTTAAATCGTTAAAAAAAGTCAATATCAGAGCACACGCATTTATCGTGATTGGATTACCTGGAGAGCTTGACGAACACAGAAAGGAAACTAGAGATATGTTAATCAAATGTAAAATAGATTGGGCATATATTTTTATTGCTGTTCCTATTGCAGGAAGTCGACTTTACGAGATTTGTGAACGTAAAGGATATTTTATAAACAAAAATTATGACAACTACAACGTAACTAAATGTAATATTAGAGCTCCTGGAGTAGACCCTGAAAAAATCGAAAAGGAAGCTTATTACATGAATATTGTAGTCAATTTTATTAAAAATGCTAATTATGAGGGCAATAATTATGATGTCTGTTTACCTTACTTCTTACATGTAGTCAAGAATTATCCAAAACATGCTATTGCACATTATATGTTGGCCCAAATTTATTTGAAAACAAATCAACAGGAATTAGCAAAGGAACATATAATCCAATATGAACTAGGATGTAAGAATCCATTTTGGACAGAAATTATTCAAAAACTAACGGTCGAAGGATTTATATGAAATCACAAAAACCTATAATCACAACAATTATACCAACTTATCGTCGTCCAAAATTGTTAAAACGTGCAATATTAAGCGTATTGAATCAAACATATCCTAACTTTCAGGTTTGCATTTATGACAATGACCCCTTCAAAAACGAAACAGAATTAATGGTTACAAAATTAGCAAAAAATGATTCTAGAATTAAGTATTATAAACACAAAAAAAATATAGGGGGCATTTCTAATTTTAATTATGGATTAACCCAAGTTGATACTCCATTCTTTTCAATATTGTGTGATGATGATATTCTTTTACCTAATTTCTTCAAAATTGCAATGAAAGACTTTGAAGAACATCCGAATGCAATGTTATCTATTAGCAAGACTCTGATTATGAACGAAAAGGGCTTTGTTTCGCGAGTTACTTTGCCAAACTGGGGCAAAGAAGGATATTATGTTCCACCAGATGGCTTTATTCAATGTATCGAGAACTCTTTACCTTTTTGGGGGGCAATGATCTACAGGCGCGAACTCATCAAAAAAATAGGACTAATTGATCCAAATATTATTGAAATTGATATAGACCTAATATTACGCATAATATCTAAATACCCTTTAGTTATGTCAAACGAAATAACGACCATCGCACTAAAACATGAAGGATCATACTGTGAGACTGCAGGATTAACTTTAATATATCCTGATTTTATAAATATATGTAAAAAGCTATATACAGACTCAGGTCTCCCAAAAAGTACCAAGAAAAAAGCAAGAATTTTATTGAATAGTATGTTTAAGACTATGCTATTAAGTATGTGGTGGAGAGGAATCAGAAGAAAGAATTTCACCGATTCACATAAAATAATATCTATAACTAAAAAGCATTATGGCAATAGTTTTAGATTATTTATTATGAACAATATTTTGAAAGCAGTAGAATCTAACAAGATTATATACAAACTCTTTATCTGGAGTAGCATAATCCTAAGAAACTCTATTTACAAAACAAATACTTTACAGAAGAAATATGGAAAATACGCAAAATACCTCACTCTATATTCTTAGGATACACAGATTCTGATTTTCCAAATTTTTTTCTTAGTGCCTGCACAATAATTCTTAATATTCTATGCTCTTTTTCTATTTTCCATAAAATTGGAGAATACCAAATTGTAAATAAAAATGCCTGCACAATCTTAGCCAAATAATAGTTCATTATTCCATACAACCAATAATGTGCCAACAACCAAAGCAATCCATATCCGAGTAATGCATAACCCAAAGGCCATAAATAATTAAAAACTGCTTTGAATGCAGAACGCCACGACCCTAAAATTTCTTTGTAACCTATTATATTCAGAACATTCCCATAGAAGAAAAATGTAATTAATGTTGCAACTGCAATATATATTGGAGATAAATGGCATAAGCATACAATTAAATCAAGAATTAAAATAAGAAACACAAAGAATATGCTTATAATTAACAAAAATACCTCTCTATTTTTACCTATAAAATAATTAAATATTAAGATAGGAAAAAACATAACTGAAAATACAAGGATATTTATATATGTGAACCCCGCAGAATAGGCTGGTAAGATAAATATAACAAACGGAAAGAAAAAAAGAATAATAAATACAAGATAATAAATAAGTTTAATGCTTACAATATATGGTTTTATTATATATTTTGAGACAATCTTCTTACTATCTAAATTCTGATATATTTGAGGCACAACTGGCAACAACAAAGTAACCATAAAAAAATACATCAAGTTTGCAAAAAAAAGTCCAATAGCATAATATCCTAATGGTGTTTCACCATAGAAATATATAATAAACAGCCGATCAATACTAAAGAACACTAAATAATTTAAGTTCAAAATAAATAATAAAAAACCTTTTTTTAAAAAAAGCCAAGTTATATGTAAATCAAAAACAAAATTATATTTTAATGCAAGTTTATAATATAAATAAATTCCTACAACTAAAAACCCTATCAACGCACCCACGAAATAACCAACTACTCCAAATAAATAAACTGCAATTACAACAAACATTAATACAAATATCGCCTGCAACAAATTGTATCTAGATTGTGTCCCAAAATCAGACTTTGCCTGTAACATAATCGTAAAGAAACCATTAAACAAACTTACAGGTACTAAAAGCCCAATCACTAAGATAGATGTTTTAATGACTTGGGAATATGGTAACAAGAAATAAGCAATAATACTTAACAAAAAAAAGATAATACTAACTATAATAAAAAAAGATATTGTTACATTTGTAATGTAGTCTCTATATTTAACATCAGAATACTCATATTTTTGGCGTTCTTTATAAAAAGTATTTTGAGCACCAAGATGAATATATTGCCCATAGTCTGAAATTAATTGTATAGCATTTTTAAGACCAAACGCAGCAGGTCCTAAAATATTTGCAACAAATATACCTTGTATTATTTGAGATATTCTCAAAACAATATTTGAAATAGAATATTTCAATGTGCTTTTAATTATATTCTCTTTTGTCTGAACCTGCTTCCCTTCAACCATAAAACCACACATATAATCTAATTGTCCTTATTAAACCCACCAAAATACTTAACCAAATCTTTATCAATTATCTTTTTTGTTAAAAGCCCATAAAGCTCTAGTTGATGATCATTAACTATTTCTTTGTATTTCTTAAGACGAGGAAACAAAAAAAATGGTTTTTTGTTAGAAACTAAAGAAATAACACTTCCTGCACCTGCATGCGATATAACAAAATCGCTCTCTTTTATCATCTTATTGTATTCCTCATAATTCAAATATCTTACCCATTTACAATTCTTAGGTTCATATGTTGATGCCCCTATTTGACAATAAAATTCCTTATCTTTGTTTTTAACTGCAAGTTCATCAACAAACTTAATAAATCTATCAAACTGATAAGGACTTGAACCTACAGTAACAAAAATCTTTTTTGCTTTTTTAAAATTATCAAACGAAACTTTAAACTTTTCACCTATCAAACTAAAATATTCTGTTTTTTTTCCCCAAAGACTTAATGATTCTTTCCATTGAACAAAAAATCTATTTGTAATTGGATACAATAATCTACTAGACAATGATTTTGATTTTATTCTGCAAAAACTTTCAAAAACAATAATTTTTTTGCCAAACAATTTTGCAATATAACAGAATGGAACACTAAATCCGCCGCCTGTTGTAATTACAATATCTGGCTTTGTTTTAAAAAATAATCCTATAGATTGTATAAAATTCCAAAATATAGTAAACGGATTTCTTGAAGTGTCAACCATAAAATAAGTATTTTTCATATCGTGGGTATCAGTTCTATTCATAGTGATAAAAAAATAATTGTACTTTTTAGCGCTCAATATTTTAGGCAAAGCAGAGACCACTTGCTTTAGTTCGGTCATATGCCCACCAGAAGAACTTATTAAACAAACCTTCATTTAATCGCCCGAGTATAAATTTTTTCAACAGCATCTACATTCTTTTCCCAAGTCAAGTTTTCTAATACATATTTTCTTGCGTTCATTGCCAACGTTTTTGCAACTTTAGGATTTTTTATTAAATACATATTGCATCAACAATTTCTTTACTGCTTTCGGGATTTATTATTATTCCTGTTTTGTTATGTAAAATCACTTCTTTTGAACCGCCAGCATTTGTTCCTATTGTTGGCTTTTGCATAGCCATAGCCTCAATTCCTGTAATTGTTGTTGCTTCAATCAAACTAGGAATAACAATAATATCTGCCATATTGTAGAGTTCCATTACTTTTTCGTGTTTTACGTCTCCTAAAAAGATAACATTGTTTTTGATTTTTAATTCATCAACATTTTTTTCTAGCTTTTTACGTAGTGGACCATCTCCTGCCAAAACTAGTTTTACATTTTTCCCAGATTGTTTTATGATCTCTGGTAATGCAGGAATTAAATATTGGATCCCTGTCTTTGTAACTAATCTACGCGCCGAAAATAAAACAAGATCCTCTTTTTTCAGTCTCAAGTGCTTTCTGGTTTTTTTAGAATCATACAAAGAAGGATCAAATCTTTCTGGCCTTATTGCATTTGGAATTGCAGTTATATTATCTCCTTTTATTCCAAGCATATTGACACAAAGACTTTTTGTATATTGATCTGCAGTAATCATTTGGTCATAGTAAATCTGTTTTGCACAAAATTTCTCAAAAAAGACCATAAATTTTGCCATAGGCCAGCTTGTTAACTTAGACCACCATTCTAAATAAGTACCATGCCATGTCCATATTACTTTACTTCCTTTCTTTCTTGCAAGCCTTACAGCGATCAATCCTGATTGCAGATGACCATGTAAAACATCATATTTCTCTTTAGAGAATTTTTTATAAATTCCACCAAGCACAGCATACAAAAAACGTCTCGACATTCTTATCAAAGAAGAATTAGATTTTTGCATTAGACAAAATAAGCCAAATACATCAAAACGAACTATTTTGATTCCATCAATATACTCAACTTTAGGTGTATTAGGATATCCCGCAGTGAATATTTCAACTTCATGACCTCTTTTGGCAAGCTCACGTGCAACCTCAAAAATATGAGTTTCAATTCCACCAAGGTTCGGAAAAAAAAGTTCGTAAAAGAAACATATCTTCATTGCATCACTATTTCTTTGTACCTACAACATAAATTCTACTATTAAATATTCTCTTAAAGTATTTGTTTGGTATGGCCGCAAATATACCCAATATCTTTTTTAATTCTCTTAGGCCTGAATTTTTTCTCCAATCAAGTATATCTCCATTCACATAACCTGAATCCCATATTTTGAATTTTGCCCTTAAATGTGTTTCTAAATGTTCGGGGGTATAAAGTCCATAATGCAAGTCTTCAATACCATAGCCGCTGTATTTTAAATGGTGCCCTTCACTAAAAGCAAATCCAAAATAATTTGCATTATCTGTAACTATAATCAATAATCCGTCTTTCTTTAGAATTCTATAACTCTCATTAATAAAATGACTTGGATTAGACAAATGTTCGAAATTGCATCTACTATAAATTACATCAAAGGTTCCATCACGATAAGGATATTTTTTTTTGTCAACATCACATTTCTTAACGTTCTTGTTCATTGGGTATAAGTCAATAAAATCAGTTCCAAAATCATCATTACCACAACCAACATTCAATATTCTTTTGTCATTAAATAAATCTTTGTGTATATATTTTGTCATATCATCTACCACTAACAATTTCAACAACAAGAAAGACTTTTTCAGAAAAGTCTTTCAGACCATAAAATTACAACAAATTAATTTTCTGACATCTCTATGTTTTAGTTCATGTTCTTTTCCAACAATATATTCATAATTAATCAACAATTTTATTGCAATAGCCATTTCCATAATGGTATAACAAAGATTTTCTTCTTATTAATAACTATCGTTTCTTCATAATCATATGTAATTAAATATGATTTGTCTAATTTAAATTCTTCCATCCCGTTAACTAACCCTTTTATTTCTCTTTCTTTAGTTTCTTTTCCAGAAATATCATAACTCACTTGGTATAAAGTATCTATTTTGTTTGAATTACCTGTAATAAAATCCAATTCATAATTATTATTGTTGTAATAAAATACATTTTCGTTTGTTCTAATTAACTTTAAAAACACAATATTTTCCATTATTCTGTCTATTCCTTTTGAATAAGGATAACCAAAGGTAGTGTATATTCCCAAATCTATTAAATAAGGTTTTTTAGGATTAATCTGGCTTTTCTTTGTACTAAATGAAAAGTTTTGAACCAGAAATAATAATCCTGCATCTACAAGATAATTCACATAATTATAAACAACTTCTCTTGCCACATCTTTGTCTCTTGCTACTGAATCATAGTACTTATTTTGAGAGAAATATTTACTTGTTGTGTTTGTTAAATACCTAAATAAATCATTTATAAAGTCTGCTCTTCTAATATTATACCTTTCAACAATATCTTTGTAAATGATAACATTTACATAATCCGAGATCAATTCTCTTTTCTTCTTCCTATTCTTTTCTAACACAACTTCAGGAAATCCCCCATAATTAAGATATTCGTCTATTAGTTTTTTATAACCATATCTAGATTTTCCAAAAATTGTATTGCCTGTTAGCTTAATTCCATTGAATGTAAGAAATTCAGAAAAAGATAGAGGATACCAATATATAGGAAAAGATTTACCCCTTAACCCAGAGTAAATTTCCTTACTCATCAATTTTGATGAAGAACCCGTAACATAAATATCTGCGTTACGGGTATTGTTTAATCTTATCAGCTTTTTATCCCAATCATCTAAGTTTTGTATTTCATCAAAAAATACATAAATTTTCCTGTTAGTATTTTCAGGATACATTTCAAAGTAAGAATTTAATATTTCATCAAATAGAACTTTTTCTCTGACTAATCTATCATCTTCAAAATTAATATATAATATTTTTGACTTATCAGAAATTTTACTCATAAGTTGGTATTGCAAATAAGATTTACCAGACCGCCTAACACCAATTATTGTTCTAATTCTTTTAATTGAGATATCTTCAAAAGGTCTCTCAAAAAGAGATACATTTATTTCTTGACCTTCTTTTATTATATCTTTAATGACTGCTTTATCCATACAGTATAATTAAAACAAACAATTTTTAAATGTATACGGTTATAACCGTACAGATTGCATCAATGGTGTACGGTCATAACCTTACACTATTTATGTATATTCTATCTTCCACTAACAATTTCAACAATATCTCTATGTTTTAATTCATGTTCTTTTCCAACCATTGTTTTATTACGGACTAAAATTGCTTTAATGAATTTATTTCCTAAATCTGAATGTATTGTAAACGCAAAATCTAATGCTGTTGAACCTTCATGTAACAAAAAGCAATCTGGCAAAATTCTGCCTTGAGAATCTGCTAATTTACTAACACCGCCAGGGAAAATTGCAATGTATTTCAAAATATCAAAAACAGACCTTTCAACAATTTCTTGCACGCCAGTTGACCCATTTTTGTCAATTATACATTTCTGAATTATTTCAATTCCCTTCTTTTCTCTTTCGCTCAATTCTTCAGATTTTAAATTTTCAATTTTATTTGCTCCTGGTATATATTTCAATTTTCCTGCTTTGTCCATTTCTTTCAAAACTAATTCTGCCTGAGCAGAAATAGGAATAACTAAAAGATTAGGATATTTCTCTTTTATGCGTTTTATGTTTCCCTCTGATGTTGGCAAGTCATATTTGTTTGCCGCAATTACAATTGGCTTTGATCTTTTTCGTAATTGAGATGCAAAGTCTCTAATTTGTTCAGGAGTCCAATCAATCATAAGTTCAGGGTAATTCTTTAACAGCCCCGAAAATTGATATTCTTTAACACTCAATCCAGAAACTATATCACGTAAAGCATCAACTAATTTCTGTTTTTTCGATGCTTGAGTCTTTGCAACTTTCTCCCAATTCTTTTGCAAAACTTGAGCAATCCACATGTCTAATTCATATTCTAAAAATTCAATGTCTTGCAACGGGTCATAAGAACCTAATGAAACGACTTCCCCTTTTTCGTTAGTAGAGCCAGAAGCATCAACAACATGGATCAAAACATCTGCATTTCTCAAATCATCCAAGAATTTGTTTCCTAATCCTCTACCTTCGTGTGCCCCTGGCACTAATCCAGCAACATCAATAACATCAACAGGAACATATCTAACTCCATCAACACAATATCCAACACGGGGATTACATTTAACATTAAATTCATCTTCAACACATTTAACTCTGACAAATCCGACCCCCTTGTTAGGATCTATTGTAGTAAATGGATAATTAGCAGCTTCAGCATCTGCCATAGTAAATGCTTTAAAAAGAGTACTTTTTCCTACATTAGGTTTTCCCACAATTCCTATAAGCATAAAATCACTTAAAAATAGAATAAGTATATACAAATTAAATAAAACAATTTAAAAACCTTAGTTTATATGTATAATATATGAGAATCACATTTGATGCTAATTTGGCTAAAGAAGAAATAAGAACATTACTCAAAGAAATTAAGGAAGACAAAAATATACTTGGGGTATATATGTTTGGTTCTTATTTGACTGGAAATATAAAAGAAGAGTCAGATGTAGATATTTGTTTGATTTCAAAAGATGTAAAATACAATGTATACAAATACAACACATTTAATATCGTGCAAATCTCAGATTTCTGGAAGTTGCCTCCTAATATGCAATATCATATTTTATTTAATTCAAAAGAAATGTTTATCCAGAAAGATTATGAATATAATATTGAGAAGTTAAAATTTAGAATTATTGGCGAATATGATTTCTATAAAAGACATTTCCTCAAAAAGAGAGAAGAGATGATAATAAATGCTTGATTCTACAAAAGAACGATTGATCTCAAAGATTGAAGAACTTGATGGATTCTTCAAGGATTTGGGTACTATTAAGTTAGAAGATCCTAAATTAGATAAGGTAGGTAATCTGCACGGGACAGCAATGTTGCTTTTCTCTATAATAAATGCTACATTAGATTTAGCAGATGATATAAAAATTGCAAATAAATTAGGTAAAAACAATAAATATAGTGAGATTGTTGAGTTGTTGGAACAAAACAAGTTAATTGATGAAGACGCTGCTTTTGATTTAAACTTTCTTATTTCACAAAGAAATATTCTTGCACACGAATATGGCAGAGTAAGCAAAGGCACAATTTTTGATGTTTGGGAAAAGATAAATTCTGTTTATTCAATAATTGAATTAGCTAAAGACACAATTAGAAAAGACCTGTAATGTTTTATAATTGCATGTGGAGTGATTATTAATGAATTTCAAAGATTGGTTTGCTAAAATTGAATGGAAACATCTTTTCATATTACTTTTGATATTCTTGGTTGCATTTGGATTCAGAACAAACATTTTAAAATATGACTTGATGTTTGAGTTTGATACTTATTGGCATACAAGAATGAATGGGGATTGGATAGAAACAGGGATTTTCCCAGAATATGATACAATGGGAACATACCATAATGCAGAAAAAGTTCCTAACAATATAGGAGATTTTTTAGGATTTTGGGGATTAGGATATATTGCCTATAAAGTTGTATATTTAGGTGCAGCATATACTGATGACAAGATGATTGCATTAATAAGAATACTGCCTGCATTATATGGTGCATTAACTGCGCTTGCAGCATATCTATTATTCAGATGGAGTTATAACAGCAAAAGACTTGGATATATTGCAGGATTTATTGTAGGCATTGTGCCAGGATATATTTACAGAAGTATGGGTGGATTTTATGAAGAAGATTCATTAGGATTCTTCTGGATGGTTTTAGGTGCTGCATTTTTAGTTAAAGCATTGCGTGAGCCAAAATTTACAAGAGAAAATATTATTTATGCCGCATTATCTGGATTAGCATTTGGTATTATGTCTTTTACCTGGGCTGTATTTATTATTGTGCCAGTAATAATTGAAGCATATTTTGTTGTAACACTTTTGTGGAATCTTTATAAAGGAATAGATAAAGATCAGATTAAAGCATTTATAGGATTATTTGCAATTGCCTTTGTTATTATGGGTGCTATTGATATTGCATCTTCAGGTTCAAAAGGCGGAAATATTATAACAACACAAATTGCTTATGCAAAAGGTGCATTAGGATTAGAAGGCGGAGCATCTTTAATTGGTGTTGGTTCTGGTGTTGGAGAAGAGAATACAGGACACCAATTTTTTGGAACTAAGTATGGAACATTCAATATTTTCATTGCATTAGGTATTTTATCTATTTTGTATGGTGTTTACAGAAGAAAATCTGATTTTGTTACTCTTTTATTTTTGTTTTGGGGCATAGGTACATTTTATTTAGCATGGAATAAACTGAAAGCAACATATTGGTATGGACTCGGATTAGCAATATTAGCATCTGCAACTTATGCAGAGACATATATCTATTTATCAGAAAAAAAAGATATTGTAGTAAAAGTATTTGCTGTTATTGTTGGTTTATTATTATTGGCAGGAGGAGTTGCATCTGCAGTATTATTTGTCAATGATCAAGTTCCTAACATTATTGCAGACCCTGGATGGAAAGATACAGTGTATTTTATGCGCGATAAACTTCCTGAGAACGCAAAAATGTTCAACTGGTGGAATTGGGGACATTGGATTACATTTATGGGTAAAAAATTAGCATCAACAGATAATACAAATGGAGATGGACAAGCAAATAATGATTTCGCTTACTTCGTAATTGATTCTAATTTCCAAGAAGCTTTAGGAATCATTAAAGCTTATGATACAGACTATGTTGTTCTTGCAGCAGAAGATATTTCAAATCAGATGGTTTATGCATCCTATGCATATAATGCAAGCGGAAATGATTCTCGCGTCTCAAGTCATTTTGGAGTTATAGTAAATTGCAGCAAAAGTGTCAATCCTATTGGAAATGTTACAGAATACAATTGTAATGGAAACAAATTCACAGCACAACAGATGAATGGATTCGCAATTAACTGGCAATCCAAACCAAACGACTTATATCAGGGAAGATTGCCTATATTTTATTACACAAACACACAAAAGAATATATTCTGGATGATAAGCACAACTAATAATGATTCAACAGGTGTCAAGTTATGGTTCAATAATCCAGATACATTAAAATATTTCACTACTGTTTATGACAATGGCTATCAAAAGATATTCAAAGTAAACAAAGAAGCTTTTGCAGATATACATCCATTTATGTTAGGAAAAACACCTGCAGAAATAGAAGAATGGAATTCTAAATTATGGTGGCTGAAAGATACAAATAGTAATACATATGCAAACTCTACAGGTAAGTGAAATTTATGGAATTTGAAGAGTTAGTAACAAAATTAAAAAACAACAAAAACGTATATGCTGCCATATTGTTTGATTCAAGGATTAAAGGAACATATAATAAGAATTCTGATTATGATGTTGCAGTATTAACTAAAAATAATGATAGAAAAATAATCACAGAGATTGAATTAATGAAGACAGATAGATATGATGTAATCCCTTTTTATAAAATTCCTTTTGTTGCACAAACAGAGGTATTCAAATATGGAAGACCTTTATTTATAAAAGATGAAGACCAATACACAAAAGAATTCTACTACAACTTGCGTACATATCAAGATAATTTACATCATTATACAATATTAAAAAAACTCAGGTGGTCATAATGGACTTAGAGTATGAAAAAAAAAATGCCATTCTTTTGGAACACCCAAACGAGTTCGAAAAATTCAAAAAACATGATCACACACGTACAGACAAAAAATACACTATTCCTATGATATTATTCCAAATAATAAATTACATCATAGATCTTTCAGATGTCATCATTACAAAAAAGAGACTTGGATATCCTAATATGTATTCAGAAAACTTCGAGATTCTTCAGAAAAATAATATTATTAATGAAGAATTGACAGCA
>Ga0172371_10003966_pt1 | contig 22707 bp, 13 predicted proteins | sample Lak12m_FD_114543 | JGI IMG/M metagenome (GOLD analysis project Ga0172371, IMG submission 114543) | Freshwater microbial communities from Kabuno Bay, South-Kivu, Congo - kab_022012_12m | ecosystem: Environmental > Aquatic > Freshwater > Lake | place: Democratic Republic of the Congo: South-Kivu...
CGCCGACGGCCTTGACACGGAGCGGGCGACCTGGGGCCAAGCAAATTGCGCCGACCGTCGGGACCGGCTTGCTCCCGGTGGAGGATCGCGACTATTCGCGGGGGGTTGGGCGCTCCCTCTCTCAGCTATTGCCCACCGGGCGCCAACGGGCCTGGGCGCTTGAGATGCGATCGGATTGTTCCATGACGGACGCTTAGTACCTCGGCCGAGTGTCCAGGTCGAAGAGCTGGGCGAGCTGGGCGGAGATATCGACGATCTTGAGCTTGTGGTTGTGGCAGCCCTTGCGGGCGCAGGCCGCGATGACGCCGCCCTGTGGGAGGCGGAGGACGAACATGGGAGCGCCGCAGAACATGCAGTGCTCTTCCTCGCTCCGGAGGGAAGCCCGACACGTGGGGCAGACGACCTCGCAGACCTCGCCCTCGACAAGCTCCATCGTGCTCTCGTACTCGAAGTTGCCGTACCAGGAGTTCAGGAAGAGCTCGCCCTCGCCCTTCGACGAGATCACCACCAGCTTGATGGACGCCACGCCGCCCATGGGGTGCGCGGAATCCATCAGGGAATGCCCGCGGGGGCACTCCGCGCTCTTCACGCAAATCGACTCGGGCGGTACTTCGATCGTCAGTCTTTCCATCATGCTCACCAACCCCTAGCAAGACGGCGCCATAGTACCATGCGAGGGGGCGCAACACAAGGAACCGTCCCGCCGCCAACGTGCGTGCTTCCGGCCGTGCGACTATCGACCATCGACCATCGACCATCGCGGACGACTACCGCTCAACTCGATCCTGTTCAGGGCAGCGTGAGCGTCTTGGCAGGGTCCATGGACGCGGCACGGTTGGCAGGGAAAAGCGCACCGATGAGCGAAAAGATGACCGCAAAACCGAACGACGCGGCCATCCACTCCGGCTGGAACCTGAAGAACGTCTCGGGCTGGAACGGGAACTCGCCGATGTAGCTGTTCGCCAGGAAGTCGGCCGCAGCGCTCATCCCGACCGCCACGGCATTGCCAAAGATGCCGCCCGCGGCACCGATGAGCAGCGACTCGACCAGGAAAATCAGCCGGATGTCCCACTTGGTCGCCCCGAGAGCACGCAGGATGCCTATTTCGCGCTTGCGCTCGTAGATGACCATAAGGAATGTATGCGTGATGTTGGTCGCGGCGATGCCTAGTATGATCGACGCCATGATGAAAAAGATCGCGATCGCCACCAACAACACGGTCCGGAATTTCTCGGCCTCCGCACTGCGGCGTGAGAGCTGGATGTTGTATTGCTCCAGCTTCTTCAGGACCGACGGCAGGAACTCCGCGGACGAAAGCTGGAGGATCATGCTGTCGAACTCGTCCGCTGCCTTGCGCCCCTTGTACCGCGAGTTCGCCCGCTTCACGTACTCCATCGGAAGCGTCACGCCGGCTTCCAGCGCCTTGCTGGAGAACCCGACCACCATGATCCGCTTGCCCACCGGAGTCCGGTCCTTCACCGTCTCCTTGTAGAACGAATGCCCGAACGTGACTGCCCCCTGGTACCCCAGCAGCGTGTCCAGTGTGCCAAGCTGTGTTCGGTCCAGCGTGCTCCCAAGCACCATGTTGAACAGCTCCAGCACGAGCGGGTTCAGGACAGCGGGCACGGGCAGCTCGCAACGGCCCTCGCCGCGCTTGTCTTTCCACAAGTTCCCCTGCCGGAAGTAGGTGTGCACCGAGCAGTAGCTTCCAGTCGGGCATCGGGCTGAAGCACACTGCGTCCCGGGCGCCTTCGGGGTGCCGTCTTCGCATACGTTCGGGCGCTCGCCGCGGGCCAGGTCCGGATTGGAGTGCACCTGCTCCTCCAGCGCGGTCTGTACGCAACGCATGAACGCACACGAACCGGCAAGCGCACACTTCCCCGCGATGCATGTTCCGTCCACGCAGTCGTCGTTCCCACCGCACGCTTCCGGCACGCACTCCTGGCCGGCAGGGCACATGCCGCTGTCGCAACGCATCGTGCAGACGGAGAGAGAACAGTGCCCGCTTTCGCACTTGCCTGCGCCGCAATCGGCGGCGGAGGCGCAGGGAACGGCGGAGCAGGTTTCGGTGGAATAGCAGGGCGCATCGGATTGGGCGGAGCACGTGCGACGACACTGGCCGAGGATGCAGGAGTAGCCGTCTGCGCAGAGAGCTTCCGAGGTGCAGGGCAGGTACTCTCCGTGGTCGGAGAACCTTGTCCAGTACTCCATCTCGCGGCAGACACCGTCACGGCAATCCTCGCCGGGGGAACAGTCCTCGTCGCCGTAACACCTGCGGTCGCGGCCGTACTTCTCCCGCAGCCGATCCCGCACGGACTTCCGCCCGCGCTGCGATTCACCGGCTTCAAGCTCACGGCGAAGCAGCTCATCGTCCAGACCGTCGAAGTAAGCCTCGAACGTCACCCCGTTCTGCCCGAAGAGCTGCCCGCCCAGCCTGTACGTCGCCTGCAGCTTCGACCGCAGCTTCGGAAACACGCCGGCGATTCCCTCCATGGAGGCCAGCGCCTTGGCCCCCTCGCCGTTGAACGGGACCTTCTCGACGCTGCTGCGAGTGCCCGCGATGTTCACGGTCGCAGGCTCGACCTCGATGAGATCAACGGGATAGATCCTATTAAGTTCTTCCTCCCGGATTCCGACCGTGAGCGCAACGAAAAACGAGAAGACGCACACACCCACGGTGATGCCAAAAGAAGAGAAGAAAAAGTTCTTGCGGTTGCGCGAGACATTCTGGAGAACCACGGTAAGGAGCTTGGCAACGGTCATGGGGCCACCCAATGGCCGTGCAGACGCACCGCAGGCCCGGTCCTTGCGCACCGGGTAGTGAGCAGTGCCCACGGACGGCTGGAATGGACGTGGCTCATGCTCGCGCCTCCTGGCCGACGATCACGCCGTCCACGATGCGGACGATGCGGTCGGTCATGCGGGCAAGGTCCTCGTCGTGCGTGACGAGAACACAGGTCATCCGGTCCTTGCAGTTCAGCTCCAGGAAGATGTCCATGATGTGGCGCCCGGTGCCGGAATCCAGGTTGCCGGTCGGCTCATCGGCAAGGAGGACCCGCGGCGACTGGAACAGCGCCCTGGCGATCGCGACCCGCTGCTTCTCGCCGCCCGAAAGCTTGTTCGGGAACGCCTTGGCTTTGTGCGCGATCCCCACCCTCTCCATGGCCTCCAGCGCCCGCTTCTTCATCTGGCTTCCAGGCACCGACCCGGAGAAGAACGCGGGGAACGCCACGTTGGCCAGGCACGGCAGGTGAGGAAGGAGGTTGAACGTTTGGAAGACGAACCCGATTGTCGTATTCCTGAAGCGGGAAAGCTCCCTGTCCCGCATCGTCTTCAACTCCCGCCCTCCCACGAGTGCGCTGCCCGAGAACTCCCGGTCGAGCCCGCCGATGATGTTGAGCAACGTCGTCTTCCCCGACCCGCTCTGGCCCAGGATCGCGACGAACCGCCCCTCTTCTATGTGCAGGTCCAGCCCCTTGAGGACCGCGCCGCTGGTCTCCGGATCGTATGCTTTGTGTATGCCCGAAAGCCGGATCATCGCAGCACGACCTCAAGCGAAACTGCGGTGGCGTTGTCTGCCGGATCGAGCACGGCTCGGACTTCCAACACCGACGACATCACCTGGAGGAAATAGGGCGGGAAGCCCAGCGCAGTCATGTCGCGCACGAGGCGCCGGGTCTTCAGCGTGAACGTGAGCGCTCCGCTCTCCCGTCTGTTGAACAGCGCCTTATCGAGCGATGGGGCCCTGCCTGCGATCACGCGAGCGACCCGCGGCCCCTCGCCCGTGCCGGTCACGACGATCACGTTCCGACCGCTTTGCATGATGCTGAAGCAGCGCTTGATCTCCTTCTTCACGCGGCAGAATTCCCACCCGCTGACCGGACCTTCCCCTATCGCGGACGACTCGAAATCCTTGAACGGCTCCTTGGTGCTTCCTTCGGGAACAAGGACGGGCAGCGAAGCGCCGTCGTTCAGGGTGAGGACGAGAGCGAGGTGCAACGCCAGCACCGGGTCCAGCGGGCTCGCTGCCGGCGCGAAATCCTTGAGCGTAGCGGTCGGAGACACACCCAGGAAGGCCAGCGCCACCTCGCCCCGCACCGCACCAAGCAGCCCGCGAATGTCACGGAGAGACTCGGGCATGGCCGCACCGGCGCTCTCCCACACCCGCGCCAGCAGCGCTTGCTGCACGCCGGAGAAGAGACCAAGGAGAGTCGCCGCTTCGGGCGCCCAGTGCAGCAGCATCACCGTGTCGTCCGGAAGCATCGACTCGGGCGCAAGCTTCCGCTCGCCCGCGGCCGCAAACGGGCACCCGTCAAGCCGGGCCTGCACCAGGTACTTATCGCCGGGCGCGATCTCCGCAGTAACGCTCGAACAGCCCTCCAGGTAGCCCAGCAGCGCATGCCCCACGCCCGCTGCCGGTCCCATCTGTTCCAACACCGCCAGACTCCGCAGCCTGAGCCCCCTCCCCTGCATCGAACCATCGCCTGCGGATGTGCCGAGGCGCCAGTGGATCGTTATCGGCCGTGCCGGGGGAACACTCTCGGCAAGGGCATCCCCAACTCCACGGTTTTGGGTCTGCGGCGAAATAACCGGATCGAATTCGGACGTCGATGCCTCCCTTCCGACTTCGTCGCTCGCCAGCAGAGCGGCGAGCGCGTGCAGCGCGGTCTCGCCGTCGCCCTTTGCGATGACGGCCAGGTTGCCCACGACGGCGAAGGCCAGGCCGTCGCTGGTGTGGATCAGGGTCGGTCCGTCGGTCACCGTCTCGCGGAAGCCGACGGAGGTCGCGGCCATCGTCTTGTGAGCGAAGCTGCGGAAGGCGCCCGCGTCGCTCAGGCCCAGCACAAGCACGGCCGCTCCTCTGAATTCGAACAGGAGCGGAGAGAACGCGGGGTCCAGCCCGGCCTTCGCGAACAAGCCCTCGTCCGCCAGGTCGAGCCCCGTGGACGACTTCACCAAGTCGAGAAGACCCTCCATCCCGTTTGCGTTCACCACGAGAGTGAGGAACTCGTCCCGCACGCTCTCCAGCGATGGGAACTCGACGACCAGAGCGGAACCTTCGGTGGAAAACCGCTCGGACGCGCTTGCGTACCTGTGCTCCGGCTCCCGGGCACACGATGCCCCAAGCCAGCACGCAAGAACAAATATGCACGCCCGCCAAAACATGCGCACAGGCTAGAAGGAGAGGACTCCCATGTCAAGCGGACAGAGGAAGGCTGATGCGTCATACGGAGGGAACGGTTTGCTCTTGCGCCTGGTGGGGCGGGGGCGTACCATCCGTTGCCGCGAGGGGTGAAGCGGAGAGGAGGGATTGCGCATGCAAGATCCTGCAACGTCGAAGCTGGCCGACTCTATCCTCGACGGCGACAGCGAGCAGGCGGCAGCCGCTGCTCGCGAGTTGCTGGCACGGGGCACCCCCGTTCGGGACATCGTGACTCTCGGGGTGGAAGGTGCGATGTCAGCGTTGGACGGCAAGTGCACGCTGGAGAGGTTCAACCTGCTGGAGATCATGCTTGCGGGCAGAGCGGTCATGCAGGTCATGCACGTGCTGTTTCCGCCTGGTGCGCCCATGCCCGGGAACCGCGGGACGGTCGTCGTCGGCACGCTGGAAGGCGACGTCCACGACCTTGGCAAGAGCGTATTGAAGATGGTGCTGACCGGGAAAGGCTACAGGGTGGTCGATTGCGGGAGGAGCTGCCCGCTGGACGTCCTTGCGGCCCGGGTGCGGGAGGAGCGCCCGATTGCGGTCGGCATCAGCGGCCTGGTCACCTCGGTAATCCCGAACGTACAGAAGGTCCGGCCCTTGCTCCGCTGCCAGGGGATGGGCGATGTCAAGGTGGTGGCCGGCGGCGCCGCGCTCAAGCAGTCGAGCGCTGAGAAACTCGACGTGGACTTCCTGGCGCAATCTGCGTTCGACTGCGTGCACTACCTGGAGTCACTTGTGCTGCCCGGTACCGTTTTGCGGACGGAGCTTCCTGCGGCGGACGAGCTTCCTGCGACGGAGGCCAATCCATGACCAGCCTGGAGCGGGTCTGTGCGGCGGTCCGGTTCCAGAAGCCGGATCGGACTCCGGTCATTCCGCAGATCTTCGGGCACACGGCGAAGCTTTCCGGTGTTCCCCTCATCGACTACGTGCGCAACGGAGAGGCGCTGGCAGAGTGCCAGCTTCGTGCGCTGCGCCGGTACGGCCAGGACGCGGTATTCGCGGTGATGGACGCCAACGTCGAGGCTGAAGCAGCCGGGGCACTGATCAGCTACCGCGCTGACGCCTACCCGGTCATCGAGGCATGCCTGGAGCACGACCGGGCTTTCGGGAGAGCGTTTCCATTGCCCAATCCGGATGTAAGCGGACGAATGCCGCAGGTGCTGAAGGCGCTCAGGATAATGCGCGGCCAGGTGCGTGACGAGGTCTTGGTCGTGGGGCTGGTGCTTGGACCGTTTACGCTGGCATCCCAGCTCGTTGGAATCGAGAAGGCGCTGTTCACCGCTGCGGACGAGCCCGAGGTGCTTGTCGCCATGTTGGACACCGCTGTGGACATCGCGATCTCCTACGGCAGGGCCCAGCTTGCGGCAGGCGCGCACCTGGTGCTCGTGTTCGACCCTGCGGCGTCGCCCGCGGTCGTCCCCCCAACCTTTTTCCGAGAGATGGAGGTTCCCCGCTTGCGAAAGATCTTCGATTCGCTGGCATCCGTAGGTTCCGCTGCCAATTGGCTCCACATCGCAGGGCCCGTGCGGTCGATACTGCAATACTACCCGGCGGCCGGCGCACAGATCGCGAATTTCGACTACGAGGTCCCTGCCGTGGATGCTCGTGGAGGACTCCCGTCGACATGCCTGGACGGCAACGTCAGGTCTCTGGCTTTCGTGGATTCCATACCTGCGGAAATCGAGACGGCTGCGCGCACGTTGTGCGCGGAGTTCAAGGACCGCGGCGGGTTCATTCTCTCTTCCGGCTGCGAGATCCCGCCCGAGTCGAGCCCGGACAACGTCGCGGCGCTCGTCGCAGCGGCGCGGTCAAGCGAGCGAACATGAGCGCACCCGCCGCATGCCGCGCGACGACCCGTCCGCCAGACCTGACGAGCGGTTTGTGAGATGGAGTCGAAGCTCACGGTCGAGCTGAAGGTGGAAGTCTGCGGGGCTGTCCGCAAGCTACGTATCTCCCCCGCTTCGCGTCTCACGTTGAGAGAGATCCTGGAAGCCGAAGACGTGCCCGCGATTACCGGATGCCGCGGCAACGGCACTTGCGGGCAGTGCGTGGTGAAGGTGCTCGGACAAGGCTTCCGGCTTGCCTGCAGGCTCGTCCCGGCCACCGACATGCACGTCCGCCTGGTCAACATTGCGGCCCCGACCGTATGGCGAGACGAAGCCGCAGATGGGGCGGAGGGGAAGACACGAGAAGAGCGGGAAGGTGTTGGAAGTCCACTCGGACTGGCCGTCGACCTCGGGACAACGCACATCAGCATTGCGCTCTGGGACCTGGGTGCTGGGCGCAGGCTCCGGAAGATGGTCGGCCTCAATCCCCAGAGTCGATACGGCGCAGACGTTGTGACCAGGCTTGCGGCCGCTGCCCATTCCGACAAGATCGCATGCGCCCTCTCCTCGCTTCCCTTGGAGGCGATTCGGGGCGCCCTCGGCCAGATATGTAATCCGTCCGACGTCAAGCGAGTGGCGTTCGTGGGCAACACGGCCATGCTCGCGCTCCTGGCAAGAGTCGAACCCGGCGTTCTCCTGGACCCGGCGGCCTGGGACAAACCACTGGAATGTAGGGCTGATCGCCGACGGTGCGCAGAGACGCTTGGGATAGACCCCGATGCCGATGTCGAAATCGTCCAGCCGGTCGCCGGCTTCGTCGGCTCGGACCTGCTTGCGGGCGTAGTCGCAACAGGCTTGGCCGAGGACCGCACGGGCTGTGCTCGGCGACCTGCCTCGCCAACGGTCACGCTCGGCGGTGCGGCGACGGGCCTGGCGTGGGGCAGCCCTGCCATGCTGGTGGATTTCGGCACGAACACGGAGATTGCGCTTTGGGAAGGCCGCACGTTGCTGGTGACGTCGGCTGCGGGCGGACCTGCTTTCGAAGGAAGCGGTATCCGGCGGGGGATGCCTGCGGGCCCGGGAGCGATCCACAAGGTCGTCGACATGGTTCCGCAGACGATCGGCGGCGGCCCGCCGGTGGGGATCTGCGGCAGCGGCCTGGTGGATCTGGTGGCGTGCTTGCGGTCCTCGGGGACGCTGTCCCGAACCGGACGTCTGCGGAACGGAGCCGATGCGCCCAGGAGCATGGCGGAAGGCACGCCCGAGGCCGCGCAACGCTGCGATGGAGGAACCGGCAGCGCCCGAACGCCACCGGGTCCCCGAGCCGAAGAGATCACGATCGGAGATGCCTCGCCCGGGTTTCCTTTCGCGCTGGACGGCCGGGACGTGGACGTGTTCCAGAGGGCCAAGGCAGCGGTCGCTGCCGGGATCAAGGCGCTGCTTTCGCGCTCGGGGCTTGCAGCGTCGGACCTGGAGCGCATCTGCGTGTGCGGCGTCTTCGGCACGCACCTGGACGTTCGCAACGCCCAAGCCGTGGGGCTGCTGCCGACCGTACCGGTCGAGAGAGTGGAGCTCTGCGGCAACACCGCGCTTTCGGGCTGCGAGCAGATCCTGCTGCAAATACCGGGGCACAGGCATGCACCCGTGGGCGCTGCTCTCCGGGGATCGGTCGTTGCCGGGGATCTTCGAGCGAGCGCGTCGATCCTGAACCTGGCGTTCGCTGCCGACTTCGAGGAGCTGTTCGTGGAGAGCCTGTTCATCGAGCCGTTCGGAGAGCGGCGGGGCGATCCCGTCTCCGTGCCCGGGCTGCCCGTTTCACTGAGATGAGGTCGGGATGAGTCGGAAGGAATCGGCCGGACCGGAGTTGCTCCAAGCGTTCATCAAGGCCGCGCAGTACGTAGTCGGCGTGAAAGCCAACCAGGATCTGTACGAGCACATTGCATTCCTCGTGGTTTCCTGGTTCCCAGCTAGCTGGGCAGCATTTGTCGAGCGGGGCCCGGACGGGGCGCTTACCGTGCGCCACGCAATGCCGGCTGTCGCTCCGGCGCCGACACGGGCAGCCGGGGCCGCAGGGGGGAAGAAGGCAGCGGATGCCACGAAAGCAGCACCGGGTGCGGCAGCGTCGGCACCGATGAGGATTCTGGAGGCGCCGACGCGGATTCTGGAGGTAGCGGGAGTACGGGAGCACGTGGCCGAGGTGCTGGAGACCGGGTTCCTGCTTCCCCGGGTCGTGAACGTTCCGGACTCGTCGATGACCGTCTTCCTGCCGGTGGCACGGGAGTGCGATCCTGAAGTCGTGATGCTGGTCGGTCATGCGTCCGCTGAGCAAGTGCCGCGGGGGACCCTGGACTCGTACCTGGCGCTGGGAAGCCTTGTCGAGACTGCTTGCGAAAGGCAGCGAAACGCGGTGGAGCTGGACCGTCGGAGGGCGCGGCTGGAAGCTCGGACGAAGGAGCTCCAGGAGGCCAATGTCGCGCTGAGGAACGAAATAGCGGAGAGGACCCGGGCGACCGAGATGCTGCGCAAGAGCGAGGAGATGCTGCGGCAGTCGCAGAAGATGGAAGCGATCGGGACTCTTGCGGGCGGGGTGGCGCACGACTTCAACAATCTCCTCAGCGTGATCAACGGGACAGCGGAGATGATGCTGCGCGGGCTGAATCCGCAGGATCCTCTTGCTGAGGACCTGACCGAGATGCTGAATGCCGGGAGGAAGGCTGCTGCGCTGACACGCCACCTCCTTGCGTTCAGCCGCAGGCAGGTGTTGGAGCCAAAGGCCATCGACGTGAATGCGCTGGCGGCCGGAATAGAGAGAATGCTGCGGCGGATGATCGGAGAAGACGTAGTCCTGACGACCGCGTATGCCCCTGACCTTGGCAAAGTGTGGGCTGACGCCGGGCAGATCGAGCAGGTGCTGATGAACCTTGCGGTGAACTCACGGGATGCGATGCCGGGCGGGGGAAAGCTGACCATCGAAACCAGGAACATGGAGATCGACGAGACTTACCCGAAGCGGCCTGAGGACGTGAAGCCCGGACGGTTCGTTCTGCTCTCGGTCACGGATACGGGCGTCGGTATGGACGAGGCGACCATGGGCCGGGTCTTCGAGCCGTTCTTTACGACCAAGGCCAAGGGGCGGGGCACAGGTCTGGGCTTGGCTACCGTGTACGGCATCGTGCGACAGAGCGGGGGGTTCCTTAACGTGTACAGCGAGGTCGGGAAGGGGACCACATTCAAGGTCTACCTGCCCGCCGTGCCGTTGGAGCAGTGCGGCGAAGCGGTCCCGGAGCAAGTGCGCTTCCGCGGCGCACGGGGCTGTGGGACCATTCTGCTTGTGGAGGACGACGACTCGGTCAGGAGGCTGACGACACGGGTCCTCTGTTCCGCAGGCTATACGGTGCAGACCGCGGCAAACGGAGGGGAGGCGCTGTTGTTGCTGGAGCAGGGCGCCAAGCCCATCGACCTGCTGATCACCGACGTTGTGATGCCGCACATGAACGGGAGGCAGCTCGCGGACAGGCTGCGTGCCGTGCAACACGGCATGCGGGTGTTGTTCACGTCAGGGTATGCCGAGAACGCCATCGTGCACCACGGAGTGCTGGACCCCGGGGTGCATTTCATTGCGAAGCCCGCTTCCAGGGAGGACTTGCTGAACAAGGTGGCCGAGGTGCTTGCGGAGGGGGGAGCTACGGAGTAGCCACGAACCGGGCGGCCCATGCAGGAAGCAGATCGGTCGCGGCGCCGGGAGCGGAGATGATCTTCCACCACTCTTCGTCGGTGAGGCGGCGGGAATCCTTGATCTCGTACCAGCTAAGCATGCCGCCCTTGACCACGTGGCGCCGGGACTGGTACGGGGCCACGGCGTAGAGGGCCAGCGGTTGCCCGACCGCCTCGTGCAGCACGAGGTTCCGCTGGACATTGGCGTACACGTCGGTCACGAGCGCAATCCCCCGTTCCAGCCTTCCCTGGTCCGCACCTCGCTGCCCGGAGTCCATGACCGCGGTGCCCAGGAAGAGCTGCTCCAGGACCGCTCCGAACGAGTAGAGCGCCCGATATTCCCATAGTTCCAGCGGGCGTCCCTGCAACTGCTTCTCCGACGCGTATGCAAGCAGGTCCGCGACCCATCCAAGGACCTGGAACATCACGCCCGGCCGGTCGTCGCCGGGGATGCACATGCCGGGACACACCGGTTCGCCTTCGTCCCTGTACCAGGCGCACTGCATCGAGAACGGCTCTTCTTCGCAGCCTTGCGGCGTCGGGAAGAGCGGCGCGACCTGTATCGAGAACATGGCCCCGGCTTCCTTGCACAGGGACGACAAAGCCTTGTAGAAGGCCACGTGCGGCTCGATGTACACCGGCGGCTGGGGCACCATGGGCACTTCGTATAGAAGCACGATCGGCGACCACTGGTCGCACTCCACCCCGTAGTTCGAGAAGCTGTAAAGGACCGTGTGGTGCTTGAGCTGGGCAAACCCCGCCAGCGCTCCCATCAGCAGTCTGTGGCGGTACGCTTCGGACGACGCGAACCGAGCCGCACCCTTCACGTCGTAGCCAGCAGCAAGTGTCCTCAACATCGAGATCCATCGGTTGTAGACGGTCTGCTCGAAGTACCCTTCCCCACGGGCCGCAACCCGTGCCTTGACCTGCCGGATTGCAGCTTTCCACGCAGCGGGATCGAACGGCTCGTCCGGCACGATCTCAAGCAGCTCTTCCGTCCATTCCAGGCCCAACGCAGCCAACAGGTCAATCGCTTGCGGGAAGGCCCGCGCCGGCACGTCCGGGTGGGTCGTGGCCTTGAACACCTCAGCGTCCGGGCCCACGCGCTTCGGGAACATGTAGACCTCTACCTCCTTCTCGTTGCCGAGCGCGTCGTCCAGCGTGCGCACGACGCTCTGCCCGAACGCCTCCCTTACCGCCTTGCGGACCGCTTCCACGCCCCGGTCGCGGCCAGGCCCGACCGCGGCCAGCAACAGGTCGGTCCCGGGGATCGCCGGCGGACCGGCAAGCGCTCCCGAGAGCCCGTACACCGCGTTCCATGCTGCCAGCGCCTCCTTGTCCCGGCCCAGCCACACGGCGTACTCGATCGTCTCGTTGGCGATCGGCAGGGGAACGAGGCCCAGCCAGCTCAACGACTGGAAGTACTGTGCGTACCGCGGCCCGGTGTAGTGCCCTCTGGGTCGAGCCATCGAGAAGTCCACCAGCATGTCCCTGTGTGCGCCAAGCGCTCCGTTCTCGATCTCCGCGATCTCCTGCTTCGCCAGCATCGCAAGCCCCGCGGTCACGTCCTTGCGCACGTCCGACGGGAACCGCTCCACCTCCTTCCGGACAGCTTCCGCAATGCGCGGCGCTGGGTCCTCCGGCGGGATGATGTTGCCCTCTTCGTCGAGCTGCTCGGTGTCGATGAACATCCCCTGCTGGTGCGGCGAGAACTCCCGCGATCCGGCGAGCAGCGCTGCCGGCACCCCGAACAGCATGGCCAGGTACCTGTATCTCTCGTTCGACGGCTCTTTCTCAAGCTTGGCCGACGCCCAGTTGAACGAGAGGATCGCCAACTTCTCCAGGTTGTCGGCAAGCTCCAGCTCCTGCTTCTGAAGCTCCCTTGCAAACACATCCGAGAAGGCGCTCAGCACCGAGTCCGGGGTGACCAGGACGCCGTTTCGCTCGTAGCGCGCTTTCTCATAAAGATGAAAGAACTCCTTCTCGGGAGAGGGCATTGCGACCAGCTCGTTTTGCGTGAGCTGTGCAGGGATGCCGCCGTTCCAAAGATCGGGATACCTGGCCAGGTCGACGACATCCGAGAGCGGGCAAGACGCATCCACCGAGCAGATGTTTGCAACACCCTTGTCAGTGCAGGTGAAGTAGACCGTGCGGCCGGAAGCGGACCAGACCGGATCCGAGACGCCCGCACCCGCACCAGCAACGGCGATCCACTTCCCCGCTGCCGATCGTGCAGCCCCTGCTCCGTTCACCGCATCGGCGCTGCCGGTTCCTTCTTCTGCGGCCGGCACTGCGGCGCCGGAAGCACTCAGCGTGCCGGCCCCGGCCTTTCCCTGGACCGACAGCCAGGCAAGCTGGCTGGGAGACATGGTCGCCTGTCGCCCGCCCTTGTCTGCGGCCGTGATCAGCGGCTTGTCGAACCCGAGGAAGAGCTTCGGCCGTGCTTCGTCCTCGATCAACTTCTCCACGAGAGCGTCGCCCGTCAGGTCCTGTTCCGCGTCCATCATGCGGCCCTCGTCGAGGTCTCGGGGCGTCCGGCCCTGGCTTTCGAGAAGCTGGGTACGGGCACCGACCGCAGAGTCCGGATCCAGCACGGTCGCGTTTGCGAGCTGCAGCGAATCGCCGCACCGGAACAGCATTCCCAGGCCATCATCACTCCACTCCGCTTCGCTGCATCCGTCCTTTACCAGCCCATCGAACCGCAGGTCGTCGCTGATGAATCGGATCGACTTCTTACGACCCTCCGTATAGGTGAACGCGATCTTGTTGTATTGCGTGAGCTGGTCCGCCATCGGACCGGAGCAGCTCTCCGGCCGAAGCCCCATGACCTGGAACGGGAATGGCGCGGCCCTCGGCCGCGTCTCGTCGCCTTTCAGCTCGGTCAGGCGAACGGGCTCCGCCGGGCTGCCGCCCACGTGCACTACATAGAGATCGTAGCTTCCGGCCCGGTTGCTGGAGAAGACAATCGCGCTTCCATTCAGGAAGAGCTCCGGGGTCACGTCGTCCGCATCTCCGGAGGTATGCCGGACTTCCACGCCGGTCTCCAAGTCGCGGACGAATATGTCGTGGTTCTTCGCAACTCCGCGGGCGAAGACAATCCTGCGGCCGTCCGGGCTCAACCGCGCCTGCTCTCCTTCGAACAGCACCTTCTTCTCCGAGAAGCATCCCCCTTCCGGCATGGACGAGACGCGAGGGGACGACCCGACCTGCGCATCAGCGATCGCAGGGAGCAGAAACGCAAGGAGCACGGGCAGCCTGAGCCAAGACGAAGCCATGGGGGGACCTCCACCGAGAGTCACGGGGGCGAGGGTAACAGCGCACACACAGCTTCGCAAGTGGTCGCCGGAACTCGGACCCCACCGGCGGCCAAAGGCCGCCACCTTCGCAAGTGGTCGCCGGAACTCGGACCCCACCGGCGGCAAAAGGCGGCCACCTTCGCAAGTGGTCGCCGGAACTCGGACCCCACCGGCGGCCAAAGGCCGCCACCTCCCCGCGGGGCGGGGAGGGGGAATAGAGGTTGGGTCCCCGGCTTTGCCGGGGGAGGGGGTCTGCGGCCGGGTGGGAGCAAACACTTGCTTCTCCTCCTTGCCCGGTACAGACTCCTCCCATGGAGGTTGCGCATGCGCGGTGCACGGCACCGGTCGGTCGCGCTGTCGGCCCTGGCTGTTGTTCTCCTTTCGGCATGCTCGGGAGCGGACAGCGGGAAGGGCGGGCCGAAGGCAGATGCGTTCTGCCCGGCAGGGTCAGGTACCGGGACCCTGCCTCTTGTCTCGCCCACGACCGGCGCGGTGCTGGCAGTGTTCCACGGGGTGCTGGCAGCGGATCGCGGTGACGTCGATGGAGACGGACGATCGGAGTTGGTGGTTCTTTGGAGACCTGCCGCAGACACTGAGGGACTGCGGCATGCAGGCTCGCATGCGCGGATCTGGGTGCTGCGGGTGCGGGACGACGGGATCGAGTACGTGTGGCGGGGAAGCGCCATGAGCGCGCAGGCGCTTGCGTTCGGCTTGGTGGAGCACGAAGGGCACCACAGGTTGATCACGCTTGAAGCCGCGGGAGGAGGCAAGATCGCTGTCTGCTACGACTGGACGGGCTTCGGTTTCTCGGGCAAGGGCACGCCGGTTGGCGGTGAGAGCGAGTTCTACGCGACGGACGGTAAGGTGGAGTACCGGTGCGTGAGGGAGGGGAACCTGCTGCAATGCAGGCGACAGCCCCCCGACCCTGCCGTCCCCCACGAGGGGGGAGGGGATTAGGCGCCTAGTATGGCAGCATGGAGCGGCGACAGGATTCCGTTGCTTGCGGAGAGACGTTTCTCGAGCTCTGCGGCGGGCAGGGGCTGGCAGAAGCCATAGCCCTGCAGTTCGTCGCAGCCCACGTCTTTCATAGCATCCAACTGGGCGGGCGTCTCGACCCCTTCAGCGATCACACGCAGCTTCAGCACGTGCGCAAGGGAGACTATGCCGCCCACCATGGAGCGCTGGATGTAGTCGGTCTCGACCCCATGCAGGAAGGAGCGGTCGATCTTCAGGTAGTCGAACGGGAACTGCTTCAGGTAGCTGAGGGAGGAGTACCCGGTCCCGAAATCGTCCAGCGAGATGGTCACTCCCAGCGAGCGCAGCTCCTCCAGCGTGGTGCGAACCTGGTCCGGGCTCTGCATGGCAACACTCTCGGTGATCTCAAGGTCGAGCTGGGCAGGGTCAAGCCCGGTTTCGGTCAGGACCTGCCGGACGAAGGCCGCAAGCGTTCCGCTGCGGAACTGCCTGCCGGACAGGTTGACCCCGACCCTGATGTTGATGCCCCGCTTGGACCATTCAACGGCCTGGCGGCAGGCTTCCCGCAGCACCCATTCGCCTAGCTGCACGATGAGGCCCGTCTCTTCCGCTATCGGGATGAACAGCGCGGGCGAGACCAGCCCTTTCTCCGGCTGGTTCCAACGCACCAACGCCTCGACCCCGGACACCTTGCCGGTGTACGTCTCCAACTTGGGTTGGTAGTACAGCAGGAACTCGTTGCCCGCGACCGCGGCCACCAGCCTGTTCCTCACGTCCATGCTCTCCGCAATGCGAGTCTGCACTTCCTGGTTGAAGAGCTGGCACTGGTTCTTGCCTGCGTCCTTGGCGTGGTACATTGCGACGTCCGCGTTCCTGATGAGCGTCTCGGCGTCGTCTCCGTCCCCTGGGTACAGCGCCAAGCCGATGCTCGCGGACGTGAACACGTCCCTGCCCTTGACCAAGTAGGACCGCCGCAGCGCATCCAGGATTCGCTGGCCAGCGCCAAGCGCCCTGCTCACGTCCGGGACGTCGTGCAAGAGGACCAGGAACTCGTCGCCGCCCTGCCTTGCGACGGTGTCGGACTCGCGCACCGCTGCCGTCAGTCGAGCCGCGACCTGGCGCAAGAGATCGTCCCCCGCATCGTGGCCGAGCGTGTCGTTGACCCCTTTGAAAGTGTCAAGGTCGATGAACAGGACAGCGGTCTTGCAGACGCTCCGCTTGGTCCTTGCCAACGCGACCTTGAGGCGGTCTGCAAAGAGCAGCCTGTTGGGTAAGCCCGTCAGCGCGTCGTGGTACGCCATCTGCCGTACGGTCTCCTCGGCCTTCTTGCGCCGACTCACGTCGCGCACCGTAAGACAAATCAGGCGCCTCACCCCCTGGGAGACCATCGCTGCCGCGATTTCGACGCCCACGTAGACGCCGTCAACGCGGCGCAGCCTGTGCTCGCCGGCGAAAGCCTGCCGGACCACGGCAGAGTCGTTGGGGTCGCCCAGCCCATCTCTCTTCAGGTTGGCCTGGACGCTGGCCCGTAGCTGCTCGTAGGTCTGCTGTGCCGTGAGCCCGGCCAAGCGCTCGAAAGCGACGTTGTGGAGGATGATCTGGTTGGTGAGGGGCTCGACGAGGGCTATACCGTCCCCGGCCTGCTCCACCACCGACTTGTAGAACGCCTCCGTCTGCGAGGTCGCACGCAACGCAAGCTGCACCCTGCGCTGCTGCCACACCACAAAGCCGGTCAACCCGACGCCCAGGCAGAGGAGACCGGCAAGCAGCAACGGGTCCACATACGTCGAGGCCACCCCGAAGACGACTGCGGCAGCGGCCACCACGACCAGCAGCGTGTAGGAAACTCCGAACCAGTGATCCTTCATCCAGCACTCCTCGACCGGCGGGCACTCCGCGTCAGGCCGCGGCTGCAAACGGCGCCCCGGCCCGATGGTCCGCCGCTTGCGCCCCCTGCTATTGTGCCTTGTACGTGCCCGCGGCGAACGCGCCCGAGAGCCACGCGAAGTTGTCCACCAGCACCATCGAATCGTAGATCCCGTCCCCGGTGTCGTGCACGTGCAGCACCAGCTCGAACGGCTCACCGGGAAGGATGGGCCATTGCGTGGTAAGCCACCCGGTGCTGGAGCCGCCGTGATCGTTCGCCTGCGCGCTGCACTCGAAGCCCGTGCCCGCGATGTTCGTGACCGGAGCGGTGCACGGCTCACCAAACGCGCTGTTGATGCCGATGAAGCACTTCTTCGCACCCTTGGAATCGACGAAGTCGTAGAACGCACCCGGATTGAGACAGTCCCCCGCGTTGATCACGATGGGCACATTTCCGGTCGTCGTCGGAGCTTTGAGAATCATGTAGAACTTGTCGTTGAAGTCGCTTCCGATCCATTCCTCGAACTCGACGGACATGAAGATGTAGTTGAATGAGAAACCGGTCACGCCAGCAGGTGCGGTCCCGACGATCTTCAGATCGATCACGTCGTGGATGTCGCTGCCCGGGATGAAGGGGTCTGTGGCAGTGGCGCCGCCTTGCAGGTCGTCCGACTGAGGGGTCCCCTGGATCGTGCCCGTGGAGAGCGCCGCGAAGCTGCCCCCGGCGAACGGCACCAGGTTGTTGCCGGGGGTTCCGAACCCGGCCATCGCTTCCCACGATTCCGAAATCATGTCGCCGGTGACGGAAGAGACCGTCACGGACGAGATGAGCGTTGGGTAGCACAAGTCCAGCGCGCACGCCATTGCCGCTTCGGTCTTGCCCGTGCATGCGCCTGCACACCCGACTGCAAGGCAGTAGCCCGCGAGGCACGCCTGTCCGCCCTGGCATTCGCCGCAGGTCCCGCCGCATGCGTCCGGCCCGCAGTTGTGGTCGCCGCACATCGGGTCGCACTCAACGCACTCGCCAGCGGAGCAGGCCAGCCCCTGGACAGCGCAGTCAAGCAGCACGTCCTTCTTCGAGCCGATGTCGTTGCACAGGTACGACACGGTCCCGTCGCAACCCTTCTTCCCGGGAGCGCAGACCCAGAACGAGCACTGCCCAAGATCCGGGTGGCAGTAGTGCTCCGGGCCGCACGGGATCACGGTGAAGACGCCTTCCTCCGCACCGCAGGTGACCAGCGTCTTGTCGTCCAGGCAGGCGGTTCCCCCCGGCTGGCACCCGATCTCGAAGCAGTCGCCGTTGGCGCAGGCAAAACCGGGTCCGCACTCGGTGATCGACGCATAGTCGCTTCCAAGCTCGTTGCAGACGTACTTCGCGTTCTCCTTGCACCCCTTTTCGCCGGGCTGGCAGACCAAAGCGTGGCACGCCGCGTCCAGGCAGTACTCGGTTTCAAGGCAGTCGGCGATCACCGTGAGCACGCTGCCGTTCTCGTTGCACGAAGCGACGTCCCCATCGAGGCACGCAGGCCAGGTCGCTGTCTGGTCGCACGCATCCGGTGCGCACTTTGATGCGACGCAGTACTCGTCGACGTCGCAGTCCGCGTCCACGATGCAATCCACGCACTCGCCCAGCGTCTTGTCGCAGACCTTGTCGTAGTCCTTGCATTCCTTGTCCGACGAGCAGACCAGGATCTCCTCGCACACGTTGTCGGCGTTGCAGCGGAAGCCTTCCGGACAATCGGCGTCTTCCACGCACTCGACGCAGATGAGCAGCTCCTTGTCGCACACTTCGTCGTCCGCACAGTCTTTCGACGACTGGCAGGGCGTCGGCGCCTGGCAGTTTCCGTCCACGCAGTGGTTGTTGGGCAAACAATCATCGTCCGAGAGGCACCCGACGCACTCGCCCGTGGTCTCGTTGCACACCGAGCCTTCCGGGCACGGCTTGGCGGGGCACAGGTCGAACAGGCACTCTCCCGCTTCGCAGGTTTCTTTGTCGCCGCACTCGCCGCATGTGCCTCCGCAGCCGTCGTCTCCGCACTGCTTGCCGATGCAGTCGGGCGAGCATCCGTCGGGCGGGATCACGACGTCCACCTCGGGCTGCAGGGTCCCGTCGGGCACCTCACCGTCCTGCACTTCCGGTGTCCCCTCGACTTCTGCACCGCCCCCTTCGCCATCCACGTCCCGTGCTGCGTCCACCGAGTCTTCCTCGATCGCGGGCCCCTTCCCGGAATCGCCCGTGCATGCTACGAATAGTACTGCGGATGTGATCACTGCAAAATACACCAATCTAGCCATGGAAGACCTCCCGTGCGACTTCACATGCGCCTGCCATACTAACCGAGACGGATCGATTCGCCAAGTTGGGAGTTCGGCTCACCAGTACTCGCCCCTCCTGCAAGGATCTCCGCCCGGGGCGTGGCGCGCAAACTGCGTGGCCGATGCGACGCATCGCGGCCCGTCGCTCACGCTCCGGGTAACGATGGGGGTGTTTATGGAGGCGGAGTGGATGCGCGTCCATACTCACGCGTCCGAGCCAAGAGCGCCGCACAGAGTCTCGCACAGGCGAGAGAGGCGACAAGCTGCCTCGGCTGAGTTACTTGCCCGCCACATTACCCGGAGCGTGAGCGACGGGCCGCGGGTAGCCCCTCCGGCCGTGCCTACGTGGCGCATGGCAGACTGAGCAATGGTCGGGACTTGCCGGGGGCGGTACCACGCCGACCTGGGCAAACGGTTGGTAAAGAGGCCGAAGGTCTACTTCCTGGACAGCGGCCTGCTGCGCCACCTGCTCGGGCTGGTGCTGGCCGATCAGGTCATTAGCGGCGTGGTGGCAGGCCCGGGGGTTCCTGGCGTTGGGAGAGGCGCCGCGGATGGCCGAGGGCGTGGAGAAGCTGCGTTGGCTTGTGGGAGGGAAGGTCGGCCTGGGCCTGGTGGTCTCGCTGGTCCGTCGCCGCGTTCCGCCGACCAGGTCCTGCGACGCGGTACCGATCTGGCACGTGTTGTAGCGGGTCTTCCTGGGGCATCGGATGTACCTTCGCCAGGCCGGGGTCAACGACCCTGGAGGGTATTCCGATGTGCCGTCTCGAAGGCCGTTCCTTTGGCTGTTGCATCGGCGTGCATTTTGGTGCAGCCTTCGCTGCAGTTGGGGAGGGAGACATGTACTGGAACAGGAACAGTGAGCGCGATGACGAGCAGCTTGAGAGCTGCGTGGTCGATCTGGACATGCCGGTGGAGGAGCTGAGCATCTCGGTGCGTGCAGCCAACTGCCTCCAGTATGCGGGCGTGAAGACGGTTCGCGAGCTTGCGCAGAAGAGCGAGAGCGAGATCATGTCCATGGTGAACGTCGGGCGCACGACGCTCAAGGAGTTCAAGATCCTTCTGGCAACTCTGGGTCTGAGCCTGGGCATGAAGCTCCATCCGGACGTCCACCGGGTCACGATGACAGTCTCCAGGAGCACCCGCGAGAGGCATGCAGAATGGATCAGCATGAAGGGCAAGGCGCCCGCAGGGGGCAAGGCGGGGCAAGGCAAAGGCAAGGGGGATGTCAGGGCGCCGGACAGGGGGAAGGAGAGGACGGAGAAGCGGGGATCCGGGAGCGGAAGCTACAGCGCGGGGCCGGGCAAGCGGGAGGCGGGGCCGGGCAAGCGGGAACGGGACGAGCCGATCGGGTGGCTGACGAGTGACGTGCACGAGGTGCGGAGTAGGGAAGAACGTGCGCTGAAGCAGGCGATCGAGGTGAAGGCGCTGGCCGGTGGGCATCCTGTTTTCGGGACGTTTGTTGCGACGACGGAGGGGACGTACCGGCCGCACCGGGTCGAGATCAGGTCGGTGGCGAAGCGTGAGAACACGTGCGACTGCATGGACTTCAGGATCAACGGGCTGGGGACGTGCAAGCACATCGAGGCGGTGCTGCTCGATATACGTAGGAGGAAGCCCCAGGGATACGAATGGGCGAAGAAGGCGTCGTCCACGCTGGCGGAGGTGTACCTTTCCCGGCAGACGGAGCCGCCGTCGATCAGGGTGGCGCGTCCGGCGAAGCTGTCGGACGCGGTAGCAGCAGTGGTGGGCGAGTTCTTCGATGCGGATGGGAGGATGTTGTCGGATCCCGTGGATGCCGTACCGTCGCTGGGGCGTGCGCTGGCAGAGCTTCCCGATGCTCAATCGGCGGAAGTGCGCGTCTCGCAGGAGGTTGACGAGTGGGTGACGGCGCTGTGGCGTAAGAGGGAGCGCGGTGCGGCCAAGGAAGCGTTCCTGGCAGACGTGTCCGCGGGCAGGAAGTACCTGGATCCGGCCGGGGCCAAGCTCTTCCCCTACCAGAAGGAAGGCGCGCTGCACCTGGCGTTCACGGAGCGCGCGCTGCTTGCGGACGACATGGGGCTGGGCAAGACGGTGCAGGGGATCGTGGCGTGCGAGATCCTGCGGCAGACTCGGCACATCGAACGGGTACTCGTCGTGACGCCTGTCTCGCTGAAGACGGAGTGGGAGGAGCAGATCCGCAAGTTCTCCCGCGAGTCGCTCCAGCTCATCATGGGGCCGAAGCCCGCCCGGCACAGGCAGTACGAGAGACCCGCGTTCTTCAACATCGCGAACTACGAGCAAGCCGTGGCGGACTTCCGTGAGCTGGTGGACGTGCTGGCGCCGGACGTCGTGGTGCTGGACGAGGCGCAGCGGATAAAAAACTGGCACACTCGGACGGCAAATACCATCAAGCGCATCTCCAGTCAGTTCGCGTTCGTGCTCACCGGGACCCCGTTGGAGAACCGCATCGACGAGCTGTACTCGATCGTGGAGTTCCTCGATCCATACCTGTTCGGCCCGCTGTTCAGGTTCAACCGGGAGTTCTACAAGCTGGACGAACGCGGACGTCCGGTGGGCCACCAGAACCTTGACAAGCTGCACCGGACGGCACGGATGGTGATGCTCCGGCGACGGAAGGACGAGGTCGAAGAACAGCTTCCCGAGCGGCAGGTGGAGAACCGTTTCGTGCCGATGACCGGGGAGCAATGGTCGATGTACGAAGAGCACGAGCACGTCGTGGCGAAGCTCATGCAGATTTCGAACCGGCGCCCGCTGAGGCCCGAGGAGTTCCAGCGGATGCAGCAGCAGCTTGCGTGCATGCGGATGCTGTGCGATACGGGGTACATCCTGGACCCTGACTGCAAACAGGCGCCGAAGGTGGAAGAGCTTGCGGAGCTGCTTCGTTCGGTGCTGTCGTCGGAAGGAAGCAAGGCGATCGTGTTCTCCGAGTGGGAACGGATGCTGGAGCTGGTGCGGAAGCGGATAGCGGAGGAAGGGTTCGACGCCGCGTGGCACACGGGCTCAGTGCCGCAGGGCAAGCGCCGCGACGAGATAAACCGCTTCAAGCAGGACCCGGACTGCCGTGTGTTCCTCTCGACCGACGCTGGAGCGACGGGGCTGAACCTCCAGGTGGCGGACACGGTGGTGAACATGGACCTTCCGTGGAACCCTGCGAAGCTTGAGCAGCGCATCGCCAGGGCGTGGCGCAAGTTCCAGACTCGCAAGGTACAGGTCTACAACCTGGTCACCGAAGGCACCATCGAGCACAAGATGCTGGGCACGCTTGCTGCGAAGCAGGCACTCGCAGACGGCGTGTTGGATGCGAGAGGGGACTTCGGTGAAATGGAGATGCCTTCGGGCAGGGGCTCGCTCCTGGAGCGCCTCCAGAGCTTGATGGGGGTCCCGCCCGCGGAGACGAAGATTCCGTTGCAGGGGGCCAGACCGGAAACGGGGCCGACGGATCCTGCGGAGCGGTTCCGGCAGGATCTGGTGGCGAGGCTGGCGCAGCGGCTGCTGCTGTTGGAGCATC
>Ga0172371_10003968_pt1 | contig 22700 bp, 21 predicted proteins | sample Lak12m_FD_114543 | JGI IMG/M metagenome (GOLD analysis project Ga0172371, IMG submission 114543) | Freshwater microbial communities from Kabuno Bay, South-Kivu, Congo - kab_022012_12m | ecosystem: Environmental > Aquatic > Freshwater > Lake | place: Democratic Republic of the Congo: South-Kivu...
CTTGCGCATCGGCGTTCCTCCCCCAGTTTTTTGCCAAACCGTCTATGGCAGGAACGCCGATGTTTTTCAAGGGAATCAACAACAATATCAGCCTAGTGATCCACAAAGTGCAAAACTATAGACAAGCTCAATGGGATCAAAAACCCGCCCTGAGCACTGTTGCGGATTTTGCCCAAAGACACGGGCTAGGGTTGCGGTGGCCATATGAATGTGAGGTAACTCACCGAGATCCTGTTTCCGTGGGGGTCAAGGGCTTCGCCCTTTAGGACAACAAACTGCCGACCCTTTCTTTCAAAGAGATCTTCTATTGATGCCCTCACAGTCACTGTGTCACCTCTTTTTGTCGGGCGATAGAACTCGTACCGTTGACCCGCCTGAATCAATCCGGCAGGGGGGGCCTTGTCCACGGTTCTGAGCACCCTGCTGGGGGTCACATAGATGGATATGGTGGTTGGGGGTACTATGAGGCACCCGAAGCCGCTTTCTTTGGCGTACAGGTCGTCAACGTACAGAGGGTCGTTTGCCTCGACGCCGGACAAGTACTTCTCGATTATATGACTACTCAGCGTATAGTCATAATCCGGAAACTTCATTCCCTTACTGAGTTCGGAGAGACGCATCACTTCCATCTGACCCTGACCTCCACCGGCACAAAGCCTATGGTCGCAACTTGACGGTGCTGTCAGAGCGAGTCGGTCCGCTCTGGTTACTTCTGAGCGTAATCAAAGAACCCTTTCCCTGTCTTCACACCCAGCTGCCCCGCTGACACCATCTGTCTGAGCAGCGGAGAAGGAATGAATGCAGGGCCCAATTTGTGGGCGAGATCATCCAGAACATGGAGGCACGTATCCAGCCCGATCAGGTCAGCCAATTTTAGAGGACCCATTGGCCAGTTAAACCCCGCGGCACATGCAGTATCTATATTTTCAGCGGTGCTCACGCCCGCCGCCAGGCAGTTGATTCCTTCGTTTACCATTATTATCCCCACTCGGCTCGTTACGAAGCCGGGGTAGTCCTTGCACGGGACAGGTAGTTTACCCATTTTACTCAGAAAGTTGATGACCGTTTCCACTGTGTTATCGCTCGTCATGTATCCCTGGACAACCTCCACAAGTCTCATGAGGACCGGGGGGTGGTGAAAGTGTGTACCTACGGTTCGATGGGTCTTCTTGGTGTTGGACATGATTTCGGTAATTGGTAGGGCGGAGGTACAACTCGCGAGAATAACCTCTTCCGGCATAACTCGATCCAACTGTTCAAAGATCTTCTTCTTTACGCTTATGTCCTCCACCACGGCCTCTATAACCAGATCCACATCCTGGGCCGCGTCTTCAAAGCTCCTTATCGGACTGATACACTCTTCAATCGCCTTTGCCCGGCCCTCCGTGAGTTTTCCTTTCTGAACAAATTTGCCCACGGATTTCTTGATAGCATCAATTCCCTTTTCCGCGGCTGCTTCGACAACATCATACATATACACATAGGTCCCGCCGGTGGCGCATACTTGTGCAATGCCGTGACCCATCTGGCCGCACCCGACTACCATCATCTTCCTGACTTCCATGGTCATCCCTCCTTTACCGAAAGCTCCAAGACGGAAATGGCGATCGGGCTAATGTGTGTCCCGACGCTTGTTGAATTTGATGGTTTGCATTCGACGCGTTTCTGACGAAACATCTCGATGCTCAGCCTCTGTCATACCAGTGCGCTTTCAAGCCAGTGAAACAGGCGGGCTCCTCCTCCGCGTCGAACGGAGGATCTGACTTCGCTCCGGAGGTACCGCGCCTGCAAGGCAAAGTCACTCGTTTGAACGCGAAATGGTATCAGCCCACTCCCGCCATCTCCTTGAGCTTTTTTCGATCTATTTTGCCTCCTACTGTTTTAGGTATGGTATCAAGAAATTCTATTTGTCTTGGATATTCGAACTTCCCGAGATTCTGCTTCACAAACTCCTGAAGCTCCTTAGCAAACTCCTCGTCCCTTTTGCGGTTCGTCTGGACGTAAGCCCTGGCGACATGGCCGCGATCGTCGTCCGGTACCGCGATCACCGCGGCCTCAAGCACATCGTCGTGCATGGAGAGAGCGCTCTCCATCTCCGTGGAACTGATAGTCCAACCAGCGGAGATGATTACATCGTCAGACCTACCTTTACATGAAAAATACCCATCGTTGTCCACGGCACCGATATCCTTCACGTGGAACCACTGCCCGCGCCTTTTGACAACAATCTCTCCTGGCGCTCCGGGCTTTACCGGCCTCCCTCTGTCGTCCACAACAGCTACGTCCAGTCCCAGAAAGGGTTTTCCGAGGGCCCCCGGTTTAACTATCCAGTCCTCAAAGCCCCCGAAATTGGCTAGAATGACCCCTACCTCCGTGGAGCCATAGAAGCTGCATGGAGAGACTCCCAACTTGTTCTTGATAAACTCGAAGGTCGCCAGATCAAGTGGCTCTCCGCTGTAACTCATCTTCTCGATCTTCAATTTGTAGTGGTCCATCAGTCCTGAATTCTTCATCCTTCGATAGACCGTCGGCGCGGCACTGAAGTTATTAATCTCAAACTCCTCCAAGGCCTGCAAAATTCTCTTCTCGTTGAATCGGCCGCTATACGCACCTACCGCAATTCCTAAAGCCAGAGGCACTGCAGTGCCGTACCACATGCCGTATCCCCAGGCGACCGAAGCGGGGCAAAAGTAGCGATCTCCTTGACGCAGGCCGATCACGAAAACACCGTTGGGCACTGCCGTGAATAGGCTCTTGTGAAAATGGGGGACCGCATGAGGAAACTTCTTGGTCGTACCACTGGTATATTGCAACACGGCCAAATCCTCGGCCTTTGTCGGATAGACCTGGAATGTCCCGGGCTTGTCCTTTACAAATTTTTCGAAGTCGGCACCAGCCGTCACTACCCTTGTAACCAGATCCTTGTTGATGTCTTCGGCCTTTTCTTCGGTAGTGACGAGAACCTTTGCATGAGAGTCTTTGAGGCGATATTCGACATTCTCTGCAGCAAACAGGGTAAAACAGGGAACGACATGGCAACCGAGCTTCAGGGCGCCAAAGAGCGAAACATAGAATTCCCTGCTGGACTCCAGCATGATGGCCACCCGATCACCAGGTCCGATTCCCATGTCCTCCAGCGCATGAGCGAACTGGGAAGACCACCGAGCGATGTCGTCAAATATGTAGTTTTCAGTATGACCATCCTCAAACATTATTCGAATCGCGATACCCTTGCCTATGTGACGGTCAATGCACTCATGGGCAATGTTGAAATGATCTTTGTCCCCGTCAAAGACCTCCCACACCTGATCCCAGGTAAATTTCCGTTTTGCTTCATCATATGTCTTATAATCCAGGATACCCATTGCCATCTCTCCCTCAAGCAGATCCTCCAAGGTGGATCGTTTATTTCCGACAATTATGGCGCCTCCCTAAAGAATGATCGTATGAATGACGCTATAACTTTGGGGGTAAACCCGTCCCCCTGAGTTCTTCCGGTGGCAATCTCCTGTCCAGCGGCGAAGTTCCTCTTTCTCTTGAGGGCAAGACAATGGTGGAATAACCGGGCATCGTATTTTCGCCGCGCTGGTTCATCGCACTCGATTCGATATCTACACAGGGCTCTCCGCTCTCATCCATGTATTTTTCTACAACCCTTCCCGTGAGCCACACGGCATCAGAGAGATAGACGAATCTGCGATATTCGGCATAATTCCTTTTGATCCAGCCATTGTCCCCCATCCAGTTGGTGAGCAGATTGATAAGCCAGCTTTGTCTTTCTGCTCCCGCGTCATAGCAGAAGGGGACCCCTACGGCCTTTGCAGCGGATTTGAGATAATGAACGCCGTAGACAGGCTCCCATGCGCCGGTTTCCGGATCTCTGAAGGCCCAGGCCGGGTGCTTCTTATACTGGCGCAGCTGGTATCCGTGGGCAGCGACCGCTACCGGCGCCGCACCCACTGTATAGGCCATAAAATCCGTGAATCCGAATATGCCCTTCACCAATGGCGGTAGTTCCTCTCCTATTTCCACGTCCTCCCAGTAGCGTGGGTTGTTTCCCCGGACCTCTTCAGCCAGAACATCTTCGTCAACCCTATTGGCCTCTTCCTCCGTCCAGGGATGAGGGACTTCCAGGGAATTATATTTTCCGGTCTTTCGCGCGGTAGATCTTTCCGCTCTGACCAGGTACAGATCTGTCTCCGCAACCAGTTCTTCCCTCTGGTTATAGAAAAGAGCCCGCTGGTATTCCATGACCATCTTTCCCGAAAAGGCGCTGGACTTCACGTCGTACCCTGTAAACACACATTTTGGCGTGATGGTATCGTAGACATATATGGGTCTATGGAAGCGCCAATCATTTCCCGAGTGAAAAGCCTGAATCCCGGGTAAGCCCTGAAGGACCCACGTGGGAAAAACGCTGTAAAGCCAGTTTGGAGGTGCCACCAGGGCGCCGTAACAACTCGTCTTTGCGTAATCAGGGTCACGAAAAAGAGGATTGATATCTCCTATTCCGTTGACATATCTTGTGATCGCTGCAAGGGTGACAAACTGATTGAAGACGTTGTTGACCCGGAGGCTTAGTCCTATCCGTTTGTTCCATTCACCCAAGATCTCGTCATTGATAACCCCCTCAGATATTGGGATAATACTTTCATCTTTTTGTGTTCCCATGACCATTTCTCCTCATCTCATCCCATGAAAAGAGTCACATTGATTGAATCTGCTTTGGACCGCCACATGGCTTATACCAGTGCGCTTTCAAGCCAGTGAAGCAAGCGGGGCACCTCCTCCGCTTCGAACGGAGGACCTGACTTCGCCACGGAGGTACCCCGTCTGCAAGGCAGAGTCCCTCGTTTGAACGCGAAATGGTATTATTCCCAGGCGAACCTCAGTCCATTGGATACACCCGTGGTGCAATCCCGCGGTCATCCGAAGGTGTCTTATCGGGGCATATGGGCACCGGAGACAGCGGTGTTCAGATCGCACCTCGTGTCGGAAACGTCCTTACCTTTTCAAGAACATCCTTTTTTTCATCCAAATAGGCCGAAACAACGTGTCCACATTCAGAACATCTTCTGACCACTATGTGTGCACAGTCACTTTTTTCTTTCGCAAAACTCACTTCGCTCTCTTTCCGGCACCACGGGCAGATGGCCCTTTCTTCCCCATTCATGTGCTTTCCCTCCTGTACCACCGCGTATCGGACCGCGCTGTAACCTCGTCGGCGGCCTTACTGTTGGTAACGTAGTCCATCACGGCATTGGCTCCTGCCCCGGCTAGAGCAATGACCGCGGCTCGGCCTGTCCCTCGTCCACCTCCGGCAACAATGGCGACTTTGTGTCCTAATCTCACTGAATTTCTCCAATCCCTCACTGCGTTGCACAACGGCTTCGCTGCCTGGCAACCGATTGATACCCGTGCGGTTTCGTGTCAGTGTAACCGGCGGGGTACCTCCTCCGCTTCGAACGGACGACCTGACTTCGCTCCGGAGGTACCCCGCCGGGAAGACAAAGTCACTCGTTTGAACACGAAATCGTATGACGAATCCGGCCTAGAACAACTCGTCTATCTCCTCGTTGCCGGGGGGCATTTTCCCGTGTTTCTTCATGTACCCTTGAATGAGCTGTCTTTCCCTCATTGTGAACATATTGTCCTCTTCGTACTCGAAGTACTCCGCTCGACCTTTGTCGGTCAATTCGGCTTCAAGAGCGTTCTTCAGATTCTCCGTTCCTGAAATCTGAATTAGCTTTTCAGCCCCATCAAACAGGCTATACACGCCTTCAGCCTCCGGTACTTTCGCCACGCATTCCTCATTCAGTTTTTTCCGTTCCCTTTCCTCGGGAGGCAATATGGGAGCTGGAATTCGTGATCTTATTGTTGATTTCTTCTTCGTTGGGTCCTTCTCCCTCAGCGCCCCCGTAGGGCATACCTCCACACAAGCCAAGCAAAATTTACATTTCGAGCCTTTGAGGGTCGGAGCCTTAGTACCGACAAACAATCGTCCATTTTGATTGACAAACCCAACAGTGTCTCTAGCTGCAATTGCCCGGCAGGCAACAACGCACTTGAGGCAGTTCACACACAAATCGTAACTTAGGGTAAAAAGGGAGTTATCATCTATTAGAGGAACGGTCTCATGAGAATAATGAACGCATGGGTCAAATCCTATGTACACGGCTATTTTTTGAAGCTCACAGTTGCCGAATTTCCAGCAACACCTTGCCTCTTCCGGAATGTTCATGGAACAAAGTTTCCGATTGCACCCTTCGGCGAGACTACAGGTGAGGCAAGCATGGGGGTGTCTTTGTAGAAGATGCTTGAGATGCGTTTTTCTCTGTTCCTGGATTTCCGGCGTAACGGTGTAAACTACCATCTCGTTATCAACCGGGGTGGTGCACGCATGGAATAGTTGCGGGTTGCCTTCAACTTTGACCAGGCAAAGATTGCAACCGGGGTAGCGGCTTTCTCTATCATTCGTAATTTCGTCCTTGCCTCGGTACACAACGTCATGGGGGGCTGTCAGTCTCGAAGTACCAATTCCAGTGTGGTAACATAGATGAGGCGTGTAAATGCCGTTGTCCAACGCTACCTCCAGCACCGTCTTGCCTTTTTCAGCGCGAATCTTGCGTCCGTCTATGGTGACCTGAAGCATCTCTTGCGCCCTACTTTTTGTGCGACTTCTCATAAAGCACTTTGCCAAATAGCGCTGCCCCGATGGCTCCGGCCAATTGGCAATCAACACCTGTCTTGAGCGACTCGATCCCCAACAGTTTCTCGAGCCTCCTGACAATTCCCGTGTTCTTGGCTATGCCTCCTGTAATCACGAAATCCTCGACAACACCCACTTCATTGATCTGCGTATACACCCTGTACGCCATTGCCGCGCAATAGGCCGCCAGCGCCTGATTGACGGAATACCCTTTCTTCAGCAAACTCATCATCTCCGACTTGGCAAAAAGTACACAGGTGCTGCTTACCGGCTGGGGATCCTCATCCACTTCCAAAGAACGCCGGCCCACTTCCTGGATGGGAACCTCCAGGAGGTCCGCGATCACCTCGATCCCCCGGCCCGTTCCCGCGGCGCATTTCTCGTTCATAAGGAAATTGAGGACCTTCCCCCTGTCATCACAACGTATGGCCTTAAGGTCCTGTCCGCCCATGTCCATGACCGTCCTGACCGTCGGGCCATACATGTAGTTGGCGCCACGTGCATGGCAAGCGATCTCTGTGATTGACTTGTCTGCAAAAGGGACCTTGACCCGGCCGTAACCGGTACCAACCTTGAAATGTATGTTCTCCAGTTTCATGCCGTCACTGGCTTCCAAAGCCCAGTTCATTGCGGTTCGGGCGCTCTCCGGACTATTGTAGCCAGTTCTGGTATTTGCATAGCCGTACAGCTCGCCATCCACCATGATTACAGCCTGTGAGCTGACAGACCCCACGTCAACACCGGCTGAAATTACCTCGCCACTCTTCCAGTTCATGTCCGGGTTTGCCCAGTTGGCTTCGTCCCAACGCCAATATTCTCTTTCCGTTTTTATTGCTTCGAACATTTCTTAATTCTCCATTGCTCTCTAACTTTCAGGTTTCCGCTGCGATGACGGCAGCACCGTAGGCCCCAACAAATTCCGGATCATCCGGAACGAACAGTTCATCTAATTGTAAACCGGTGGTCAAAGAACGCTGGAGCCCTACTCCCCGCGCTGCTCCTCCGACCAAGGCCACCCCAGGCTGCACCTGGACGCGGCGTGCCATGGAGGTCAAGCGATCCGATATGGCGTCGTCAATTGCCTTGCAGATATCGGCGCGATCCGTTTCTTCGTGGACCAGGCTAACCACCTCTGACTCCGCGAAAATCACGCATTGTGCGTTGATCGGGATGGTCTTGACGCTCTGAAGGGAAAGGGCGCCGAATTCCTCCGTGGAAACTTGCATAGCTCGAGCCATGGCCTCGATGAACGCCCCTGCGCCGGCAGCACACTTATCGTTGACTGCAAACTCGAGTACCCTTCCCTCTGAGTTTATCTTTATGGCTCTGCCCTCTTCTGCACCGACATCCAGCACAGTTCTTATTTCCGGGTTCACTTTATTAATGGCCCGACCGTCGGCCACGACCTCGCTGACCTCATCGTCAAATCCACCAACCTCGCCCCTCCTGGAACCTGTGGCAAACACTTTGCTAATGTCGGCCTTAGAGATCCCTGCCTCCTTGAGTGCCTCTTCCCATGCCTTCTCGGCGGCCCTGTCGGCCTCAAGACCGGCGGTCGCCACCCCTTTTCCAACAATGCGTTGATCTCTCAGGATCACAATTTTTACGGTTCTTGCTCCCACGTCCATTCCTGCTGTAACCACGGATGACCCTCCTTGTCCTAGGTTATTGTCAATAAAGCTTCTTACGCCCCAATGTTTCCATGAACGTCTCGATTTTGGCGATGGTACGCTCACGATCGAATTCTCGGGAATCCGCCACGTTTCCCTCGTATGTCATGCACGGAATACCCTGATCGTTCATGAAACGATGAAGTTCCATCTGACCCACGGCCGTCCCCTCGCATCCCCGATTTAGATGGATGATCATTCCATCTGCATTCCACTTCTTGACAATATCCAGTATCCTCTTGTTCTTGCCACGACCGGACCACCGGAGAGATCGCAACATAGTATGATAGGCAAGGAGCCACTCTGCATACCATTCGCACGCCTCCTGCCTTGTTCTCAGTTCCACTCCGGCCCCCTTGGGCGGCAGCGCAGGCAACCACGTATCCAGCTCGGGATCATAGGTCCATCCGCCTGAAAGCCCGATGGAATAATGTGCAGCAACGGAAACGGCGCCAAATCTCTCCAAGTATCGGAATACGTCAAGGGCAAACCAAGGCGGTTGGCTGTCGTGGACAAATCTGAACTGCTCATCGGGACACGCGGCGATGCCTCTTCGCTGCCGGTCTTTGAGTTCATCCAGAAGCTCCGTGTAAAAATCAACGGACTCCTTCCTCTGCCTCATCAAAACCGCAATGACATAGAAGGAAAACATCGTCTTTTCATCCATGACCGCTGGAATCGTTCTGTTCAACATGCAGCATTGGGCCCAGAGAGAAGTGGATTCGCATTCCCAGTTGACCGCGTTGATGAATCTTTCATCATCATACTTTTGCCCGGTCACCTTCTCCATCCACTCGATCACATCAAGCATTTGACCGACCAGATAGTCTCTTTTCAGCTTCTTGCTCGGTTCACTCTCGTTCTCGGTCTCCCATGCATAAGGTACATAATCTATGGCGTTGTAAGGAACGTTCTCAATATCGCTCATGATCTGGTACCACTTTCCATGGGTATCACATATATGGGTCTGCAAATTGAAGGTCGGCCTTGGGTAGCTTCCTCCGGCAAGATATTTGTCCGCCAGCAGTGATCCGACCCCAATGCGCATATAGGCACATAGATCTCTCGGGTATCTCGCATTCTCGGCGGCCTCAAAGAATTCGCGACACACGCCGGGATCTTGCACGCCGGCAAAGGCACAACTGGCCGCATAAGGCTCACCGCCCAAGAATTCCATGTCATAGCCTGCCGGCAGAGCGAGCATGCTCTCCGTTCCCCCTGCAACAATGATCTTTCCGTTTTCTCTGGCTTTGGCCACGCGTTCATATACACTCCGCCTCAGCTCCTTGGCCTTATCCCAACATCTAAGCGGCTCCATTTTGTATCTTGCCATTACTGGACTCCCTGTTTAGACTTGTGAATACCGCCGCGTTTTCTCTAAAGGTCAAAACAGCGCTTCCGAACGCAGCATCTCCAAGAACGCTTCTACCCTTATGCGGAAGGGACCGAGCGGCACGGTCACATCAAATTCCAGATAGAGTGTGGGATAGCCGGCAGCCTCAAGGGCTTTCGTGACGGCCACTTTGTCCAGCTCGTGAGGGTCACAGAACTTCTGCTGGATAACGATCACGCCGGCGACATCAAAATCCCGTGCCAGACCTATCAGGTGCGGTACTCGGTTCCTGGCCGGAAAGTCCTTAATGGGACAAGGCGGCCGCTTGATGTATCTTTCGGCAATCCTGGTAAGTGGATCGCCTTCCTTCTCCGTAACATTCCAGAAATACCGACTTCCGGTACAATGATCATCAACAACAATGGAGGCACCAAAGCCCTCAACCATTTCAACAAATCCCGCGTCGTCATCTTCGCTACCGATAATCATCAACCGGATTCCCGGATCTTCCCTTGCAGCGCGGCCGGGCAGTTCACTTCCCAAAACCTCCTCCAGAATCCAGTTGAACTCACCCTTATCGGCCATCTGGGAAGCCACGACCATGTACATGGAATCAAGACCGGATATGGATGGAATATCCGATTTCCTGGTCTCATATACCGCCCCCATCAACATCCTGGTCTTGTCAACAATGTCTATCCCGCGCAACAGATCCTCATCGCCGATCTCGCTGCCTGTCCATTCTTCAATCTGTTCCTTGAAGATCTCCAACTGACCTCTCAGATAAGGAAGCGCTCGGGATGTCTGATGGTTGTTCGGCGTGGGGATGAAAAAATTCTTGATCTTCTTGTGCAAGACCCAACTTTCATAGGCTTGGTGGATATGTTGACAGCTGTGTGTGATACCAATGGCATCGAGGTAATCATAACGGCCCAGCACGCCCTGCGCGAGAACGTCACGGCAAAAGGGGCAAAACATGCCCAGGATATGAGGCTCACTCACATTCTGCGGCTCGTGCGCGCCCAGAATTCTCAGCGGAAGGACGCGCGCAGCATAAAGGATCTCCTCCGGCATGTAGGTGCACATATAGCCGAAGATCTTGTGATCATTATTCCTCTCTTTCCATTCTCTCGCGTAGTTATGGCGATTCTCGTAAATGCTTTTGAAGTCCGCTATCATTGTTTGCTCCCCTGTCCGGTACTCACTCCCCGCGGAATACGGGCTTTCGTTTCTCCAGAAAAGATGCAACGCCTTCCTGTTTATCCCTGCTCGCCAAGACCAAATTGGTCATGGCCGCCTCAATTATCAGACCAGTCTGCAGATCGGTGTCCGCTCCACGATGAACGGCAATGAGGGTATTTCTTACCGCGAGCGGGCCCTTCTGGCGGATGGTCCTGCCAACCTCAAAAGCCGTATCGAGAAGCTTCGCCTGCTCGACAACCATATTGGCCAAACCAACCCTGAATGCCTCCTCTGCGCCCATCATCTCGCCGGTCAACATCAGCCATAAGGCTCGGCTCTTACCAATCATCCTGGCCAGCCTCTGAGTACCGCCATATCCGGGAATCACTCCCAGAGCGAGCTCCGGTAAGCCAAATTTGGCATTGTGAGATACAATCCTAAATGTGCAAGCCATGGCCAATTCACAGCCGCCCCCCAATGCCAAACCATTCACGGCAGCAATACTGGGGATTCCGAGGGACTCGAGTCGGCCAAAAACCTCCTGCCCCTTTCTGATGAAATCAAGCCCATCCTTTAGGCCGATATCTACAAACCCGGAAATGTCCGCCCCGGCTACGAAGGCCTTTTCGCCGGATCCGGTGACAATAAGGATCCTCACCTTCTCATCCGCCTTGACTCTGTCAAACACATCCCTTATTTCATCCAAGGTGACGGCATCGAGGGTGTTCATTTTTTTTGGGCGGTTAATGGTTAAGAGCCCAATCTCCTCATTGATCTCAAAGAGCACGTTTTGGCCTTCCATTTGTTCGTTCCTCTCGGCTGTTGAGGGGGCGGGGACGTAAACAAAACGAGCGCCCGCTTTTATTTCCGGCAAATCACTAACCCCGTTCACTCCCATCCTCCTAAGCCCTTATGGATTAGCTCCGCCTTCAGCTGCCTCCAGGGCCGCGTCGCCCTGCTCAGGTTCGCAAATCAATCGGAAGATCTCTTGTTTTCAGCTATTCCACACTGCAAGCGGCGGAAGTCCCACCTAGAAGTGTGTCGGTCCCGTCATGGCGGCTCCCGCATAATAACACTCCTTTGAAAGCTCGAATTCAAGATCCAGGCTTTCTGAGATACCGGCCCCGATGTCAATAGCCTTCTTGGCTTGTCTTAGCGCTACGAGGGAATTCTTCGAGATTTCCGAAGCCAACTTCTTGGCCTCTGTCATCAAGTGCTCTTCGGGTACAACTTTATTGTAAATACCCAGCCGAACTGCCTCCTCTGCTTCGAGCGCAGCGCCTGTAAAGATGATCTCTTTGGCCTTGCCGGTCCCAACAATCATTCGTAAGCGCTGGCATCCACCGCAAGCCGGAATCATGCCCCATCTGATCTCGGACTGTGCAAACTTTCCTTTTGTCGAGGCAATTCTGATATCGCACGCCAGGGCCAGTTCAGCTCCACCACCGTAAGCCACTCCATTAACCGCGGCAATTAATGGCTTTGAGAAAGCCCTGATGGAATCGAAACAAGGTTTAATTATTCCTGTCCTGAATGACATAATGTCCTTTTCCGGCATTTGAGAGCGTTCCTTGAGATCAATTCCGGCACAAAAAGCCTTTTCACCTGCGCCCGTCAGCACGGTTACTTTGACGTCGTCGTCGTACTCCAAGGCCTCTATCTCTCGCTTGAGCGACAAAAGGACGGCTTTACTCAAAGCGTTGGCCTGCTCCGGGCGGTTTAAGGTCAGCAAAGCTATATGATCTTCAACCGTTTTGGTTAGAACCGCCTGGCCTGCCATCTTAGTTCGTCCTCTCACTCATCGGACAAGCCACCCTGCACGTCATCCTTGGGGATGCGATCGAGTGGGCCATCAGCCTTCACCAGACCACAAAACAGTAACTGTATGAGCTCATCCGATACTTTCTCAATAGGAATGGGCCCTGTATCCCTGAACCAGTGATAAACCCAGAGCATAGCTCCTATGATTCCAAAGGTTGCGACTATGTCGTTGATGGGATTAGCTAGATTTCTGTCTTTGAGCTCCCTTACCCGGCCTTTGAAGAGATCAAAAATCTCTCGATGCTGCTTGTTGCAAATCTCCCTAAGATCCTCGGGTAACTGGTGTAACTCGTCAATAAATACAGCGATGTCTTTTCTCATGGCACCGGTTTTGAACAGAGCAAGCATACTTGAAATCATTTTCTTCAAGCACTCTTCAGGATCATCATACTTCTTAATGATATCCCTTAATATGATGAGCACGTTATCGCCGGCCGTACTGATAATGGTAAAAAGAATATGGCTTTTGTCCGGAAAATGGTTATAAATGGCCGAACTGCTCATCTTCACTTGGTTGACCAGCTGTCTGGTAGAAGCTCTTGAGAATCCATATTCATAGAAGAGGTCGGTTGCAGCTTCGAGAATCTTTTCCTTCGTCTCATCGCTCTTCCCATATTTCCTTTTGATCACTTCTTCTCCCATGGACCAGCCTCTACCAGAATCGCGATCAATCGCTGCAATTTTGGAACTCAGTACCTTGAGGTTTTTGAGAACAGCCGCTTCTCGAGTGATAGGCCGTTGTTTTCGCACGAATAGCGGTTGCCAAAAATACTGTCCTGTTGGATGGCCACCGACCTGGGGGACTGCCTTACTTCGGACAACTCAGAGCCGTTAGACCTTCGTTCGGGGGCCACCCAGGCCGGAGGGTCGCAGTCAGAAATTTTGGCAACTGACATGCCCATTTTCGGGCACAACGAACCATGAAAGTCCCGGGCTTCAGTCGGCACTCCGTGGCTTCGCCTCGGAGAGGGGCATGAAGAGCGCCACGCTGCGCAATGATTTGGATGGGAGATGCATCTCCCCTCCAAGCCTCCCCATACGTAGTTCCGACCGGTGTACTTCATGTCGAGCACTTTTACAGGAACCCCTATAAACGGGACGCAAAAGGCGCCGTGCGCCCCCAGCGTATTAGTGGGGACACCCTGTTCTAATCGGTACGGGGCGCGACTGCCCCTGGGATAAGCCGCTGACAGGACTCCCGAGATTTCTCGCCTCACAGATTGTGTCCTTGGTTTTCTCATTACTTGCTCTCACGACTCATTTGGGCCGAAGCAAGGGTGATATGGTACCCTTACAGCGAAGGGGGGATCTTTGTCAAGAAAAAAACGAACGATCGCTCGTTCTTTTTTTCGTCTCGGATTCGCCACTCCTGGTTCCGCCCATCCAACCACGGGCCCCCCTTGTTTGATCGCCGACCGCTTGTTGAATTTTCCCACTGTTTATCCGAGGTTATGCGAGTTTATCCGGGGATTTCCCGTCCTTTTAGTCTGCGCGAGGTGACGGCTTCAGGTGGGCGAAACTAAAGCAGCTCAGGGGGGGCGATTGAGCGGAGGGACATCCCGGTGTGAACAGGCCCACTCATAGGACCGGGAATTGTGCAATGTCATTTTCGTATTCGGAAACGACGGTTGGACTGTTGGAGACATGTCACATACCGCTAACAAGGGAGAAAGCTCTGGTCAGCAACAACGCATGGGGTGGTCGGTCCGACATGAGGGCGTCCAGGGCTGAACCGATCTGGACCTGTTTCCGGATAAGGCTGGTGAAGAGCCCAGCCCCTTCCACATTCCCAATCATAATAGTACCAACGAGGCGATCGTCCTTGAGTACCAACTTGCGGTAGACATCTCCCTTCCTGCGTTCGTGCACCTGATAGCCGTCTCCTGGAGGGAGTATGATCGTTCCGATCGAAACGGTGGGGACGCCCGCCAGTACGAACGAGTTAAAGACCGACATGGCCCCATGGAACTCGACGTTGGCTCCGATCATGTTTGTTCCCGCGATACGTCCGGTTTCGACCGCATTGGTCCATGTGCCAGGGAGTATGGAAGCTTCGCCGGTGACCAGATTGGTTGTTTCCACCACATCGCCGGCAGCGAAGACGTGTTCCTGGCTGGTCCTGAGGTACTTGTCCACGGCAATGCCTCGGTGAACCTCAAGAGAGCAGTCTTGGGCGAGCTCGGTGTTGGGTCGAATGCCGGCTGCAACCACTATGAAATCAGGCTCCAGGGTTGTACCATCCGAGAGAACGACTGTGTGAGGGAGGTCATTCAGCCTGGTCACACGGACCGCCGTTCGGTTGAGCAAGACCCTAATTCCCTGCTGTGAGATTGCCTCACCCACGATTTCAGACGCGACATAATCAAACTGCAACGGTACCAGGCGCGATCCTTGCTCAACGACAGTCACCTGCAGCTCTCGACGACGAAGAGCCATGGCAGCCTTCATACCCACTCGGCCACCACCGATGATCACCACATGTCTCCCCTTCCGGGCCGAAGCTTTGATGGCTTTCGCATCGTCGAAATCTCTGAGGACGTGGACTCCAGGCCCCTCCAAACCGGGAATCGTGGGTCGAAGCGCCGAAGCGCCGGTCGCTATAAGCAGTTTGTCATATTTGACGGCCCTCTGGGCCGTTACATGGATGGTTCTGTTCGAAGTATCGAGCCTTTCGACTCTCGATCCGAGGTGCACTTCCACTCCGAGCGGGAGGGATGGCGCGTCCCGGAAGACTGCATCGAAGGTGATCCTGTCATCTACGAACTGCGGCAAGACAGGTCGGTAATACGATGGATAGGTCTCATGGGACAAGATCATTACGTGACCCAGCGGATCACCAACCCGTATGGCACTAGCGGCAGAGTTGCCGGCAGCAGAGTTGCCGATGATAACGTACCGCATGTGGTAACCTTTCCTCTCTGGAGAAAGCGGGGGCGAAGAGGTTTCCAGGTTTCCAGTGACGCCCCCGGTTCGCTGCCGTGTGTGGGTTCCGGCCCCCGCCGTCTTTTGGGTAAGTTCCGAGCAACCACGAGGGCTATGCGAAGCTATCCGTCACCCCAGAAGAGTACCAACCAAGACACCCGCTCGAGACTTACGAACGGCAGCTCCGAACTCGTCGGGTTCTGCGAAGAGCAATGCCTTGGTCGGACAGGCCCCGACGCAGGCTGGGACTTCCCTGTCCTGGCAACGGTCGCATTTGACGGCCACTTTCCGGTCCTGTTTGCGTCCCACGACTCCGTAGGGACAGACCATCACGCAGGTCCAACAACCGATGCAGCGATTTTCATTCTGGACTACCGCTCCACGAGCGTCTCTGGTGATTGAACCAGCGACGCACGCTTCTGCACAGGGAGCTGGATCGCAATGGCGGCATGTCAACGGTATGTTGAGTCCATCGGCCTTCTCGATGAACAGTCGGTACCGAGGTCCTGGGGATTCCAAGATTGCGCCGAACAATTTCTTGCTCGCTGAGTGTTCCACCGCGCAGGCAATCTGGCAACTATGACAGCCTAAGCAGCGGTCCACGCGTACGAAGACTTCCTTCATAGCCCCAACCCCTTTCTTCTTTCACGGATCGCGTCCATGAGCTTTGCTGCGGAGCTTTCCGGATCGGTCTCGACAATGAAGTAGCCTCCCAGAAGGTCCTTGACGTCCTCAGTGAGCACCTTAGCCACCAGGGCCCCGCCCAACACAGGAGGGACTACGCCCACATGAGTCGGCAATCCAGCGGCCACCGCCCAAGTGCCGATGGCTATGGCTTTTTCAGTAGTCGCTTCGGGCGCACTGGCCACCACCGGCAATTTGTTTACATCCACCCCGAGCTTGTTGGCTACTGCGACGGCCAGATCCGCGGCGCGTGAGTTGTCCACACAGGATCCCATGTGCAGAACTAGCGGCAGTGGACCACCCAGGCCGGCCGCCTCGCCCACAGCCGTGAGCACGGCTTTGAGTCCGTCACCAGCGTATTGATTGGTTGCTTCCGAGGTCAGCAGGCCGTGACGACCGAAAGCTCCAGCCGCGCAACCCGTGGCCAAGAGGAGCACGTTCTGAGCGGCCAGGCTCTTTGCCATGGCGATGAAGTTCTGATCCTGAGGCACGCGCACGTTATTGCATCCCGCAAATAGACACACCCCCTGGATGTTACCGTTGACGATGTTGTCAATCAGCGGTTTGAGTGGATCCTCTGCGTTCACCTTCGCCAGAGCTTCCACAATGGCCTCGGTAGAGAATCCCGCCAACGCGTTGAGGGCGTTCTTCGGGATACTGACTTTGTTGGGGTCGCGCTTCTTGAATGCCTCAATACCCATGCGGACAATGCTTTTCGCTGTCTCCCTCGCGTTTTCTTCATTGAATTCCATATGGGTAGCGCCTGAAATCTTGGCGATCGGCATGGTCGTAATAATCCGAGTGTGGTAACATTCAGCCACAGTCTGCAAGCTGGGCATTATGCACTGGTAGTCCACTACCATTGCGTCCACGGCGCCGGTGAGCAAGGCCACTTCCTGGGACACCGAGTGTGTGGCCGATGGAATACCGTGGCGCATAAGCACCTCGTTTCCGGTGCAACACACTCCAACTAGATTGATCCCGCCCTTAGCTCCCGCATCTGTGGCTTCACCATTCAGATCCTTGGCCATCTGCGCGATGACATCGGAGAGCACAGGATTGTGTCCGTGAAGTGCTATGTTGACCGCGTCATCCTTAAGCACTCCCAGGTTCATTCTGGAGACCACCGGCTTGGGCGTTCCAAACAGAATATCGGCCAGATCCGTGCCCATGTGACAGCCGGCATAATCCGCCAACGCACACTTCACCCCGCCCAGGAGCAGATTCACCGGGTCAGCGTCTACTCCGTAATGGGTGCGGTGCATGACCTCCGAGACGACTGAATCGATTCCCGTCGGCACCAGGCCGTACTTCAAGAAGGTCTCAACCCGGCCTGCGGTAACGTTCGTCGCAGCCCAGGTGACAGGGGTTTCCTTTTCCGAGAAGTCGGCCAATGCCTTCTCAGCCAGTTCCTTAGCGAGGGTCTGGGTGGTTTTGCCGTCAATAGGTATTCCTACCCTGGTTGCAACGGCTTTGAGCTTGGCTTCATCCTTCACTGGGTAGTCCGGGGCTTTTCCTTCAGCCCACTTTAACAGGGCATGAACCAGGTGCTTGGCATGACCCGAATGGGCCGCTGTACCGGCCGCTATGGACCGTGCCAGGTTTCGAGCCACTATAGTGTCGGCTGTTGCTCCACATGCTCCCTGGGTCGCTCCCCCGCCGAACGGATCTATCCGGCAGGGCCCCTGCAAGCAGTTCCGACAGCACGTTCCCAGTTCCCCGAAACCACACTGGGGACTCTGTTTCTCAAAGCGGTCCCACACCGTCTCAACGGCTTCCCTCCCAGCCGCATTCAGCACGGCAGTGGAAGACCCATCCGTTGTTCGCTCCATCCCGCACCCCCTTCTGCTGTTACCGGATTGAGTTGACAGATTAGCAAAAAACCAGTTATAGCCCGTTGTTATCAATATATCACTGCGCTCGGGATTCGTCAATCGGTGTTGTTAGCCAAATCCGCGGTCTGATTTTGCTGTGGTGCGTGTATGTTTCCTGCGGGAATCGGTAGAGGAGTTCACTGCAGAAGTGGGGCCTGAAAATTGGGTCTGGGTTCAAGACTGTGTGGTACTTGCGTGCTTCCCCACGATTCGGGGCGTTTTGTGAACGCGCTGTTCCCGCGGCTCGCCTCAGTTTTTCATATTTGCTACAGACCGGACAGTCAATTCCGGGATTTCGGTCAGATCTCACGTACGCTATAATATTTATGATTGTGGTCTGCACCTCGTCTCGATGAGGAGGCTTCCAAGTTTAGGAGACTGGAGAGGAACCAGTGGAACACGAGCCAAAGATCCCACGCGAAGTAGTGGACGAGGGCGAAGAGTTGCGGCGAGGGCGCTCAAAGTCGGACAAAAAGTGCTCAGACTCCGAATGGCTCTTGGCCGGACTCACTCGGTTGATCAGATACTTGCCCGAAATGGAGCCCGATCCGGTTGCGAATATCGGTCATCTGACAGCACTTTGTGGAGAGCACCTTTCGGCTCGGTTTGCCCTCTATCACCATCTGGACTGCGCCAAAGCGTCCTTGTGGAGCAAGTGGAACACTCCTCCTGATTTCGATGAGACAGGAAGCTCTTCAGTCTGCCGTGACGTAGCTGAAAAGGCCCGTTCTCAAGTCTCCGTGATTCGCAACCTGAAGGAGACAGGCTATGCGCGGACTGATCTTGTCCTCAGGCACGAACTTCAGACATACGTGGGATGTGCCATAAAATGGGATAAGGCCGTCATTGGACTTCTGTCCCTCTATTTTCAACACGAGTATGAACTCAAGGAACGCGACAAGAGACTCCTGGAAGCAGTTGCGCTCATGGCGGCTACGGAGGAAAAGCGGAACAGATCGGAAACTGCGCTCTTGTTGGGAAACTATAGCGTCAGCGAAGTGCTCTCAGCCTCGCCCCTGGCAATAAGCTACTTCCAGGATGGACGGCTCCGGTGGGCAAACGAAGCAATGCTTGAACTATTCGGGGAAGATGCCGAATTGGAATACCCGGGGAAGAGCCCACGAGACTTCTACCCTTCTGATGATGAATATGACCGGGTCCGAAGTATTATCTACCGGAACCTCGCAGCCGGCAGGCTGGCCGAGGCTGACGCCAAGTTCAAGCGAAAGGATGGATCGCTGTTTGACGGCCACATCATGGCTGGGTCTCCTGATCCCTCGAACCCTCGCACGGGTACTATCATGACGATTTCGGACATAACAGCGAAGAAGCGCGCGGAGGAAGCCTTGCACCAGAGTGAAGAGAATTACAAGCTTCTTTACGAGCAATCAAATAGGGCTCAGGAGCTGTACCGATCTCTGTTGAATTCTTGCGCCGATGCCATCGTGATCTATGACATGGAGGGGAGAGCGCAGTATATCAGCGATTCATTCACCCACACATTCGGGTGGACCAAAAACGATGTTATTGGAAAGCAAATACCCTTTGTTCCCGAATCGGAAAGAGAACTCACCATGACGCAGGTCTACAACCTCTTGAGTGGACGCGTTGCCCGGGGCGCATTTGAGACGAAGCGATACCGCAAGGACGGCCGCGTGCTGGACGTTCGCGTAAGCGCTTCGCGTTATCACGATCTTGAAGGGAAGCCGGCCGGAATGCTTGTCATACTCTCAGATATTACGGAGAACAAGAGAGCTGAGGAAGCGCTTGCACAGTCGGAAGCACGCCTGAGAATGTTGTCCACGCAGCTCCTCACAGCACAAGAACACGAGAGAAAACGGGTTTCCCGAGAACTACATGACGGACTAGGCCAGTCGCTGACTGCTCTGAGATTCAAGCTGGAAGACGCCTTTTCAGAACCGTGTGCATTCGGTCCGCAACCTCAAAGTGAGACTTTGTCCGCGCTTCTACTTGCCATTCGCGGCCTCATAGAGGAAGTGCACAGAATTTCGATGGATCTGCGGCCGTCGATGCTGGACGACCTGGGCATACTTGCCACTATCAAGTGGTTCCTGAGGGAATTTCAGGCAAGTTGTTCAAGCATCAACATCGAGAAGACAATTCGTCTTGAGGAAAGAGAAGTTCCAGAGGCTTTGAAGACTGTATTATTCCGTGTCTTGCAGGAGGCTTTCAACAACATCGCCAAACATAGCCGTGCTCAGCGCGTTCAGCTCTATCTCGGCAGGACGGATCTCGGCATAGAGCTGATTGTCCGGGATGATGGAGTGGGATTCGACATGAATGATGCCTTGCCTCCGGGAGGTGCGCGGCGAGGATTGGGAATTGCAAGCATCCGGGAGCGAATCGAACTTTCAGGGGGATCTTTTAATATCGAGAGCACCAAGGGCGGCGGGACGACCATTCGTGCTCTGTGGCTTGAGAAGGCCTCAACCTCTATTCCCCTATGAGCCCTCTCTCCATCGCAAAGGCTGTCACAGCCGCCACAGTGTGTAGGTCAAGTTTTCTCATGAGGTTGGCACGGTGATTCTCAGCTGTTTTCACGCTTATGCAGAGAAGATCGGCTATGTCTTTGGTCCGATAACCCTCTGCAATCAGCTTCAGGATCTCTCTTTCACGAAAAGTAAGCGTCTCCCAGACTGACTTGGGCTTCAGAGTCCTTTTCCCCAGCAGATACCCCTCAACGAGTTTCTCCGAGATAGCCGGGCTCAGGTATAACCGCCCCTTCAAGATGGCCCGGATTGCCGTCACCAGTTCCGCATGTGTGGCATCCTTTTTCAACAGGTATCCGTTGACACCCGCTTCAAGAGTAGCCGAAATGTATTCCTCGTTTTCGTGAACGGTCAATACCAAGATCTTGGTTTCGGGGGCTATCCGCCTTATCTCTCTGACAGCCTCGACCCCGTGCAACTTTGGCATCGAGAGATCCATCAACACGATGTCCGGTTTCAGATTCTGCACACATCGAACGGCCTCCCTCCCGTCCTCGGCTTCTCCCGCGACTTCGAGATCCGGATCCGAAGACAGCAATGAGCGCAATCCGTCCCTCAATATCGCGTGGTCTTCTGCGATGAGCACACGTTGCTTGGTCATGTCGGGAAACCCTTTCCGCGCCACGCCCTGATAGCCGCATGGAGACAACTCCGCTGCCAGCGTCAGTCTAGGGTACGCACACCTCGTAGTCAAGCCGCAAGTCGCCAATTCTCTTCCCGGTATTCCCATAGATGACAACGAGTCGCCGAAATAGAGGTTTTTCTGTCCCGGAATAGGGGGTTCACCTTATTTACCACGGGGGCTATGAGGCGATAACCTGAAGGCGAAAGGGGGAAGCGTTTACTGGTCCTGCTCAAAGAAACGTGTTGCTCCGGTCCGAAAGAGATGCTTTTGAACCAATTCCAAGGAGAACGAGCAATGTACTTTTTCTTTTATTTTGTTATGTCCGGGATCTTCCTCGGGGCCATTTATGCGCTCATAGCTCTGGGTATTGTGATCATCTACAAGTCCACCAAGGTTTTCAACTTCTCACAAGGGCATCTACTTATGGTGGCCGCACTAATGGGCGCGGCGCTTTCCGCAAGATTCGGCGTGATAGGCGGGATGATTGTCACCGTGGCCGGGATAACTCTGGTGGCATTGCTTCTCGAACGGCTGACGCTGCGCCCTCTTATCGGTCAACCTCTTATCGCCGCTCTCTTGATGACGATAGCGTTGGGTTATCTGCTGGAGGGAGGATCTCTGATCGTGTGGGGCGAGGGGCTGAAGACTTACCCTGAACTGTTCCCGGAAGAGGCTATCTCCATAGGTGAGATCACCATTGATCAGAGGGTGCTCTGGGCTTTCATTGTCGTGGCTGTGAGCTTCACCGCCTTCGTGCTCTTTTACCAGAGAACTCTGCTGGGAAAAGCCATGCGCGCGACCGCTGAAGACCATCAGGCGAGCCAGAGCATGGGAATCCGAGTCACGCATATCTTTTCGATAAGCTGGGTAATAGCCGGATTACTTGCATATGTGGCCTCGGTCTTCCTGGGAAGCCTGGCGGGAGCTCATTATCTCAACAGCCATTTGGGGCTCAAGGCTATCCCTGCCGTGCTTGTGGGGGGACTGGACTCAATAGTCGGCGCCATCGTCGGCGGAATGATCGTCGGGCTGCTGCAAAGCCTTGTAACAGGCTATTTGAGCGCAGAACTCGGAGAGGTAATTCCGTTCATCGTGCTCCTCATCGTACTCCTCGTCAAGCCATACGGGCTCTTCGGACTGGTAAGAATAGAGAGGATCTGAGATGACTCGACCGGCAGGAGTTATTGACGCTCGCTATGAGCAAGATATCGCGATCATCAGGACGGTTCCCCAATGGGTGACTTTGGGCTTGTTCCTCGCGGTTCTCGTCCTTTTACCCCAGATGTTTCCCAGCCGATATTTCCTCAACGTGGTCAACATCATCATGATCATGACCATTTCGATTCACGGACTTAACCTCCTCACCGGCC
>Ga0172371_10003970_pt1 | contig 22691 bp, 19 predicted proteins | sample Lak12m_FD_114543 | JGI IMG/M metagenome (GOLD analysis project Ga0172371, IMG submission 114543) | Freshwater microbial communities from Kabuno Bay, South-Kivu, Congo - kab_022012_12m | ecosystem: Environmental > Aquatic > Freshwater > Lake | place: Democratic Republic of the Congo: South-Kivu...
GCTCCAGGTTATTTCGATACCAAGATGACTGCTGGGGTGAAACAAGATCCTATCCGCTATCAACACATTCTGGCGCGCATCCCAACCGGGCGTTGGGGGGATCCTGAAGATATCGTCGGACCGCTTTTATTTCTGTGCTCACCTGCTTCAGATTATGTAAATGGGGTTGTGTTACCAGTGGATGGCGGGATGTTAGGGATGTAAACCATTGTCTATTGTATTGGCAGCCCTCCCAATTTTTGTAATAAAGTGTTAAAGTAGTAAATGAATATCAACTCTCATTAATCCCATAAGGAAATTGTTACAAGGAGCGCAATATGAAAATCATCGATTGCCATACTCACACATTATCTTCTGGCACTCGGGAATACAATCGGCGCTTTCTCAAAGACCTGTGTCGACCCCACTTTCGGGTAACCGGCTTGTTGCCTTATATAGAAGAGGATGACGAAGGGGACTGGGAAAAGCTGGACTGGCTCTTTGAACCCATTGATCCCGAGCGTGCAATCGCTGATCACAAAAAAGCTGGCGTCGATCGCATGATGATTCTGGCGCAAGCGCCTTCCAAATATACGGAATATGGCTTACGCGGAACGATCGATCTGGCGGGCGTCACGGATGTCCCTGGTGAACAGACCATTTCTAAGAATAATGAGTACGTCGCCGCACTTGTGAGAAAATACCCCGACCAGTATATTGGTTTCGGAGCAGTGAATCCGCGCTACCGTGGGATAGATGCTGCTGTTGTAGAATTAGAGCGCATGATTGGCGATTTCAAACTAACAGGGCTGAAACTGTATCCTATGTATGATTACTACTCGCCGGATGATCCCGAACTGGCTTTCCCGATCTTTGCCAAAGCCGAAGAAATGGGCATCCCGGTCACAGTACACATGGGTACCAGCACAGCCCGGTATACAAACTTAGATTTCGCCCGCCCAGCCCTTCTAGACATTGTTGGTCAAAAATTCCCTAACTTGAAATTGATCATGGCTCACGGTGGTCTGCCATGGCTTGACGAAGGTATTAGCGTAGTCGCCCGGCATCCCAATTTTTATATTGATCTAAGCTACACATGCGTCATTCTGAGCCGCGAAGAACTATTCCGTTACTTGGATCGTTGCAAACGCTGGGGTGTACCACTGAGCCGCATCTGCTGGGGCACCGATTATCCTCTGCACGAAACAGTTCAGACAATCATCGAGCGATTCCTCACCTTGAATGAGGAAGCCAAGCGTCTCAATGCTCCCCTGATCTCTAATGAAGAAATGGAGTTGATGCTCAGCGGTAACTTCTTGCGAGTTTGCAACCTGGATTGAACGGGTAGAGATTATACCTTCCCCAAACAACGGGCTTTTACAATGGCAGCCAATGCCATTGTAAAAGCCCAATTTTTTAATTTCCATATATTGACTTGAGAGAAGAAAAAATGTATAATATGAGTACGTTATTGACATATAGAGTACGATAATACCGAACTCTACAAACCAATTGACGAATGTAGGAGTACACTTATGGTTGATGGTCAGACAGCCATTATCACCGGAAGCGTCCGTGGAATTGGATTCGCCATCGCTCAGGCTCTGGCCGAAGCTAACTGGCAGATTGTCCTCAATGACATCACTGACCTTACAGACAGTCTCTCCACTCTCCGGTCCATCCAAAGCGAATCAATTGCCATCCAGGCAGATATCACATCCGCCACCGACCGGGAACTTATTGTGTCGGATACACTGAAGCGATTTGGCAGAATCGATTTGCTAGTAAATAATGCCGGTATTGCCCCTCGCCAACGCGTAGATATGTTGGAGGTGAGTGAACAAAGCTTTGATGAAGTAATGACCATCAACCTGAAAGGTCCTTTCTTTCTTACCCAACTCGTCGCCAGAGAGATGATTTCCCTGGGCAAGAGTGGAAAAATCAGCCAGCCTAAGATCATAAACATCAGCTCATTGAGCGCTTATACCAGTAGTCCCAGCCGGGCGGAATATTGCCTAAGTAAAGCTGGTGTAAGTATGATGACCAAGCTCTGGGCGGACCGCCTGGCACAATACGGTATTCATGTCTACGAGATCCGCCCAGGCGTTATCCAAACCGCCATGACTGTTTCGGTAAAGGAAAAATACGATCACTTGATCTTTCATGAAAACCTGACCCCAATCCCTCGCTGGGGATTACCGGAGGATATCGCCAAGGCAGTAGCTGGCATTGCCCAGGGCATGCTGCCGTTTTCAACGGGTGAAGTCATCAACGTCGACGGCGGCTTTCACTTGCGTCGTTTATGAGGTAGAAATGAAGAAATATCGTATGCCTGTCCAAACCCCTGATGGAAAAAGCCACGATATTTCAGTCGTCTACGTTCATAACTTGGTCATTGGTAGCGGTGCAGCCGGTTTGAACGCAGCGGTACAGCTTTATCAACAAGGAAGTGCTGATATCCTGATTGTCACCGAAGGGTTGAATAAGAGCGTTTCGATCAACACCGGCAGCGATAAACAAACCTATTACAAACTCTCACTCTACGGAGAAGAACCTGACTCGCCGTATCTCATGGCAAAAACCTATGAAAACGGGGGTGGTATGCACGGCGACCTGGCCTTGGTGGAAGCCAGCAACTCGGCGCGCGCTTTTCTGAACCTGGTCAACTTGGGTGTGCCTTTCCCGCGCGACGCTTACGGTCAATTTGTGGGATATAAGACCGACCATGACCCGCGTCAGCGTGCTACATCAATCGGTCCCTTTACATCCAAATCCATGTGTGAAGCGCTGATCATCGAGACCAAGCGGTTGGGTATTCCCGCGCATGAAGACCGTAATGTGGTCAAACTGCTCGTTTTAAAGCAAGGCGACCAGGCGCGTGCAGCAGGCGCTATCGCCCTAGATGCGCAGGGCGATTGGGAAGTGTACCTGTCAGAGAACCTGATTCTTGCGGTTGGCGGACCAGGCGGTATCTACCAGACTAGCGTATACCCGGGTATGCACACCGGAGCGATCGGGCTGGCTTTGCTTGAAGGAGCTTTGGCGCAAAACTTAAGCGAATCCCAGTTTGGTCTGGCTTCGATCCAATACCGGTGGAATGTCTCGGGCACCTATATGCAAGTCATTCCACGCCTGTTCAGCACTGATACAGATGGCTTAGAAGTGCATGAATTTCTGACTGATTATTACACTGCACCAGGTGATATGTTCACACACATCTTTCTAAAGGGCTATCAGTGGCCTTTTGATTCCCGCAAAGTTCAAGGCGGCTCATCCTTGATTGATATCCTGGTTTATATTGAAACCGTGATCAGGCGTCGCCATGTATTCCTGGATTTTCGTACCAATCCGGATGGTTTCCGCTTTGAACTACTTAGCCCAGAAGCCTATGAATACCTTTCAAAATCCAACGCCTTAATATCGACTCCCATCGAGCGCCTGCGTGCCATGAATCCAAAAGCCATCGCGTTGTACCAGCGACAACACATCGATCTAGAAAAAGAGCCATTGGAAGTAGCAGTGTGTGCCCAACATAACAACGGCGGGTTAGCAGCAAACCATTGGTGGGAATCAGTAAATATCAAACATCTGTTCCCGGTGGGCGAGGTGAATGGTTCACACGGGGTTTATAGACCAGGAGGAGCTTCGCTGAATGCTGGGCAGGTGGGCGGAATCCGGCTGGCGGAATATATCGTTCATCGCTGCCAGCAGCCCGATCTGCCGATAACGCAAGCCGAGGAATTGGCCGGCAACGCGGTGTTAACAATAGTCGATTGGCTGGCTCGCGGCCAAAAAGCTGGCACCGATTGGCAAACGGAGAGGATAGCTTTTCAGGCGCGCATGAGTCGCTCAGGAGCTTTCATCCGTTCACTTGGGGAACTTGAGGATGCAGTGCAGGAAGCTTGGCAACAATGGCACTCCCTGAACAAGAATGGGTGTTGTTATGAATCGAGTATTCACAAAGCCGAAGCGTTGAATACGCGCCAGCTATGCTTTACCCATGCTGTATACCTGGAGACCATTCTGTTCCTGGTGAAGAGCGGAGTTGGCAGCCGGGGGTCATCATTGGTGATTGATTCGGATGGTAGACCATTTCATCCGGCTCTAGGAGCGAATTGGAACTATCAGCCAGAGAATAAGGATTTCCGTTCTTATGTATTAGAAACTGTAGCTCATGCAGATGGATGGGCGCGTTGTACCTGGGTACAGCGCCGACCTATGGTCGCGCCTAACGCATGGTTTGAAACCGCCTGGGTAGATTATCTTAACGGGAAAATATATGACGTTTGAAGTTTATTCAGGCGAATATTATCGTTCAGGAGGTTACGTGATAACAGTAGTAACTTTTGGAGAAATCATGATGCGCCTTTCACCGCCTGGCAACCTGCGTTTTAACCAGGCGCGCAGCTTTGATGTCATTTATGGTGGGGGAGAGGCAAACGTAGCTGCTGCACTGGCCAATTTTGGCCTGCCTGCTCGCTTCATTACACGCCTTCCTGCCAACGAGATCGGTGCGTCCTGTGAACAATTCCTGCGCCAGTATAACGTGGACACCAATTATATTGTGCGCGGCGGAAAACGTATGGGGATTTACTTTCTGGAAAATGGCTCCGCCTTACGTGGCAGCCTGGTGGTGTATGACCGTGACAACTCGGCTTTTGCAGATATCCAGCCTGGAATGGTGGATTGGGAAGCCAGCTTGCAAGGGGCGAGTTGGTTCCACTGGACGGGCATTACCCCGGCTGTATCAGAAAACGCAGCCGCAACTTGTCTGGAGGGTATCCAGATGGCGCGAAAACTTGGTCTGACCATTTCATGCGACCTGAATTACCGCGCCAAGTTGTGGAAATGGGGAAAGAGCGCCAACGAAGTGATGGAAGCGCTGGTAGCGAATTGCGACCTAGCGATCGGAAATGAGGAAGACGCAGAAAAAGTTTTTGGCATACATAGCGCTGGTATTGATGTGCAGACGGGAAAAGTAGATGCCGAGAATTACATGGAAGTGTGCCAGCAGCTATCCCATCGATTTCCTCAATTGAAGCGTATCGCTATCACGCTGCGCGGCTCGCTTTCTGCGAGCCATAATACCTGGGGGGCGGTGCTCTGGCAGGCGGGGCAGATGTACGAGAGTCGTAATTATTCGATTACTCCCATCGTTGACCGAGTGGGCGCAGGTGATAGCTTCATGGCAGGTTTGATCTATGCTTTGATCACCCAACCACAAGACCCTCAATGGGCGGTAGATTTTTCCGCCGCAGCATCTGCTCTAAAACACACTATCTTCGGTGACTTCGATCTGGTTAGCGTGAACGAGGTTGAAAAATTGATGGGCGGCGACTCTTCTGGGCGAGTTAGCCGCTAGAAAGAAGCTGGATGATATGGCAAAATCGAGTCGATTACGCGTTCTGACGACCATGATCGAAACCGGTGTCACACCGGTATTCTATACTGACGATGTGGAAAGAGCCGCGAACATTATATCTGCTTGCGCGGACGGTGGCGCCTGTTGCGTAGAATTTACCAACCGTGGCGACCAGGCTGCGCTTGTTTTTGCGGAACTTGTACGGCGCTTCCAGCAGGATGAACGCATCATTCTCGGTGTTGGTTCGATAGTTGAACCCAGTGCTGCCGGGTTATTTATCCAAATGGGTGCAAATTTCGTCGTTGGGCCGGTATTAAACCCTGAAATTGCTCGAGTTTGCAATCGCTACAAGGTGGCCTATATTCCCGGTTGTGGCAGCGCCAGCGAAATCTCGCACGCAGAAGAGCTAGGCGTCGAGATATGTAAAGTTTTTCCAGGAGCAGAAGTAGGAGGTCCGGCATTTGTCAAAGCGGTGCGAGGTCCCATGCCCTGGACGCGCATTATGCCAACAGGCGGTGTTTCGCTGGATGAAGCCAATTTGCGTTCCTGGTTCGAAGCTGGCGTGGCATGTGTGGGTATTGGCAGCAACCTGATCACCAATGAAATTATTACAAAGGGCGATTTTTCATCATTAACTGAGAATGTGCACCGAGTGATTGACACGATAAAACACATCCGACATGGAAAGGTATTGTATTAATAACTGATGACTGAGTATCTACGCCTTGCCCGCCTGCGGACCCCCGAAGATTTTCACCGCTACATACAATCTTTAGGAATCGATCTGCCGTTCGATGAGCACTACCTTGCCGACGAATATAACGCATTGCGCCAACCTTACCGTTTGCCTAGCGGACGGGTGATTGGTAACCGCTTTTGCGTATTGCCAATGGAAGGCTGGGATGGCAGTCCGCAAGGTCTGCCAACTGATTTGGTCTTCCGGCGTTGGAGGAATTTTGGGCGCAGCGGCGCGAAACTGATTTGGGGCGGTGAAGCGACGGCCGTAACGCCTGACGGACGCGCCAACCCTAACCAATTGGTCATCAACGCATCCACGATGGGTGCTTTAGAAAAACTGCGCCTGGCCCTGGTTGAAGAGCATCTACGGGAATACAGCAACGCTGAAGATCTGTATATCGGGTTACAGCTGACCCATTCTGGGCGCTTCTGCCGACCAAACGACAAATCTCGCCTGGAGCCTAAGATCGTCTATCACCACCCGATGCTAGATGAATTATTCGGTATTCCCACAAACATGGCGATAATTTCCGATGCAGAGTTGGATGATCTGACGGGCGAATATATACGAGCCGCCAGCCAGGCGCAGCAGATCGGTTTCGACTTTGTGGATATCAAGCATTGCCACGGCTACCTGGGCCATGAGTTATTGAGTGCGTTCACACGTCAGGGAAAATTCGGCGGCAGTTTCGAAAACCGGACGCGCTTTTTGCGCCAGGTTGTGGAAGGCATCCAGCGCGATTGTCCTGGTCTAGATATTGGCGTCCGCTTCAGCGCAGCCGATTACCCCCCTTTCCGGCGTCTGGAAGGCGTTGATACTGGCCAACCGTTGGCGCCTAGCGATGGTTATCCTTATGCGTTTGGAGGAAATCCAGAGTCGCCTCTAGATTTCAAACTGGACGAACCGATTGCCTTTCTCCAGCTTTGCAGATCTCTACACATCCACTTGGTAAACATCACCCTCGGCAGTCCCTATTACAACCCGCATATTACCCGTCCGGCTTATTTCGCCCCATCGGACGGTTATCCCCCACCTGAGGACCCAATCGTGGGCGTGGCGCGCCATATCCAGGTGACTGCCGCTTTGAAAGAAGCATTGCAGGAAATGGGAGTAGTTGGCTCGGGTTACTCTTACCTCCAGGAGTGGCTTCCAAACGTTGCCCAATGCGTCGTCCGTAGCAAGATGGTGGATTTCGTTGGTTTAGGGCGCATGATGCTGTCCTATCCAGAATTCATCAAAGACACGCTGGCAGGCAATACACCCGATCGTAAACGAATCTGTCGCACTTTCAGCGATTGCACAACTGCCCCTCGCAACGGTCTGGTTTCTGGTTGTTTTCCACTGGATGATTTCTACAAGCGGATGCCTGCCGCTGAACAACTCAAAGAAATCAAAGGACAAGGGAGACAAAAGTAATGGAGGCGAACTCGCCCAAAAAACGCAAACTTATCGGTTCAGTGCAGCGCGCCCTGGACATTCTGAACCTGTTCAGCATGCAGAAGCCGGAGTTAAGTCTGACTGAGTTTGCCCAGGAGATGAAACTTACCAAGAGCACAGTGGCAGGTTTGGTAGCGACTTTGGAAGAGAATCGAGTTTTGGCGCGCGATCCCAAGAGTAAGAAATATCGCCTGGGGATGAAGTTGTTGGAATTGGGCGATATAGTGCGTCATCAAACTCAAATTCAACAGGTAGCCTTTCAATACCTGGAGACGCTGCGCAACTGGTGTGACGAGAGCGTCAACCTGGCTGTTCTTGACGATGGCTATGTTGTGTACATCGAACGATTATTTGGATCAAAAATGCTAGGGATGCGCTCGGAAATTGGCAAGCGCGAGCGAGCGCACAGCACAGCATTGGGCAAATCGATTCTTGCAATGCTGCCTCCTGGGGAGGTGCAGGCGTATGTTCAACGTTATGGCTTGCCCTCCATAACACCGCATACAATTACCAACCAACAGATATTCATTGAAGAGCTGCAGCGCGTCCGCCAAGATGGCTATGCCGTCGATAACGAAGAGAATGAAGTCGGTGGGCGTTGCATAGCCGCGCCGGTGATGGATTATACCGGGAGACCTATAGCGGCCATTAGTATCTCTATACCCCTGCAGCGTATTCCCTTGGAACAGATCCCTGTCTTTGGATCGCAAATATGCGAAACCGCTAGGAAAATATCAGATCAGCTCGGTTTCAGTGCATTTCCGATAGAGGAGCAGGCGTAAGCATGAAAACCCGGTCTGATATTTCTTCGATTGCATCCTGGGAACGTCTGAAAGCGCTTACACTCTCCAGTGGTGCTAGTCTGGTACGCCAGGCAGGAATCTATGGCGTGCTGATACTCTTAATGATCTTCGCTGGAACGATCTCGCCGGAATTCCTTACCGCTAATAACCTGACCAATGTCTTGAGGCAGAGCGCCGCCTTGGGTATTGTGACAGTGGGACAAACAATGGTCATGATCGCTGGCGGTTTTGACCTATCAGTTACCGCCGTGATGCAGTTGGTGACGGTCATGATCGCCGAATACACATTGGGACGCGACGATCTGATTCTCCCGGCGGTCGGAATTGGACTGCTGGCTGGTTTGCTGATTGGTATGGTGAATGGCGTAATTATTACACGCCAGAAAGCGTCTCCCTTCATGGTTACGCTGGCTATAGCCATCATCATCACCGGCGTCCGTCTGGCTTACACCAAGGGTTCGCCAAGCGGTTTGCTGCCCATGGGTCTGCGGCCGCTAAGCCAGGGTCAAATATTGGGGGTCCCCTTCTCTATCATCCTTTATCTGGCAATCACGGCCGTGGTTTCGATTGTCTTGCGACGTACGACCTACGGACGTCGGCTGTACGCCGCCGGAGCGAATGCCGAGGCGGCCCGACTCTCGGGCGTTAATGTCAATGTGGTCAAGTTGACAGCGTACATGTTTTCTGGTCTGCTAGCTGCCCTGGCCGGTATGGTGTTGGCTGCCTATATTGGTTATGTCGACCAGTGGATTGGTGGAGGCTATGACCTGGATTCAGTCGCCGCGGCTGCCATCGGCGGCGTAAGTCTGAGCGGTGGTAAAGGAGGTGTTTGGAGCGCGCTGGCAGGTGTCTTATTGATCCGCATGCTTATGAACTTCGTGATCGTAATTGGGCTTTCTATAGAATACCAGTACGTCGTGCGCGGAGCGGTTGTAGTACTCGCGGTTGCACTGTATTCGATTCAACATAAAGGTACCCATTAGCTTGGATAATTGATAAAAGGAGGTCGCTTGGAAAGAATGTCCAGTTTATAGCATCAAAATCTAATATTCCATAACTAGAGAATTTAGAAGAGGAGATGTCAAGATGAATAAGAAATTTCAGGTAATTGATCAATCGGGGATGAACCGCCGTGAATTTCTCAAGCTCGTTGGATTAGCAAGCGCATCAGCTACAGCTACGCTGATCCTGCCAGGATGCGCAGCTCCAGCTGCCCCAGCTACTCAGGCAGCAGTGGAATATGGGGTTGGTATGGTAGATACCACGCGCTTCAAGAAAGCTCCTCCGTATGTGATTTGCCGCTCCGGAATGGGTGAAGTCAATTCATGGCAGGCCATTATGACCATGCACTTTGATTACGCCACACAGGATAAATTTAAGGATAAGTTCAAGGGAGTCCATACCGCCTCGGCGTTCTTCGATCCTGCCCAACAAGTGGCTGACCTGGAAGATTTGATGACCTACAACCCGGATGTCTTCATTATTACCCCGGTTAGCGGCGGAAATTGTGTGGCTCAGATCGAAGCAGCAATGGCCAAGAACATCCCCGTTATCCTTCCTGGTGCCCGCGCCTACACCAACGAATATGTTTCCTACATTGATCGTGACAACAGCGCGGTTGGTCTGGTCTATACTGATTATATTGGAAAAGCGCTGGGCGGCAAAGGCAGCGTGGCGATCATGATGGGGCTGGCGGGCAATACCTATGCCGAGGATGTGCTGCGTGGCGTACGGGAAGGCCTGGCGAAATATCCGGATCTCACCGAAGTTGGCCTGGTCTATGGTCACTGGGCTCCAACCGATGCCAAAACAGAGATGGAAGGATTGCTTGCCAAAGGCGTGAAGATAGACGGCATCATTAACGATGGCGGCAACATGGCGATAGGCATCATCGACGCATACAAGGACGCTGGGATGCCCATACCTCCCTTGTGCGGTGACGACAGCAATGGATTCCTACGCATAGCAAAAGAAAACAATCTCAAGTTTATTGCCCCATATCCTTCTGGGGCGGAGGCCACCTACGATGCAGTCGAGATGGCGATCAAGGTGTTGAATGGCGAGCCGGTGGTCAAGAACGTCCTGGCGGAAATTAAATCCTTCACTGAAGCGGAGATCGATAAGTATTATCGTCCTGATTTGAATGATCAATATTGGGCTGTGAATAAGCTGCCCGAAGATTGGATCAACAAGAACTTCAAAAAGTAATATCCTTCCGTATTAAGAGGCAGCCCAGCAGTCTGGGCTGCCTCAAACCCGATTTAACGAGGCTAACATCTTGGAACCGTTTTTAAATGCTATTGGTATTATCAAGCACTTTCCGGGTGTGCTGGCGCTGGACCAGGTGGACTTTGAGTGTATCCCTGGCGAAGTGCATGCGCTGGCTGGAGAAAACGGTGCTGGCAAGTCCACATTGATGAAAATATTGGCTGGCGTTTACACGCCAGATGGCGGCGAGCTAGTGATCAAAGGCAAGCAAGTGACCGAGTTTTCACCCCGTCGAGCTCAAGAGCTGGGTATTGGCATCATCTATCAGGAGTTAAGCTTACTACCTTACTTGACGGTAGCAGAAAACATTCATCTGGGGCGTGAGTTCCGCACACCAATCGGAATGGTGGATTTCAAGCGGATGGAGCAGCATGCTGTCAATTTGCTGGACCAATTCGATTGCCATATTCCCCCACGTACTTTGGTTTACCATCTTAGCCCGGCACAACGCCAGTTGGTGGAGATTGCCAAGTCTCTCTCCTACAATCCCGATATCATTATCATGGACGAACCTACATCGTCGCTGGTAGATTACGAGATTGAGAACTTGTTCCAGGTCATCCGATCTTTACGCGAACGAGGCGTAACTATCATCTATATCACCCATCGTTTAGAGGAAATCTTCAAGATTGCTGACAGGGTTACAGTACTGAAAGATGGCCACAAGGTGATAACCCTGCCAATCCAGGAAACCAACCGCCAGGGGTTGATCCGCAATATGGTGGGGCGTGATGTGGACGAAACCCGTAACCTGGGAAGTCGTCATATTGGAGATGCTATTCTGGAAGTTCGCCAGCTTTCCCGTGAGGGTGTGTTGCACGACATCAGCTTTGAGGCTCGCCGAGGCGAGATACTAGGCATCGCCGGGTTAGTTGGCTCAGGCCGTACAGAACTTGCCCGGGCGATCTTTGCTGCAGATCCAATTAACTCGGGTCAGGTTTTGTTGAATGGCGCAACTCTGGCCAATCATTCGCCACGGCAGGTGATCGACAAAGGTGTAGCATTAATTCCTGAGGACCGTAAGTCTGACGGACTGATCTTGATCCACACTTTGCGTGAAAACATTGCCTTACCAAGCCTGAATTTACGTCAGCGTCTAGGCTTCATCGATTCCAATGCTGAGAATCAGATGTTGCAACTCTCCATCCAGGAACTGGCGATCAACGCCCCCGATGTTAACCATGAGGTTGCCAACCTAAGTGGAGGCAACCAGCAAAAAGCAGTCTTGGCGAAATGGCTGAATTCTGGCGCGGACGTAATCATTTTTGACGAGCCAACTCGCGGCATTGATGTAGCAGCCAAGTCGGAGATCCATAACCTGATCTGCAAACTCGTGCAGGCTGGCAAGGCAATCATCATGATATCTTCTGAATTGCCTGAAATACTAACATTAAGCGACCGTGTTTTGGTATTAAGTAACGGCATCCTAAGTGGTGAACTTTCGCGCGCCGAAGCCACAGAGGAAAAGATCTTAGAATTGGCATATCAGAACGTGGATTGTGCCACACCAACATCTATTGACCAACATACCCAGGGCCAGGAGAAGTCCTGGTGGAGTAAAGTGCGCAGCTGGCTAGCCAATATGGAACCAGGCATCAATGTGGTCTTTGCGTTGTTATTCTTGCTTATCATTCTGGGCAGTCTGGGTTCTCCACGCTTCCTCACCCCGGTGAACCTGACAAATATGCTGCGTCAGGCAGGAATCCCTTTGCTGTTAGGATTAGGGCAAACATTGGTGATTATTTCGGGCGGCATCGATTTCTCCGTGGCTGGCATTATAACCATAACGAACGTGTTGGCCGCCGGGGTTGCTATGGGTAGAAATGAACTTACCCTGCCAGTCGTGGCAATGTGTCTGGGAATCGGTTTATCTGTTGGCGCGCTGAATGCATTCCTAATCATTCGTTTGCGCGTTCCCCCCATCATAGCCACTTTGGGAACAACTACTATGCTACACGGGGCGGCATTGATTTACACACGTGAACCGATTGGAATGGTCCCTCGCTCGCTAAGTTATTTCTCTCAGGGATGGTTAGGCCCATTACCGGTCTCCACCTATTTGATCGTTATCATCCTCGTCCTGGGGGCGGCGCTACTCTATAAAACCGCCTTTGGTCGGCATCTGTATGCGGTGGGTGGAGATGAAGAAATTGCAAAATTGTCGGGGATTTCTGTTTTCAAGGTGCGCTCTGCGGCATACCTGATCTCCGGCTTCCTGGCCGCGCTCACTGGCTTGTATCTGGTGGGGCGCATGGGCAGCGGCGAGCCCACCATCGGGCCTGGCATGGAGTTCGATTCAATCGCAGCAGTGCTATTAGGCGGAGCCGTTCTGGGTGGCGGACGCGGTAGCCTGGGTGGAACGATAGCCGGCGCCTTAGTGCTCGTCCTGCTCAGTAATGTTTTCAATCAGATCGGCATCCAATATTACTTTCAGGAAATAGCCAAAGGTTTCATCATTATCCTGGCAGTCGCTGTATTCAGACCAAAAGTATAAAAAGGAGAGAAAAATGTTATCTCACGAAGAACTAGTAGCTAGAAAGAAAGCGCGTATCCACGAAACACACCGTCTGGTTCCCGAACGTACGGCTTTACTGATCATCGATATGCAACGCAGTTTCATGGATCCCAAGGCGTCGTTGTGCGTGCCACAAGGATGGGATATCCTACCCACAATTCAAAAAATGGCGAACTTCTGTCGCTCAGTGAATATCCCAGTGATCTATACGGCCTACGTGGTTCGCCCAGAAATCCCTTGCTTGCGTGTCGATCCTTTCGGCCCAGAACATGTTAGGGCTGAACCCGGAGAACCCACCGGTTGGGGAATGCCATCCAGCAACAGCATCATTGGCATGACCGGCCCAGAAGATCCTGCCATTATTGATGAGTTGAAACCCCAACCCGGCGAACTGGTCGTGGAAGGATACACTCTGGATAAGTTCTATGGCACGCCACTGGACCTGGCCTTGCGCTCGCGCGACATTCGCTATCTGATCTTCTCAGGTATGATGGCCGATTTGTGCCTGGGCACTACACTGTTTAGCGCTGCCATGCGCGATTACCGCGTTACCGCGTTGCGCGATGCCATCACCACTATCTGGCCCCCAATCCTGGACGCCATGTTCGACATCTTCGAGCGCAAGGTGGCACGCATGATGACCTCAGACGACACCATTGATGAAATCAAAGAGCAATTAGCCCGCTAAGAGGAAGGATGGTATTCATGCCGACTTTTGAAGAGCTTGCGGAACAGAAACAGGAGCGCATTCACGCCGCGCTGCGCCCCGTGGTGGGGCAAACCGCTTTGCTGGTGGTAGATATGCAGCGCAGTTTTATGGATCCCAAAGCGTCGCTAAGCGTACCAACCTCTTGGGAAATTTTGCCGGTGGTCAAGCAGATGGTGGCTTTTTGTCGAAGCATCCACCTGCCTGTAATTTTCACAGAATTCGTAGCTTCTCCGCAAGTACAACATTTATGCATCGATCCATTTGGGCCAGAATGCTTGACGCCCGAGCCGGGGCAACCCACCGGCTGGGGATTGCCATCCGGAAACAGCCACCTGGGCATGATGGGGCCGGAGTGTCCCGACACCATCGAGGAGTTAAAGCCCTACCCGGATGAATTGGTGGTGCGTTCCTTCAACTATGACAAATTCCACGAAACACAACTGGATTTCATCCTGCGTGGTTGGGGAGTCCAATATCTTATCTTCACTGGAATGATGGCGGATATCTGCCTGGGCGATACACTCAAGAGCGCGTTTGCCCGCAATTACCGCATCACCGCCGTAACGGACGCAATCACCACCATTTGGCCGGACATCTTAATCGCCATGTTCGATATTTGGCGGCGCAAATATGCCCGCCTGGTTACCAGCCAGGAGGTAATCGCTGAGCTGCAAGCGCAGATGATATGAATTCAAAGCGACGTTTGTTGCATAGCCTGGACTTGCAACACGTTGACAGGCCAGTTGTGGCATGCGTGGTGACCGGCATCACGCATGCCATGATGGAAAAGACTGGCATCCCCTGGACCGAGGCTCACGGTGAAGCCCGGCGCATGGCTGACCTGGCACAAGCCACCTGGACTCTGGCGGGCATCGAATCGATCAAGCTACCTTTCGATATGGCGGTTGAGAGTGAGGCGTTGGGGGCAAAAATCGACTATGGTGGACTGGACCGCCTGCCCACTGAAGCCCGACCGTTATTTAATGACCCACATCAGCTCTCCATCCCGATTGATTTCCTGGATCACGGCCGGATCAGCCAAGTTTTGCAGGCTATTGGCATCCTGCGCAAGCGCTATGATAACGAAGTTGCTGTGATATCATCTATTGTGGGTCCGTTCACGCTGGCATTCAAGCTTTTTGGCCCCGAAAATCTGTTCGTCTGGATGAAGACTAAACCCGATGAGCTACATATAGCGCTTCAAAGCCTAACAGACTTGGCTAGGCGATACGCCAGAGCGCAGGTGGAGGCAGGCGCAGATGCAATATTGATTGGAGAGGCCGCCTCCTCTGGCAGCCTGATTTCTCCAAGTCACTATGCCAGCTTTGCCGCGCGATATCACTGCACATTGGTAAAAGAGATCGCCCATCCTTGTATTTTACATATTTGTGGCAATTCCACTAAGCATTTGCCATATCTGGCAGAAACGGGGGTACAAGGTTTCAGCTTTGACGAGGGGGTGGATATCCAGGTCGCTCGCCAACACTTGAAGGGAAGAACCAGCCTGATTGGCTATATCCCCACAACTGAGATATTATTAAACGGTACATCGCAACAAGTGTACGCCTATGCACAGGAGTGCTTACAAAACCAGGTGAACATCCTGGCGCCCGGTTGCTCGCTTCCTCCAAAGGTGAGCTTTGAAAACCTGGCCGCTATGGTTGAGGCAGGTCATCAATTTGTCATCCCAAAACAAACGTAACTACCTATCGAAGTTCTGCCTCAAACCGACAAGTTTGACGGTGGAGCTTCGATAGGTAGTTACCAATTTTTTAAGGTTCGAAATGACACATTCAAATGTTAAAGAATTCAGAGAGGAGAATCCCACCTTAAACCATGCCACTTTTTTGTCAAAAAACCTTGACCACCTCACTATTTCTCTATGCTATTCGCTATCCCGGCAAAGTTCCGATCACTTTCCATTGTCATTCGGCCTTGCAGATATGCCAACGCATGCCCGCTGGTATCTCGCGTTTTGCTCTTGAAACGCTGCCGAAATCGTTGCCAGTGCTCTCGCAGCTTCGGCCCAAGACCCTTGATTTTTTCAACCGGTACTCCACATCGTTGGGGATCAAACACACTTTTTTCACCATGTTCATTCGCTCGGATTTACCACAACTTTGGGCTAATGTGATATTGTCAAATTAGGTTTGTTAGCGTAAATCAAAATTCCTCCGGGGAGTGTTCGGAGGGATTTTTTTAATTTCTCTTTTACTCATCGCCGGTATTTTTTCTTCCTCAGGCGCTCTGGTGGGTCAGCCACAGCGCACGCTCGGACGAAGCCAGCGCGTCCCGCTTAGGAAGAATGAAATCGAGCCGAAGGATTTGGAGCTTCCCCGTAACCTGATCGCCTTCGTTGCGGCCAATTGCAACCAGCTCGAGCCGGAGTACTACACGGCAAAGGTGAAGCCTTACAGGGACAATTCCTGGGTCGCGGTGTTGGTGTCCTGAGAAATGCTTGATGATGAGTTGGCAGAGCAGGATACAGCCTTATTTTACAAGCAACCATGTCCGGCTTGCTTTTAGAGTATCACCCGCTGCAAGGAAAATTTTAGTTTCAACTCTTTCCTCAGTGTTCATCCGGTAAGTGTGATGTGACGAGTGATGAGGAATTAATGTCCACCCTCTGGCCTCAGGACTGAAGGTAGCCTGGGGTTCGCCCAGCTCTTCGTCCCAGGGGAAGCTCAGCGGGCTGCCGGGGGTTTTCGTCCAGGCAGCTTTGCCGGATAGCTCGATGTTTGCACCGTCTGACGGGCCACTCAGGATTTCCAGAATTAACGGTGTCGAGTTACTCATATTGTTGATGCTCCTGTTACGCGTCTGCCCAAGCAGGTCAGCCAATTGGAAATTCGACTTGCTGGACGACTTTGGTGGTCTTTGGTCTTTAGCGGTCACATCGCCGCTCTCTGGGTAAAACCTTTACATCGTCCGCACAACGAACCCTGGTGAAATCATGATCTCATGTGTAATCTCACCAGCCAGAAGCCGGTCGGCCACGGGTGTTACGATCTCCTCGTTGATCGCGCGTTCCAGCGGACGCGCTCCAAACTCGATGCTGGCATGTCTGGCGCAGAATTTCGCCTTGAACTCGGGCGACAACTCGACTTGCAAGCCTTTTCCGGCGAAACGGCGCCCGGCTTGTTCGAAAAGTTTATCGAAGATGGCGACCAACAATTCAGCGGTGAGCGGGTTGAAGTGGACCTCGCAATCCAGGCGGTTGCTAAATTCAGCGCTGAATTTAGCCTGGATGCTGGCCGCGTCCAGGTTGGTGGTCATGATGAACATGGCATTGCACCCATCGACCAGCCGACCGCGGGCATCGCTGATCCGCCCGGCATCAAAAAGCTGCAAGAACAGGTGCTGTACGTCTGGATGAGCTTTCTCTATCTCGTCCAGCAGCACCACGCAGTAAGGCTGGCGGCGCAGACGGCCAGTGAGTTGACCTTCTTCCTTGTAGCCGATATACCCCGGCGGCGAGCCAACCAGCCGCGCCACACTATATTTCTCCATAAATTCCGACATGTCCAGGCGCAGCAGGGCTTTTTCGTCGTCGAAGAGCGCCGCAGCCAATGCCAGGGCTAACTCGGTCTTGCCTACCCCTGTCGGTCCGGCAAACAGGAATACGCCCAGCGGGCGGCGCGGATCAGCCAACCCGGCGCGGGCGCGCTTGACTACACTTGCCACTGCCTGGATCGCTTCATCCTGTCCGTGCACCCGCATTTGCAGGGTTTTCTCTAGCCCCAGCAGGCGTTCTTTGTCGCTCTGGCTTAACTGTTCCAGTGGAATTCCTGTGCGTTCGGCTACGATCTGGCGGATGACCTCGATTGTCACGACGCCGCCCACAGGCTGGCTGGCATCGACTGCCCCCGCGCCACGGAGCGACCCACCCATCGTCACGCGCGGTCCTGCCTGGTCGAGCAGTTTCACGACCTTACCGGGCAGGAATTCGTCGTGGATGTAGCGCACTGCCAGGTGTACGGCCTCAGCGATGACCTCGTCCGGGTAGGCGACCCTATGGTGGGGCGCCAGGCGCTCAGCAGCCACACCTTTGGCGATTTCAATTGCATCTGCGATAGACGGTTCTTCGATCCAGACCGGGGTGAAGCGCCGAGCCAGGGCCGGGTCGGTCTCGATATAACGGCGGTACTCAGCCACAGTGGTCGCTCCGATGCAGGGAAAATCGCCACGCGCCAGTGCGGGCTTGAGGGCGTCTGCAATCGCTCCCAACCCGCCCTCGACTTTGCCGCCCAGGATCGCGTGGATCTCATCGATGAAGATGATTGGTTTTTCCTGGGCCGCTCCCACCTCTTTGAGGATGGCTTGCAGCCGTTCTTCCATTTGGCCGCGGTAGCTGGTTCCGGCTAGTATGGCAGCCATCGGAAGGTCCACAACGCGCCGACCGGACAGAATCGCAATCACTTCGGGATCCCGCGCCAGGCGGTAAGCGAAGCCTTCCACGATGGCGGTTTTGCCAACGCCTGGGTCGCCCAGCAGGATGGGATTGTTGGATTGGGCCTGCTGTAAGATCAGTCCCATCATCACCATGGCTTTGTGGGCGTATTCGCCCACCGCCGGACTAATCTCACCAGCCTGGGCCAGCGCGGTGAGATCACGGCTGTACTTGCCCAAGAGGCCAAGACCGCTGGGGGGCTCAGGTGGATTGGGCTGGCGAATAGCCCTGTACACTTGCGGCTTGGCCGCTTGTTCCTCATGCGGAGGCGCTACGGCATCCGGTTTCACGCCGCTCAGATCAACCAGCCGATCAATGAACTGAGGCGGATCATATTGGCTATTCAGCATCAGGCCGATCAGCAGGTTGATGGGCGGGCATTGAGGATGCTGCATGGCCGCCAGCAGGAGGTGATTCGGCGAGACCGGCTCGCCGTCGGCCAACTCAACCGCCTGGCGTAAAATGGCCAGCAGGCGTGGCGTGATGACGGGGCTTGCAGGTAATCGGGTCGGGTCACCCTGAAGATATAAGCCGGATAGTGCTTGCGGGGTGGCCTCCTGTAAAGCTGGCAAAGCCGCTGCCCCCAACGCTCGCAGGTCCTTTTGGGCGCGCCAGTCTTTGGCGTGGACGATGACCAGCCCGCGCAGCATCCCGCGCAACTCACCAGGATCGAGATGCAAAGTTTGCATGAGTTCCCACAGCGCGTTGCTCTCAGCGCGTGAGAGACCCATCAGCAGAAACTCCAACCCCAGCCAGAACTGGCCAATCCGCAGGGATTCTCCAAGCGCAATTTCAAGTGCTCTGTGCGCATCATCGTTCAGGTGTGTGAATAAAGATTTCAGCATGGGAAAACTCCTGCTTAGGTTTGCTGAATGTAGATATCCATAGCCTCTCTACTATTTTCCAGCAATCTGGCGCAACCAGGACAGATGTTGCTTGAAGATTTTTTTGTGTCCCGGAGCTGCTTTCTCGCCGATCATTTTCTCCACGGCCTGGATGAAGCGGGCATCGGTCATAAATGGGTACTCATGCACCGCAGTGCGCATTTCAGCGGGCGACCGGGCGTGTTGGAATGCCTCGGAGGCGGCTTGGACAGTATTGGCAGGGATTGTACTGCCAACCGCGCCGCCTTTCTGGATATCGAACATGAGAAGCAGCGCGTTTTGGATATTTGGGCTTCCGAGTTGACCCCAAATTTGTACTGCACGCTGGGCCAGGGGCAGGGCTTTGAGGTTATCATTGTACTTGAAGTAGAACAAAGCCATGTTGAACGAAACCGTCGCCACGCCGTCTAGATTCCCGGTCTCGCGGTATATAACCAGCGCTTGCTCAGAATACACGATCGCCTGCCGGACATCGCCTAATTTCATGTAGCTATGCCCCAGGTTGACCAGGACCTCCCCGCTCTGGTTGCCAATCTCGCGAGCTATCGCCAACGACTGCTCATAAATTTTTATTGCCAGCCGGAAATCGCCCAGGTTCAAATAGGTCGTGCCCAGGTTGACCAGGATCTCCCCTTCCCGATGTCGGTCGCCGATCTCGCGGATTATGGCCAACGACTGCTCAAAAAAATTGATTGACCGCTGGTAATCGCCTAGCTTTGAATAGGCCGCGCCCAGGTTGATCAGGGTATTCCCCTCCCCGCTCCGGTTACCAATCTCGCGGGCTATTGCCAACGACTGCTCTAAAAAATTAATTGCCAGCTGGAAATCGCCCGATTTAATGTGGGTAGCCCCCAGGTTGCCCAGGGCTCTTCCCTCCCCGCTCCGGTGGCCGATCTCGCGGGCTATCGCCAACGACTGCTCATAAATTTTGATTGCCAGCCGGAAATCGCCCAGGTCGCTATAGTATTTACCAAGATTTAGTAGGGTAATGCCCTCTCCTTTCCGGTCGCCGGTCTCGCAAGCAATTTTAAGACCCTGCTCATAATACCCGATCGCCCGCCGAGAATCGCCTAGGTACGCGTAGCCGACCCCCAGATTGATCAGGGATTCCTCCTCCGTTTGCCTGTTGCCGATCTCGCGGGAAATTGCCAACGACTTTTCGTGATACTCGATCGCCCGCCGGGCATCGCCCAAATTCCTGTAAGCCATTCCCAGGTTGTTCAGGGCGGCCGAAGCCAATTCCTGTTCCCCTTCACTCTGCCCGGCTGCCAACGCACGCTCGAAGTAACCGGTTGCTACCTCAGTCTTGCTTATGTCCATGTACGACAACCCTATCGCATTGTATGACCAGCCAGCCTGCACCCGCTCCCGCCAGCCTAACTCGTTCATTCTCATCGTCGCCGGCGCCGCGTGCCCAGTCTGTTGCACAAATGCTCCTTCTAGCGCCGCGATTAGCTCTGTCCAATCCTCATAGCGCCCTTTCCTTGCCAGCCGCAGGCAACGCTGTAAAATGTCGACGATCCCACCCGGCAGGCCCTTTGGCAGCGGACGCAGCCGCCCATTGCAGTGGGCAACCTCCAGCTCTCCCAATGTCTGCCCGGGCGCTGCGCACTGCCCTGCCAGCAGCTCGTACAGGATGCAGCCCAGCGCATATACGTCCGTCCAGACCCCAAGGATTTTTCCTTGCCACTGCTCTGGCGCCATGTAGGGCGGCGTGCCGACGATCCCGTGGGTGAGCTGGGTCCTGAAGAAAAGTTCACTTCCCTGACTCAAGACTGGCTGGTCAACGCCCAACAAACCCGACGCGCTTTGCCCTGCCTCCTCCAACACGCGCGCCAGCCCGAAATCGGTTACCCGCAACCGGTTGATCTGTGCGCCAGGCAGCTTATCCACGCCCACCAGCACGTTCTCCGGCTTCAGATCGCGGTGCGCAAAGCCGGGCAGTTTCTCGCAGGCGTGCTGCATGCCGCGCGCAATCTGCAAGCCAAAGAGCAAGCAATGTTCGATCGGCACGGGGCGTCCAGGGATCAGCCAGGAACGCAGCGATGCGTCGGGCAGGTTCGGCTCTTTGGCAACCAGCTCCAACACCAGGAAGGCTGTGGGGTCAAAATACTTCACTTGGTAGCAGCGCACGATGTGGGGATGGCTGCCCAGTCCCACCCAGGTGGCGCCTTCGCGCAGGAAGCGGTCGTGCGCTTCCCGGTCCGGAAGGAACTCCGGCTTGAAGGTTTTTAACGCCACCGGGAGGTCGTTTTGGTGGTCAATGCAGAAATAAACTATGCCCATCCCGCCCATCAGCGGCTGGGATACGATTTCGTATTGTCCAATCATCGTGCCGGGGGGATAGATATCCATAGCCTCTCTCCAATTTTTCGGCAATTTATCGCAGCCAGGTCAAATGTTGAGATGAAGCATCTTGCCGCATTTCACCGGGAAGAAGAGCAGGGGAGTGTCGACCGAGAACGGAAGGCGGATGGATTCTGTTTTTCCGCCCCAATCAGCAGCTTCGACCGGTATATCGGCATCTATGCAAGCTGGTTCGCTTTCCGCTATGTCCCTATTATAGCCCACCTTCGCCTGTCCGGCGGTCGCGGTGATGCTGTAGGCGAAGCATATGGACAATTTTTGAAAATCTTGGATTGCCAGAAGAGCGATGTCCGAGTTATAAAACCCTCCTAAGAGCCAGTACTCACCACCGGCGCGGACAATATGTGTGGAAAAGGAAAGATATCGTTTAGATGATTGGATCTCAAACTCGGCGTAGATATCCACGCCACCCTTGATCGCCAACAAATCCGGCTCTAGCGCTGCCGTCACCCGTGGCAGCAACGCAGTTCGCCAATCCCGCAGCCGGGCCTGCCAGCAAAAAGCCAGCAGGCCTTCGTGTGAGCGGATCAGGCGCTCCCACCCGGATTCGACTACCGACCAGCCCAGTTCCCGGCAGGCCTGGCGGCCCAGATCGGAGAGGCGAAAAAGCGCCAGCCGGCTGCTGCGGATGAAATAAGGCGTCTCCTTGATTGCCAGACCCAACGCCAGCAGATCGGCATAAAAAACCTGCTGTATCGACAGGCTGCCTGGCGATATTCCCAAAACGATCTCCAGCACTGCCCGCAGTTCCTGACCGACGGCCAAGCCGGTGGTGGCCAGAAGATACTATCCCTGCATGATACACCCCGCACAGATCGCGGCGGATCGATTGTAGGTTTGGCAGGGAGATCGGCAGGCTGGCGGGCAGCGGTAGGATAGAACCATCAGAGATCAGCATGGCTGAAAAAACAAGCCAGTTTCGTTCATCGTGATCTCACCCTTTGCCTGGCCTGGATTTGCTGCGCTTCGCCAGCCAGGGTTTTTCGCCCAGGCCGAGCATTTGCGGATACTGCATCATCGCCTCCAGCACCCAGGCCAGAGCGATCTCTTCCAGTTTCTTGTCGCGCAGCCCGATGTGGAGGATGGATTGCGACATCATCAGCATTTCCCTGCCAATGGATACATCCACGTAGATGTCCGAGCGCGGCTCGCCAACATCCGGCAGGCGCACATCCACC
>Ga0172371_10003971_pt1 | contig 22676 bp, 18 predicted proteins | sample Lak12m_FD_114543 | JGI IMG/M metagenome (GOLD analysis project Ga0172371, IMG submission 114543) | Freshwater microbial communities from Kabuno Bay, South-Kivu, Congo - kab_022012_12m | ecosystem: Environmental > Aquatic > Freshwater > Lake | place: Democratic Republic of the Congo: South-Kivu...
CGACACCGAGACCGTCCTGGAACAAGCCGCCGTCACGGTCGACACCCTGCTTCCCGGCGCGGACCCGGAGCACGGGCGCAAGCTCATCCACTCTCTCGGCTGCCTCGGTTGCCACCGCATCGCAGGCCGGAACCAGCAGCAACCGATCGGCCCCGACATGACGCTCTTTGGCGAGAAGTCCGTTGACCGCCTTCCGTTCCCTCCGGATTGGTCGCGTCCGCGCACCCGGGAGGAATGGACCAGGGCAAAGCTGCAGTCGCCCCGGGCCGGCGCTCAGACCCTGGTCATGCCCAGCTTCCCGTTGTCCATGGGCGACGTCGAGGCCGTCCTCACCGCGACTCTCAGCCTCACTGCTTCCGCACCCCAAAGCGCAAGGGCCGATGAGCACCTCGCACCCCGCAGCCCCCGCTATCCCAAAGGCGAAGTCGGTGCGCTCATGCGCGACCTCCGTTGCCTCGTCTGCCACTCCCTCGACGGCACTGGCGGCACCCTCGCCCCAGACCTCTCGGCAGAAGGCAGCCGAGTCAAACTCCAATGGCTCAAGGACTTCCTCAAGGAGCCCTACGAAATCCGCCCGATTCTCGTCGAGCGTATGCCCAGGTTTTTTCTTGCGGCAGAAGAGATCGAGATGATCGCAAACTACTTGGACCTTGCAGCAGTGCTGCCCGACCATCTCTCGATGTCGCCTCCCCCGGCAAAGCCAGGGGCGACGGGCGACGCCCTCTACTCCGCCTTCCGCTGCGCCGGGTGCCACATCCTGGGCGAGCAGGGGGGCGCAGTCGGCCCCAACCTCACCGAAGTCGGACGCCGACTCGAACCGGCCTGGATCACGATGCAGCTCCTCGACCCAAAGCAGGCCGGCGCCTCGGAGCCACGCCTCGTGCAGACCCCCGAAGATGCCTCGGCGTTGGCAGCGTTCCTGGTGGAGGCCGTGCCGGCGAGGTTCCCCCCCAACCCGCCCTCCCCAGCCAAGGAAGAGGGGACGGAATTGGCGCCTTCCCCCACCGAGGGGGAAGGGACGGAATTGGCGTCCTCCCCTGACACCACTGCGGCCTGGCTGCGCAGGATCTCCGGCTGGCCCGCGTACACATCCACGACAAGTGCGCTCGATGCCACGGAGGGTGCTGCGCTGTTTTCCCGCTGGTGCGTGCCCTGCCACGGCATTTCCGCACGAGGCGATGGGATCACAGCTTCCAGGCTGAGCCCGTCCCCGATCGATCTCACACGGGAAGCCACCTTGTCGCTTCCAATCGAGTCCGTTCTTGAGATCATCACCAAGGGCGCTTCCGGGACCGGCCGTGCCGGCGTCATGCCGTCCTTCGAGGGGACCTTGGCGCTTTACCAGATCGAGGCACTTGCGCAGCACGTCCGCACCTTGGGCCACGATGTTAGGTTCGTTGAATGGCAGTGGAATTTGCCATTCTCGCAGCCGTAGTTGACGCGCTGCAACACGAACTGTATCCTTCGTTTCGTTCCCGCTCCGACCGGCGCGGCATGGGGAGGCAGCGAAGATGACTTCGGACGGAAAGCTCATTCACAAGCTGATTGATGAGGAGACCAGCGCGGAGATCGAGCTGCACGGGAACCTGCGCGCCGTGCTCGATGCAATTCCGTTCTACGTCCTGCTGGTGGACCGCGACCACAGAATACAGCTTGCCAACAAAACCATGCTGTCCATCCTGAACCTCTCTCCGGGGGAGGAAATTGGCCTGTTCTGCCCCAGGGCCGTGCATGGCATCGATTCGCCGTACCCCGGGTGCCCGCTGGAAGAAGCGGTGCTCGCGGGTGCCGCGGTGGACAAGGAGATGTATAACGAGCAGCTTGGCCGCTGGTTCGAATCCGGAGCGTACCCCACCAACTACCTTACCGAGGACGGCCGCAGGGTCTACCTCCACATGGTGCGCGACATCACCGAGGTCAAGCAGACCGGTGCGGCCCTCCAACGCAACTACCTTGAGCAAACTGCGCTCGGCGAGCTGTTGAAGCTCTCTCTGACCCCGAGGCCGATGGATGAGTTGCTCCAGGAGATGCTCGACCTCGTGCTCCAGCTTCCATGGCTGGACATCAAGCGGCGAGGAGCGATCTTCCTCGTAGGAGATTCCCCGGTGGTGCTCGAGATGCGCGCGCAGTCGGGACTGGTACCCAAGCTCCTGGAGTCGTGCCGACGCGTCCCCTTCGGCAAGTGCCTTTGCGGCCGCGCCGCGGCCACTCGTGAGATAGTCTTCGCCCAGCACCTGGACGAGCGGCATCACGTCACCTACGATGGCATCGTCCCTCACGGCCACTACTGCGTGCCGTTCATGTCGGATGGAAAAGTGATCGGGGTTTTCAACACATACCTCCAGGACGGGCACTTGCGCGACCCCCGTGACGAGTCGTTCCTGAGCGCGGTCGCAGACATGCTGGCAGGCTTCGTAAGCCGCCGCAGGAGCGAAGACTCCCTCGCTAAGGCACTAGCCCGTATCGGCCGCAACCTCGAAGGCGTGACCACTGCAATTTCGACCGCGCTGGAAGTCCGCGACCCGTACACCGCAGGACACCAGGTCCGCGTCACCGCCCTGGCTACCGCCATCGCGACCGAAATCGGTTTCACTCCAGAGGAAATCGAGATTGTCCGCATCGCAGCTCAGCTCCACGACATCGGCAAGCTCAAGGTCCCTTCCGAGATCCTCTCCAAGCCCGGCAAGCTGAGTCCGATCGAGTTCGAGCTCATCAAGACCCACAGCCAGGTCGGTTACGACATCCTGCGCGGAATCGACTTCACCGGTCCGGTCGCAGAGATCGTCTACCAGCACCACGAGAAACTGGACGGCACCGGGTACCCGCGGCGGCTTCAGGGCAACGACATCCTGGCGGAATCGCGCATCCTCTCCGTCGCAGACGTGGTCGAAGCAGTCGCCTCACACCGCCCGTATCGCCCCGCGCTCGGAATCGATCACGCCCTGGAGATCATCGAGAAAGACAAGGGCAAGGCATTCGACCCCGCCGTCGTGGACGCATGCCTGCGGCTGTTCCGGGAGAAAGGCTTCACGCTGTAGCAGCGGGGGCCTACTTGCCGCCGCACTCCGGCCACGGGTATCCCTCGGCCTCAAGCTCCGCACACAATCCGGCCCCGCAATGCCAGAAGCATGCATTGATCGTGATACTCTCCGACCCCATCGTCAGCGCTCGGTCGTTCCATGGCTCCGTCGCACACGGCTGCCCGGCGATGTCCTCCTTGCATGACCAGTCGAAGCACGCGTCGCTGGTGAACGTGTAGCCCGTGGTCAAGCCGGCCGGTACAGGATAGGTCAACGTCCAGACTCCATCCTTATCTGGATCCGACATCGGATGGTCGCCCGGATCCCCGAACGTCCCGCCGCCCGCCACCTGCGGCGCAGCAGCATCCTTTGCACACGACATGTCCAGGTTGAACGTCACCGTAGTCTGGAAGATGCACGAACCGTCGTCCACCGTGGCGAATGGATCGTAGTTGAGTGCCTCGGGGTCCGTGCAGCCCGGGGCACCGTCCTCCGTCCCCCCGTCCTCCGTCCCCCCGTCCTCCGTCCCCGGGTCTCCGGTCGCTCCAAGGTCCTGCTCCTCGATTCCCGTGTCATGCCCCTTTGCCGGCTGCTTCTGGGGGTCGAACGCATTCACCTCGCACCCGCATACCGCCAGGCTCCCCAAAACACACAGCGCTGTGCAGCCTGCAAGCACCACGGCACCCAACGCCATCCGTTCCTGTGCCGCCACATGGCTCTCGTCTCGCATCTCACCCTCCTGACTAGAACAGCATGAACAGGCGCAGGCGCACGCTGTACATGTCGTTTACCCGCGGGTTGTCGAACGAGGGCTCCAGATCCGCACGTGCCCAAGCGAACACCAACTTTGCGGTCAGCCAAGGGAACACCAACGGATGCCGCATCGACGCAAACGCCTGCTGGTGCACGAAGTGCCCCACCCGGCCCGTCTGGTCATTGAGCTGCCTGTCCCCCTGCAACGTATGGTTGTAGCCCAGCCCAAGAACGCCGGTCCACAGCCCCAGGTTCAGGAAACCGCCCGCGGAAAACGTGTCCGGGCTTCCGGTCTCGTCCACCTTCCCGAACGCATCGACCCTGTCCGTCACCCCGTACCCGGAATTGAGCCCCAATTGCAGCAACGGCACCGCGGGGCCCAACCGGTCAAGATCGAATCGAATGCCTCCGCCGAAGCCCCGGTTCTCCACCCACTGCTTCTTCCCTTCCTCCTGGTTCGTCACCTTGCGGTACTCGGCACCAAGCTTGAGCTTCATCCACTTCAGGTCGAGGATACCTGCCGGACGCACGCCCACCGAGTTGAACCCAAGCTCGTTCCCGAACACGCTGGAGACCTCGAACCTCACCCAGTCCGCCGGGTACGCGTGGACCGCGGCCTGCCCGTATCCGTCCTGGCGGTAGAATGCGTAATTCACCTCGTAGATGTCCGGTCCGTCGAACGCCCCCTTGTCCTCCAACGTGTCGCGCTCGAGCCCCTCGCCCTTGTGGTAGATCTCCCATGCCTCGAACCGGCCAAGCTGCACGTCCCACGAGTCCCACATCCCGAACCTGACCCACGCATCGTCCGTGTCGATGTGCTCCGCACCGGGAATCTCCTCCACGTGCGCCAGCACCTGTCCCTTGGCCTGTCCGAAGAACTTTCCCAGCGTGCGGGTCGCGGTCACGTCCAGCATAAAGCGCCCCTGCATCAGCCAGAATGCCATGTCCGGCTCCCCTTCGAGCTCACGCGAGCTGTCCTCGTAGCCGGTGTCGATCCAGATATCCCCGCCGACATGGACGCCGTCTTTTCGGATCGGAGACTGGAGCCCGTCCGACGGGTAGTACGGCGACGCGTTCATCCGCCCCCACGGCTCCGCCTTCTCCCACCCGGGCAGACCGCTACGCACCACGGTCACCTGCTCCATCCCCGCCCCCTGGCCCCCGGGCAGGCCGCTGCTCACCTCGGTCACCTGCTCCGTCCCGGCCTCCTGGCCCGCGGCAAACGGAGAAGAACACAACGCACCGAAGACCGCCAGCGCCAGCGCCGCTCCAACGCGTGTCGTGCTCATTCAAGCGCCTCCACTCCCTCGTCGCCTACCGTCACCTCGCCGCTGAGCGGCAAGTCCCCTGCATCGGCCCCGACGTGCAGCTCGTGCCTCACCTTCTCCACGACCCAGGCATGTTTCTTCGCATCGAAATACGCCAGGTCTCGGATGTTGACCGGGATCTCCACGGTGACCTTCTCTCCTGCCTTGAGCGCCACGCCCGCAAAGCCCTTCAGCTCCTTCTGCGGACGTTTCGCCCCGGTCTCCGGGTAGCCGACGTAAAGCTGCGGCACCGCCACACCGTCTACCGCTCCGGTGTTTTCGACGTCCACGGTCACGACAAGCCTCCCCGCGGGCGTGATGGCCTGGCACGGAAGGACCAGATTGGAGTAAGCAAACGTCGTGTAGCTGAGCCCGAACCCGAACGGGAACAACGGTTCGATGCCCTTGTGGTCGAAGTGCCGGTACCCGTGGTAGTACTCGAACTTCGTCTCGTCCTGATGATTGCCGAACTCCGGCTCGTCTTCCCATTTGACCGGCCACGTCTGCACCAGCCGGCCGGTGAAGTTCTCGTCCCCGAACAACACGTCCGCAATTGCACGGCCGCCTTCCATGCCGGGGTACCAGGCCATCACGATCGCATCCGCGCTCTTCTTCCATTTCTCCATGGTGATAGGCCCTCCGGCTTCCATCACGACCACCGTGCGGTCGCAAACCTTGGCTGTCTCGATGATCAGCTTCTCCTGCTCCGCAGGCAGGTCCAGCGAATCACGATCGCCCCCCCCGTTCCACGCCTCACCTTCGTCCTGCTGGGTGAGCGCGACAACGACCACCGCCACGTCCGCCTCCTTTGCGGCTGTTGCATCCTTGCTGGTCACGACCTCCACGCCCTTGCCCGCGGCGGCCTTGATCCCCATCAACGGCGTAATCGCATAGCTCGGGAACACGTTGCTGGACCCGGCGTCGCCCAACCGGGCCTCCGTCGCGAATTGCCCCACGACGGCAATCTTCTTCACCGCCTTCCGGTCGATTGGAAGCGCACCCCCAACGTTCTTGAGCAGGACCATGGCCTTCACCGCCGCCTCGCGGGCAAGCGCTATGTGCTCCGGCCCCTCCACGACATCGGGGTCCCCCTTGTATGGCTCGCTCAGGAGCGCAAAACCGAGCTTGAACTTGATGCGCAGGATGCGCTCCACCGCCTCGTCGATCACGTCCTCGGGCACCTGGCCGCTTCCCACTGCAAGCTGGAGCCCGTCATAGAAGAAGCGGTACGGCATCTCCACGTCCAGGCCGCCCAGCGCGGACTCGACTGTGGACTGGGTCGCCAACCAGTCGCTTACCACGAATCCATCGAAGTCCCACCTTCCCTTCAGGAGGTTGCGAAGCAACGGCTCGTTCTCGCAACAGTACGCACCGTTGACCTTGTTGTACGCGGCCATCACGCACGCCACGTCCGCGTCCTTGACGATCATCTCGAACTGCCGGGTGTAGTTTTCCCTGAGGTTCTGCTCGTCCACCACCGCGTTGTTCGTCATGCGGGTGTCTTCGATGTTGTTGCATGAGAAGTGCTTCACGCAAGCTCCCACGTGCTTCTGGATCCCCAGCACCGACGCGGTCCCCATGACCCCGACCAGCCACGGGTCCTCGCCGTACGTCTCCTGCGCCCTTCCCCATCCTGGATGCCGCAGCGTGTTCACCGTCGGCGCAAGCAGAAAGTTGTGGCCAAGCCCGCGCACCTCGCTGCCGATGGCTTCCCCTACCCTTCGCTCCAGCTCCGGGTCCCACGTCGCTGCCCTCGCCACCGCAACCGGAAAGCACGTGGCAGTCCCGGATTCCAGCCGCACCCCCCTTGGTCCGTCCCTGAACTTGAATCCCCGGATGCCCGCTTTCTCGTTGTCCGGCGTCGCAAACGACTCCGCACCGGGAGGGAAGCCGGCCATCTGCTCCACCTTCTCCGCAAGCGTCATCCCCGACAGCACGACCTCCACCCGCTCGTCGGTCGTCAGCGCCTGCAACGGCTTGTACGGAACGTCCCCGCATACGGTCCCGGGCTCCACCCGCCCCTGGTCAGCCCCAACGTCCATAGCCCCAAGGTCGAAGCCACCAAGCCCTGCCCCACGCTCGATTGCCGGACGATCACAGCCGAACGCCAGGAGCATCAGAAGGGCGCATCCGCAGACCCGCATAACGGCACATCCGCAGGCCCTGGGGCAGAGCCCCGGGCTAAGATGTGGCGCCCCAGAGGGGCGCGATGGATTGGGAAGATCCGGCAAGGCAGAACCCATGGCACATCTCCTATTGACGGGAGCCGGTGGGGCCGCGGCGCGGGCGCCCGAGATCCGTGACGGATTTCAGCGCCTCGCGATCGAACACCGGCCCCTCCACGCACACCCTGGCGCCTGAGCCGTCCAGGCAGCATGAGCCACATACCCCTATACCACACTTCATGTAACGTTCCAGACAGAGCTGGTAATCGATGTTGCGCTCCTCGCACATCTCCCTCACACGGACCAGCATCGGCTCCGGCCCGCACGCACAAACGCACGTCGGCATCCGCTGGTCGATCATGTCCGCGGCCAACTCGGTCACCAGCCCCTTTCTCCCAAGCGTCCCGTCCTCGGTCGCCAAACGCACCTCGACACCCGCCGGCTTGACGAACCGCGGGATGAGCGCCGCGGTCTTCCCTGCACAGGCCATGCGGAACCTCCGGCCCGCCAACCTGCTCGCCAGGAACTCCATGGGAGCAATCCCCATGCCGCCCCCGACCAGCAGCAGGTCCGCTGTCTTGTCTCCGGCAGCAGGCAGCGTGAAGCCGCGGCCGAAGGGCCCTCTCACACCGAACATGTCCTCTGTCCCGGGCGACGTGAGCCGCTTGGTTGCAGGCCCGATGCGACGAACCGCTATGGAAAACATGTCCGCGCACATGTTGGAAATCGAGAATGGCTTCTCGCCGAACCCCGGGATCCACACCATGACGAACTGCCCGGGCTCCGCGTCGAAAACCCGGTCGAAGAAGATGGTACGAATGTCCCGCGAATCGTACCGGATGGCCTTCACCAGCAGTGAGCGAATGATCTCCAAACGGAATGGCCCGCGTTTCATGATGACGCCTCCGGTAACGCCGCAAGATGAGCTCGTCCGCGTATGTCCCCCAGCTCCGCCGTCCCCCCCCCCCTCAAGTACTTCAGGATACCAGCATTGACATCACCGAACACACCCAGGCCGTCGGAGTAGATTGCGCTCCCGATGCCCACCGCAGTCGCTCCGGCCAGGATCATGCGCACAGCGTCCTCGGCCGTCGTCACGCCGCCGGTGCCGATCACCGGGATTCCGACTGCATCGCAGATCTCGAACACGGCCCGAAGCGCAATCGGGAAGATCGCAGGTCCGGACAGGCCGCCGACGCGGTTGGACAAGATCGGCCTCTGCGTCTCCAGGTCGATGAGCATGCCGGGCCCGACCGTGTTGATTGCCGTGATCGCATCGGCCCCGTTGTCCTCGCAGACCTTGGCCATCTTCGAAATCGACGGGCACTGCGCCGACAGCTTGATCGACACCGGGATGGCCCCCGCTGCCTTCTTCACTGCCATGGTCACCGCGGCGCAAGCCCCGAGGTCGGAGCCAAACGGCGTCCCCATCTCCGACTCGACATTGGGGCAGGAAACGTTGGCCTCGATCATCGCGGGCCCGGCCTCCGCCACGATGCGTGCCACTTCCGCGAACTCGGCAGCGGTCCTGCCAAAGACGGATGCAATGAGCGGCTTCGAGCACCTGCCTCGGTACTCCCGGATCTCGTCAACAAACGCCCGCGCCCCCGGGTTGGAAAGCCCGACTGCGTTGATCAGTCCGTGCTCCCACGGAAGCACGCATGGCCCCCCATGCCCTTCCCTTGGCACAGCCCCGCACGACTTGGAAGTCACCGCGCCTGCTCCTGCTTCCGCCACCCGGACCAGCGACGACGCAGTGGTCCCGAGTATGCCCGAAGCCAGGATCAACGGCGATTCCAGGCGAACACCAGCCAGTTCCACAATCAACGACTGCCGCGCCTTTCCCGACATCCCAGCCCCTGACCCTGCTTCCGGTTTCGTCCCAGCCCCTGACCCTGCTTCCGGTTTCGTCAAGGCAGAATCCTCTCCAACTCGGCCAGCGCAAAAACCCGCTCGCAATGCGCACACCTGTATTCCGCTCGACCCTTGCCCCGGCCGATGCTGCTCTCGGCGCTTCCGTCAAGCGTGAAGCGCGTCTCCACCGACCTCTCCGCATTCGTGATGCAGTTCGGATTGCGGCACTTGACCAAGCCGATCATCCGGTCAGGCAGCGACAGCACGAGCTTCTCTCCGACTCTGTAGTCCGTGATCGTCTTCACGGTCACGCCCGGGGCCACGATCGAAATCTGCGCCTGCGCATCTGCCGGAAGCTCCCGAGTCCCAAGCTTGATCATGTCCTTGGTGCCCATCCGGGTGCTCCTGTAGTTGACTCCCAGGGTGAGCGCAACCGAGCGAAGCCTCGGGTAACGCAGCAGCAGCTCAAGCAGCTTCGGGCCCAGCCCCGCGGGAATGTGGTCGATCACTATCCCGTTCTCGATCTTCGGGATCAGCAGTACATTCTTGTCATCCATGCCCATCTCCATTCCTCAAGCTCCGTCACCACTCCGCCACAGCAGGCCGCAGCGTACGCTCCGTCCCGCTCCATCGGGCTCAGATGCGCACCCCGAGCGCGTCCAGCAGGATCGCCTGCCGCACCGTCAGGCCGTTGGCTACCTGCTCGAAGTAGCCTGCAAACCTCGTCCCGTCAACGTCCGGTGCGATTTCGTTCACCCTCGGGAGCGGATGCAGGATCTTCATGTGCTCCGGTGCTTCAGCAAGCATCGATGCCCTGATGCAGTACGAGTCCTTCACCTTCTCGTACTCCACCACATCCGGGAACCGCTCTTTCTGTATCCGGGTCATGTACACGATGTCGCAGGTGCGGATCGCCTCGTGGATGTCGGTGCTCTCCGTTACCTTTCTCCCGCCACTCTCCTTCGTCTCGCCGCCCGCCTTGGCCCCACCGCTCGCCATGGTCCCGCCGCTCACCATGCTCCTACCGCTCACCATGGCCTCTGCGTTCAGAATGTACGCGGGAAGCCTGAGCGACTCCGGCGACACCAGCGTGAACTCTATCCCCGGGAACATCCGCAGCGCGCTGAACAACGAATGAACCGTGCGCGAGTATTTCAGGTCTCCTGCAAGCGCAATCCTGATGCCGTCCAGGCGCCCCAGAAACTGCTTGATCGTGTACAAGTCCAGCAGCGTCTGCGTCGGGTGCTGGTTCGACCCGTCCCCAGCATTGATCACCGGCAGGCGGCTGATGTCCGCTGCCAGACGGGCCGCACCTTCTTGCGGATGGCGGATCACAAGGACGTCTGCGTATTGCTCTACCGTGTGGATGGTGTCCTGGAACGACTCGCCCTTCTTCACCGAGGTGCTCTGCGTATCCGTAAACCCGATCGCGGCCCCCCCCAGCCTGCACATCGCGGCCTCGAAGCTCAGCCTCGTGCGAGTGCTCGGCTCGAAGAACATCACCATCAGCACCTTTCCGGGAAGCAGCGCCGCCTTGCCCCGATCCGGCATTGCGGCCACCCGCTCCGCCAGGTCGAGGTAACCGTTCACCTGCGCTACATCCAGATCGTCGATAGAGATCAAGTCCTTCTTCATCGGAACAGCTCCTCTACGCATCTGACCGGGTCCGGCGACTGCTCTCTCTTCATCGGAACAGCTCCTCTACGTACTTGACCGGGTCCGGCGCCTGCGCCAGGCTCCGCCCTGCGATCAGGTAGTGGTTCTTCAGGAATCCGAATTGCGCCGGGTCTCCCCCCTGCGCTCCCAGCCCGGGCGAGTAGAACTCGCACGCCGGGTGACTTCCTGCCGCATCGAACGCCAACTTCGCTGCGTCTGGCCTGGTCAACGGCACGACAAAGGCCCTCACGCCGAGCCCCGCTGCGGTCTTGTAGATGCTCACCGCAGCGTCGTCGGCAATGTACCCTCGCTCCGACTGCAAGTATCCCGGGTGCGTCATCACGCCGCCGACGATCACCTTGATGCCGACGTCTGCAAGCGCCTTGGCCCATGCGCAAAGCGTCTCAGGGCCCGCCTGCGGAAACAGGATCGCCTCGTCCACCCCCGCCTTTCTCAGCGTGCTTGCGAACAGCGCCCCGGTGTCCGGGATGTCGGTCCCGCCTTTCTGGTGGTCATAGATGATCGGTTTTCTCGTGAACACCCGCAGTTGCCGCACCACCCTTGCAAGCCCGTGCGTAAGCGCCAACGCGAACCCCACCTTGAAGCCATATACCCACGGCACCCCGCCCAGCGCACGAGCCAACTCCGCTGCCCGGTCCAGCTCGACAAAGTCGAGCGCAGGGACCAATTTCACGTTTCTGCCCTCCGAGATGCTCATGCTCCCCTCCCCACGTCTTCCGCCATCATCCCCCACTCCGTCGGCGCACCGGCCATGCTCGTCCTCATCGCTCAGCTCTGCATTACGCGGTCACGGCCTCGGCCCTATTCCGCATTCCGATAGTACCCCCGCACCGTCTCGGCCCTCGCGTCGCCTTGGCCTTCCAGCCAGTCCGCGATATCGCCGATGCTCACGATCGCGGTAATCGGCGGCAAGCCGATGCCGCGGCTCTCGGGACGCCGAGCGTCGTCTGCGCATACCTCAGTATTGCCGTGGCCGGGTCCACTCACGTCCCCTTGCGTCGGACCCTTGCCTTGGGGCCTCCGGTCCACTGCCACCAGGATCCCCACCGGGCGCCGTCCGCATGCTGCCACAATTGCATTCACCGCTTCAAGCTTGGCCCCACCCGAGCTTATCACGTCGTCGACCACCAGCACCTCGTCCGCCGCGGTGGGCACCTTGCCAATCAGCATCCCCCTTTCGCCATGATCCTTGGCTTCCTTCCGATCGTAGCAGATGGCCACCTCCCTGCCCCGCCCCGCAAGCTCCACCGCAGCAGCAGTCACCATCGGAATCCCTTTGTACGCGGGGCCAAACAGTATCGTCACCCCCGGGTACTGCACCGCCACCACGTCAGCAAGTGCCCGGCCCAGCTCTGCCAGCGCGGCTCCCCCGGTGATGCTCCCCAGGTTGATGAAGAAGGGCGACTTCGCCCCGGACTTGAGCACGAAGTCCCCAAAGCGAAGGCACCCGCTCCGAACGAGGAAATCGACCAACTCCAACCTCTTCACCGTTTCACCCCCGCACCCCGTACTATGTCCACACCCGCCTGGGCCTTCGTGTCGAACGCCCCTCGCTCGAACAGCACCTTCCCGTTCACGATTGTCGCCACGACTTCCGCGGCCAGAGCTATGCCGCGGTAAGGGTCGTAGCGAGCCTCGGTGATCGGCCGTGCTGGCGACGGCCCCCCCACCCTGCCATCTCCCACACGGCGGGCGGGGATGCCGCTTCCCTCTGCCGTGCCCGTGAGGCATCCGTCATCCTGAGCGCGCAGGCCAGTCAGTCCATGCGCTCGGCCACGCTCTCCTGCCGAGCAGCGAAGGACCTCTCGTTGCCTTGGCAATGCCTCCCGCAATAGCACCACATCGGCCCAGTTCCCATCCCGAAGGCCGTCCCGCCCGGAAATGCCGTAGCACCTCGCCGGCCCAGCACACGATAGCTCCACGGCCCTCCTCCAGTCGATCCACCCGCGTTGCACGAACGTCGCCAACAAGGGCGCCATCCACTCGATCCCGCCGATGCCGGAAGGCGCTTCCGGTGGAGCAACGAACTCAACCGCAGCCCCCCGGGTGCCCCCCCTCGACTTCGCTCGGGGCGAACTGCTTCGCAAGCGAAGCGGCTCCCGCAGCGCCAGGTGTGCTCCGCATCCTGCCCTGCGGCGTTGCTCTCCCCGCGGCGCACCTCCTTCCCGTTCGCTCTTCTCCCACGGTGCATGCGGAGCGTGATCGGAAGAAAGCAGATCGATCGTCCCGTCTGCCAGCCCTTCGACGATTGCCTGCCTGTCTCTCTCGGTCCTCAGCGGCGGGTTCACCTTCAGCGCTGCGCCCTCCCTTTCCGCGTCGTGTGCCGTGAAGAGGCAATAGTGCGGACATGTCTCCACGAACAGGTCGAACCCGCTTCGCTTCATCTTTCGAACCCACTCCAACTCCAGCTCGGTAGTCACGTGAGCCAAGACCAGCCTGCACCGCTTCTTCTCCGGCACCGACAGCAACGCCCGCTCGATGCGGTCGAGTGCCGAGGCCACTGCTTCCACCGGCCTGCGCATGTGGTGTGGAGTCGCCCAGGAACCGCCGTCGACCATCGACCATCGTCCATCGACCATGGCCCCTGGAGGCAGGAAACGTGTCTCGTCTTCCGCGTGGATGGCGACCACGGGGAAATGGGCGAAGATCGCTGCCAGCCTGTCCACGTCGAGGATGGCCGGCACGGAGGACGACCGGGCCATGTAGACCTTGACGCCGACGAAGCTGCCTGCCCGACCGGCATGCGCTCCCGCAGCATCGGCACAGCGCTCCATCTCCGGGAAGGGACCGTGAGGCGTGGCGTGCAGGAACAGCCCCCAGCTCGTGAGCGAAAGGCGCCCGAACAGCTCCCGCTTTGCTTGAAGCCTTGCGGCAGTGGTGCACGGCGGCACATTGTTCGGCATGTCCAGCACGGTCGTCACCCCACCCCGGACCGCGGCCTTCGTTCCGTTGAGTATTCCCTCCTTGTATCTTTGCCCCGGTTGCCGCATGTGCGTGTGAGCATCGATGAGCCCCGGTATGGCGAGCAGCCCCGTGCCGTCAAGGGTCCGACAGCGCTGCGAGCCCGCGCTCCGTCTCCCCGGGAACAGTCGCAGCGCCCCACCTGCCGCGACGATCGTCCCCTCCACCACTTTTCCGTTGGGCTCGATCCATCGCACGTTCCTGATTTCCAGGTGGTATCTGATGTCCGCTCTCTGCACTGCCCTGCCGCTCCTGCCCTTCCTGTTGTTTTTGCCCTGGTTGTATTCTGCGGCCCCGGCCCTGTCAAGTCGAAGTGCGTTCCGGCGGTTGCCCGTGTTGACAAACGCAATTGCGATCGACAATCTTTTCTCAGATCCCAGAGATCACGAGGATCGGACGTGAACGTCGTGGACTCTTCGGCGTGGGGCAAAGCGAGTCGCACCTACTGGGCGGCAAAGACCAGTGTCTTACGAGCTGAAGAAGCCATCTCAGAGCGAAGCAGCGGGGCGTCGGGGCAGAACTTGCCGGCCGCGCATCCCGACATCAGTCCCAGCTCGGATGCTGGCTGCACGTAGGAGAAGCCCCAGAAGGCCGCGGGGACGTCTTGATACAAGGGCACTGGGGAAGCCCCCGCCGGGTCGATGCCCAGCCCCTGATCCGTGGAATGCAACAAGAGAATGGAATCTGGGAATCTCCGCCGGCATACACGGCTTGAACTTCAAGGGATTAGCTGCTAATGGTTGGCGGACGGACCCGGCGAAGGCGGGGCCGGTGAGTGCATAGCCAGGAGAGGGAGAGAAATGGGAATCAGCTACAAGGAAATTGGGCTGGTGAACACCCGTGAATTGTTCGCCAAGGCCGTGAAGGGCGGGTATGCAATTCCTGCATACAACTTCAACAACATGGAGCAGCTCCAGGCGATCGTCCAGGCGTGCGTGGAGGTGAAGTCGCCCGTAATTCTCCAGGTCTCGTCCGGTGCGCGGAAGTACGCGAACCAGACACTCCTCAGGTACATGGCCGAGGGCGCGGTCAAGTACGCAACGGAGCTGGGCGGCAACATCCCCATCGTGCTCCATCTCGACCATGGCGACACGTACGAGCTCTGCGTCGACTGCATCCAGACCGGCTTCTCCTCGGTCATGATCGACGGCAGCCATCACCCGTACGAGAAGAACGTCGAGCTGACCGCCAAGGTCGTCAAGTACGCACACGAGCACGACGTCACGGTCGAAGGCGAGCTGGGGGTGCTTGCCGGCGTCGAGGACGACGTCAAGGCGGAACAGCACACCTACACCCGCCCCGAAGAGGTGCAGGACTTCGTCGGCCGCACCGGCGTCGACAGCCTTGCAATCGCGATCGGGACCAGCCACGGCGCATACAAGTTCAAGCCCGGAGCCGACCCCAAGATCCGCCTCGACATACTCCACGAGATAGAGCACCGCCTCCCCGGTTTCCCCATCGTCCTTCACGGAAGCTCGTCGGTGCCTCAGGAGATCGTACAGGAGATCAACAAGTACGGCGGCAAGATGAAGGACGCCATCGGCATCGGCGAAGACCAGCTCCGCGAAGCGGCCCGCAGCGCGGTCTGCAAGATCAACATCGACTCCGACGGCCGGCTGGCGATGACCGCGGCCATCCGCAAGGTCCTGTGGGACAAGCCCGACGAGTTCGACCCGCGCAAGTACCTCGGCCCCGCCCGTGACGCGCTCAAGAACCTCTACAAACACAAGTGCGTCGCGGTGCTGGGAAGCGCAGGACAGGCATAGGCGGGCGGAAGAAGCTGGAGCGGTTCGTATACTTCGACGATCGGAGGGAGCAGAACGTGAATCTGCCCACCTCCCCGGGTTTGCCGGGAATGGAGGATCTTTCGAGTGCGAGGTAATGCGATGGCAGAGAAAGTGTACGTGGTGGCCGCGGGACGGTCGGCATTCGGAAAGTACCTCGGCGGGCTTTGCGCCGCAGATCCGCTGGATCTGGTGTCGCAGGTGGTGTCAGCGACCCTGGCTCGCTCCGGGCTGGACGTGCCGCGTGCCGGCATCGAGCGCATCTTCGTCGGAAACTGCTTCTCGATCTCATTTGCCACCGCGTCGGTCGTCGGCAGGCAGCTTGGCCTGAAGGTCGGTTCCGGCGCCTTCTCCCTTTCGGTCGATACGGCTTGCTGCTCGACGCTCACCGCGTTGAGGATGGCGCTCCAGTCGCTCAGGGGTGGTGAATCGCAGTCGGCTCTCGTAGCCGGCGTGGAAGTGATGAGCCGCATCCCCCACGTGGCCCGAGGGCTTCGCGGCGGAGTCCGGATCGGCGCAGTGTCGCTCGAAGACCCGGTGTTCCCGATCGAGTACAAGGGCTATGCTCCGGTGGCGGTCGACGCGGCCAAGGGGGCCGAACGCTACGGCGTGACCCGTGCGGAGATGGACCGCTGGGCGCTTGCTTCCCACCAGCGCTATGCCGCGGCCCTTGCCGCCCACTCCTTCGCAGACGAAGTTGTCCAGGTGAAGGTCCGGGACGGACGCAAGGAGACCATCATCGCAGCCGACGAGCAGCCAAGGCCGGACACGACGTACGAGAAGCTGGCAGCGCTTCCCGGGATCTTCGGGACAACGACTATCACCGCGGGTAACGCCCCGGGCTTGAACGACGGAGCGACGGCACTTCTCCTCATGACGGCTTCTCGTGCGGCGGAAATCGGCGTCGAGCCGCTGGCTGAGATCGTGGACGCTGTCGGAGTTACCGAGGCGCCTGACGGGATCTCGTGGGTGCCCGCGACCGCCATCGCCTCCGTGCTGTCCCGCACGAGCAAGCCCCTGGCCGACGTCCATCTCATCGAGATCAACGAGGCGTTCGCTGCCATGCCTGTGGTCAGCACGAAGGTTCTGGCAGGAAGCGACGGCAAAGTGCTGGAAGAGCTTCGGCAGAGAACGAACGCGGAAGGCGGAGCGGTCGCGATCGGCCATCCGGTGGGTGCGTCAGGGCTCCGGCTCGTGATGACTCTCGCACGCCAGCTCAAGCGCCGCGGCGGAGGAAACGGAGTGGCAGCCATCTGTGGGGGGCTCAGCCAGGGCGAGGCCGTTATGGTATCGGTCGGAAGCAACCGGTAATGCCCCGGTCGCCGGGCCTTCGAGTGTTGGCTCCAGTTGGCCTGAGCGCTTTTGAACGGAGGCAGCCATGCTCTCGGATCTGACCATAATCGATTTGTCCCGGCTCGTTCCGGGGCCGTTCTGCACCATGCTGCTGGCGGACCTCGGGGCACGAGTGATTTCGATCTCCTCGCCCACCGGTCCCGCGGACGTGACCGCGGTGCGCTTCCCGAGCCTGGAGAGGAACAAGGAGAGCGTGGTTCTGGACTTGCGGAAGGACGCTGCACGTGAAGCGTTCTTCCGCCTGGTCAAGACAGCGGATGCAGTGGTGGAGGGCTACCGGCCCGGCACCCTCAAGCGGCTGGGGATCGGCTATGAGGCCGCCTCGGCCGTCAACCCGCGCATCGTCTACGCGTCCATCACCGGATATGGGCAGGACCGGCCAACCTTGCAGGCCCCCTCGGCGGGGCCGGGATCGGCCGGCTCCGGGCAGGAAGGTCCCCCAGGCAAGTCGCGGGCACCTGCCGGGCACGATCTCAACTTCCTGGCCCGCTCCGGAGTGCTCGACCTGATGATGGCGGACGACGCACCGCCGAGAATTCCCGCTGTCCAGTTCGCGGACACTGCGGGCTCGATGATCGCCGCGCTCGCCCTGCTGGCCGCGATAAGGGAACGGGACCGCACCGGGCACGGGCGACATCTGGACATAAGCATGACGGACGCCGTCCAGTGCCTCGCCGTCACGTCCGCGACGTTCAGGGAAGCCGGCTGGCCGTGGAAGGCCAACCAGTCATTCGTCGGCGGCGGGCTGGCCTGCTTCGGCGCATACCGCGCCAAGGACGGCAGGTTGCTTGCAGTGGGCGCGGTGGAAGCCGGTTTCTTCAGGAACCTGTGTACCGCCCTCGATGTGCCGGAGCTGATTCCCAACCAGTACGACCCCGCGAAACAAAGTGAGATTCGCGGCCGTCTGGAGGGCATCTTCGCCACTCGGACGCTGGAGGAGTGGGAGACCTTCTTCGCACAGCACGATGCGTGCGTGACCGGCGCGGCGCGGTTTGATGCAGCGTTGGACGATCCGACGTCCACGCGCAGGGGTGCGGTTCGGGAAGCAGTCGACGATGACGGAAGAAAGAGACGCGTGGTCGGAGCGCCAATCGCCTGGCCGTCCGAGTTCCCTCCCGGCGGGCGTGTCCCGTCAACCGGCGAGCACACCGAGTCGGTGCTCCGGGAGTTTGGCTTCTCGGACGAAGAAATCGCGAAAATCATGAGATGAGGGTCTGTCGCAAAATAGCCCGATGAATTCGGACGCCGAAGCATCCTTGGCGGTCGGCACCGTGCAGGTGCACTGTGCCTGGGCGCACGGCGCCGGTTCTCCCTTACGGGGCGGTGCTCGGTACGGCCTGCAGCCTGGACTCAGGGGCTACCAGCACCGGGAGGCAGATTGAGCGGAGGACCTTGTACAGTCTGCGCGCTCTTGCCGACGGCGGTCTGCCGCACGCGCTGGGGTTGCTGAGCACCACGATGTCCGCGTTCACTTCGCGGGCGATCGCGGGCACCACGACCGCTTCGAAGCCGGAGTCAACCCGGATCTCGTGCGTGATGCCACCCCAGCTCACCGCCCCGGCGATCGCCTCCAGCCCCTTGTGCATCCGTTCTCGACCCTCCTCTTCGGCGCGAGCGAGCACCCACGGATCCAGCACGTAGTCGAGCGCTACCGGTTGGATTGGCTCTGATACGCCGGTCAGCACCACGTGCATGCCCAGCCCCTGCTGCACGACGTTCTGAACCTGTGCGAGCATCGCGTCCTGCGGCGAGCCTTCGGTTTGAACAATCATCACGGTCCGATACATTTGTCACCTCCGTCCGCTGCGTCGTACTGCCCGCCGCACCCCTGTCGGCACGGGACGCACGCGTTCCACTTTGAGATTTAAGCACTGAACGCTCGGAATCCCCTGCGGGTGAGGATTGACAGAACAGGTGGTTGGCGCGAAGTACGGAAGCCGAGAGGATGTGTGCGGGGATGGGCGGGAGAATAGCGGCGTTCGTATTCTGTATCTTGCTCCTGTTTTGTCAGGGAACGCTGGCAGCGGGAAAGCACAACGTGCTCCTGCTGAACTCGTACCACACCGGCTATCGATGGACCGATACTCTCACGAGCGCAATCAAGGCGACCCTGTTCAAGCGGCCCGACGTCGTCCTGTACGTTGAGTACATGGACATGAAGCGGTGGCCGGACGGGCGCCACTTCGATCACGTCGAGGGCATGCTGGAGCACAAGTTCAGCGCCAAGGAGCCGGGTACCGTGAGGCTGGATGCGGTCATCTGTGCGGACGACGACGCGCTCGACTTCGCACTTGCGCACAGGGACAGGCTTTTCCCCGATATCCCGCTGGTCTTCTGCGGCATCAATGACTTCCATCCATCGCGAATTGCGAGTGTCCGTGCCATAACGGGTGTCACCGAAGATTACGACTTCGTCGGCACACTGGACGTGATCCTGACGATCCACCCCGACACCAAGAAGTTCCTTGCCGTGGGAGATTCCACGAAATCGGGCAAGGAAGCGATGCGCCGCATGGACCGGGCAGCGGAGCACTTCCGCGGCCGCGCCGAGTTCGAGCGGCTGGTAGACCCCGGCGTGACCGACCTGGAGGCCCGGCTGCGAGCTCTCGGTCCGGGAACGATAGTGCTCTATGTCGCATACCAGCATACGGCCGCCGGCACTTTGTTCTCCCTGGAGGAGAGCCGGAAGATCGTCTCCGTGGCCAGCCCGGTGCCCGTGTACTGCTTCTGGGATTTCTTCCCCGGCACTGGCGTCGTGGGCGGGCGTGAGCTGAGCGCGGCCACCCAGGGCCGTGCGGCGGCAGGGCTGGTTTCGCGAATCCTCGACGGAGAGGACGTGAACAAGATGGCACTGGTGGAAGTGCCGACCCCGCGCTTCGGGTTCGACTTCGATGCGCTCAGGCGGTTCGGGATCGACGATGCGACCCTGCCTGAGCAGCGCTGGATCGCCAACCGCCCCAAGACGTTCTACAGCGATCACTGGCCTTGGCTCTGGGGCGTGTCGGCATTCATCCTGCTGGAGATAGCTCTCGTCGTGAGCGTTGCACTGGGGCTGCGCAATCGGAGGGCGCTTGCGGCCCAGCTACGGCAGGCCCAGAAGATGGAAGCGGTCGGACGGCTTGCAGGCGGAATAGCTCACGACTTCCGCAACCAGCTCACCGTGATCGACGGCCACTGCGAGCTTCTGGAGAAGCACCTTGCCCCTGAAGGGACCCACCTGCGGCACTTGTCGCTCATCCGTGACGCGGTGGGAAGGGCTGCGAGCATGACCAACCAGCTCCTTGCGTTCAGCCGGAAGCAGGTGCTCCGGCCTCGCTCCATGTACCTGAACACCGTCTTGGAAGGAATGCATGAGACGCTCCGCCGGTTGATCGGCGAACGAATCCGCCTGGAGATACGCTGCGACACGAAGCTGCGCAAGACCTACGTCGACCCGCACCAACTGGAGCAGGCCGTACTGAACCTGGTCACAAACGCCAGGGATGCCATGCCCGACGGAGGCTCCCTGATCATGGAGACCTCCAACGAGACCGTCGCCCGCACTTCCCAGCGGGAGAGGGCCATGCCGTCGGGCAACTATGTCGTGCTGACGGTCTCGGACACAGGCCGCGGCATGGAGCGGGACGTGAAGGACCATATTTTCGAGCCGTTCTTCACGACCAAGGACGTGGGCCAGGGGACCGGGCTCGGTCTCGCAATCGTCCACGGCTTCGTCCAGCAGAGCGGCGGGTACATCCGTGTGGAGAGCGCACCCGGCGAGGGCACCCGCGTCGCGCTCTACTTCCCTGCGACGTCCACGATCGACCATGCCAGGGCCGAGCTGGTCAGCCCGCCCATCACGGTCACCACAAGCCCCGGCCGGGGCGAGACCATCCTGGTGGCAGAGGACGAAACCGCGGTGCTTGAGCTCATGACCGAGGCCCTGGACCAGGCAGGGTACCGGGTGCTGCCGGCCAAGACGCCGGCAGAAGCGTTGGAGAAGGCCTCAGCCGCAGATCGCCCCATAGACATGCTTGTCACCGACGTTCTGATGCCTGCCATGCGGGGTCCGGACCTGGCCGCGAAGCTGAAGGAGCGCAGAGGAGACCTGCCGGTGCTGTTCATCTCGGGCTTCGTGCGGGACACGTTCTCCACTCAGGAGATGGTCACCGTGCAGGATAACTTCCTGCTCAAGCCCTTCGCTACGTCGGTGCTGTTGCGCAAGGTCAGGAAGATGTTGGACGCTCGGGGAAAACCCCCAGCGTCTCCAGCCCACGGGACCGCAGCAGCTCCCGGACCCGCTCCAAGCCTGCCGCTGGAAACCTGAGACACACCCCGCAATCGGAGCTTATGTGACGCGGCACGGGGATCAGCTTCACCGTAAGCCCGGCAGCAACCACGACCTTCTCTGCAAGGAGCGCCGTGCTCGTGTTCTCGAAAAGAGCGACCAGCTTCTCCTCGGCATCGGTTCCGGCGCTCACCTTGCTTCCGTTCTCGGCATCGTTTCCGGCCCTCACTTCGCACCTATCCTGGGCATCGTTTCCGGCCCTCACTTCGCGCCCAGGGCAGCGACGGCCGCGACAGCGGCGTCCACGTGTTCGGTGGTGTTGAATCGGCCCAGGCTGAAACGCACCGTGCCCGAGGGGAACGTACCGGTCGTGCGGTGCGCTTCAGGCGCACAGTGCAGGCCGACTCGGGCAAGCACCCCGAACTCCTCGTCGAGGCTTAGCCCGACTTGCGAAACCGGCAGTCCCTCCATGGTGAAGGAAACGGTCGCAGTCCTGCTTCCGGGTTGCGCAAGACCGTGCAGCAAGACACCCGGAATCCTTGACAGCCCAACGACCAGCCTTACGCAGAGGGCTTCCTCGTGGTCACGGATCCGATCCACTCCCTCGGCCAGAACGAAGTCCAGCCCGGCACCGAGCCCGGCAAGGCCCACGGCATTGGGAGTGCCGGCCTCGAAGCGATCGGGCAGGCCCTCCGGATGAACGAGATGCTCCGATCGGCTTCCCGTTCCGCCGGTCTTCAGCGGGCGGATGGCCCGGTGGTCGGCATTTCTGCCGAAGACCAGACCCCCCGTCCCCTGTGGCCCATACAGGCTCTTGTGGCCGGGGAACGCCAGGAAATCGATCCCGTCACGTTCGATGTCGATAGGCACACAGCCGGCAGACTGCGCGGCGTCCACCAGGACCAGCGCCCCTCTCTCATGCGCCAGCTCTGCAATCTCGGCGACCGGTTGTACCCTCCCGGTCACGTTGGATGCGTGGTTCACCACGACCAGCCGAGGGCCTCCCCGCATCGCGGCCCGCACGTCATCCAGGTCCAGCGCCCCGTCGGGCCCGTGCGAAAGCGGGGAGACGACCACGCCCTCGCCGGCAAGTCGGGACAGCGGCCTCATGACCGAATTGTGTTCCAGCCCCGTGGCCAACACGTGGTCGCCCGGCCGCAGCAGCCCGGTGAGGACCAGGTTCAACGCTTCGGTCGCATTGCAGGTAAGCACCACCCGGAGCGGGCCTGCTGCGTTGAACAGACGTGCCACTTTCTCCCTGACGTCCAGCACGATGCGGCCGGCTTCCAACGACAGCCGGTGCCCGGACCGCCCGGGGGTGGCCCCAACCTCCGCCAGGAAACGCACCATCGCTTTCGATACTGATTCAGGCTTGGGCCAGCTAGTGGCAGCGTTGTCCAAGTAGATCATGGGCGGAGTAGACAACGAACCGCCCCTTCTGTCAAGCGGGGCGGACCCCCCCAAATCGTCCGGCCGTAGGGGGAGGGAACCCATCAGGCTCCGGAGTTTCCGCTATTCCCAACGCAAGGTGTGCA
>Ga0172371_10003972_pt1 | contig 22674 bp, 16 predicted proteins | sample Lak12m_FD_114543 | JGI IMG/M metagenome (GOLD analysis project Ga0172371, IMG submission 114543) | Freshwater microbial communities from Kabuno Bay, South-Kivu, Congo - kab_022012_12m | ecosystem: Environmental > Aquatic > Freshwater > Lake | place: Democratic Republic of the Congo: South-Kivu...
CCGCCGCGATGACGCTCGCAACATCGAACCGCTCGGCAGATCAGGGCCGATCGAATGAGGAGAATGCGGTGGGAGCAGACCGGGAGAGGCCCGAACGAACCGTCGACTGAGTTCGTCCGGGCCCCCCATGACGGAGAGGTGGGCTCCGCCAAAGTGTAGGATCCATCTGGCTGGACCAGCCCGGCTTCAGCCGGCGGTCCAAACCGCGTGCCGGAAGGGACGCGGGGACGGATCCGAACATTCGCTATACGAACCGAAGGCGAGGCAACCCCAAAACGAACAGTCGCGAGCCCTCCAACCTGATCCCCCAAGCTCCCGAACGACCGACGCCATTTTGCAGATTTTCGCGCGTCCGTCCAGCAAAAAAATGCCGCGCAGACAACGATTTGAAGCTTAGCAATTACTAAAGAAGGTTAATCGCCGAGCGACGACGACGCAGCGCCATAGGTGTCGGCGACCAGCCGCAGTGCGCGCTCGCCGCCGAACTCGCCACACACGAGGACAGCCCCCGCGGCATCGCGAAGTGACGAAGCCCCGTCCAAACCGCCCCCGCGCTGGCAAGCGCAAGGCCCAGGCCATCCTCGGGCGGCATCGCGAAGTGACGAAGCCGCGTCCAAACCGCTCTGCGAGCGGCTACTTCTACTTGGCCGACGACCTCGTCACCTTGGGCTTCTTGGTTGGTGCCGGCGGCCGCACCACCAACACCGGACACGGAGATTCGCGCAGCACTCGTTCGGTAACGCTGCCCAGGATGGCGTGACCGATCCCTTTGCGACCGTGAGTCGCCATCACGATCAGGCTGGCGCCCAGATCCGTGGCCACCTTGCTAACGACTTCGTGTGTGACCCCCGAGCGTACGACGATCCGCACCCCCGGCTGCTTCTTGATGTGACGCTGCACCCACCCGTCGAGTTTCTCGCGGGCCGCGGCCTCGATCTCACGGTCGAGCGCGAGCAGATCCACCGGCGGGGAGAAATCGGTGAACAACAACGTCGTCGTTTGCGGAACGTGCAGGATCGTCAGCTTCGCACCCTGGGCCAGAGCGAGATGGGCCGCAAACTGCACCGCCGCGAACGATTCGGGCGAAAGGTCGGTCGTCGCCAAGATGTGTTTGAATTGTTTCATCTTCTTACTCCGTGAGACGCTATCCCTGGACAAACAGGGGCCGTGCCAACGCGGCTTCGAGAATTGCCGGCTCGGACCACCCTCAGACAACCTCAGGCAGTGAAGAGGTGCAACAACTTATCACCGCAAGTCGGCCTGCTCCGCCTCTAAGAGTCTGTTGAAAAACCGACCATCAGCCTGTCCGCGATGGTCCAGATGCAAGGCGCGCGCGAAAAACAACGAGCGGAGGCGCGAGCGCCGAGCTGGCGAGGGGCTCGGTCAATGGTACGCCCTAGCGAGCGGTTTCACGCGCAACGCCGCAGATGGGCCATTTCCCATAGGGGCTGCTAACGGGAGTGGGAACGGTCATCGAGGAATTCCCGTCTCCTCCGCCAACGCCGTGCCTTGCAGGCCCTGGGGACGCCCGCTAAACGACAGCCTGGCCCGCAATCCGCCGGCAGTTGAACGGCAACGGAGGACAGCATGGAAGACCGAACCTACGAGGGGTACGAGTGCCTGCGGATTCGCGTCGACAGGGGCGTGTGCTTCGCGACCATCGATCACCCTCCGATCAACCTGCTGGACCTCCCTCTCATGCAGGAGATCGACCGGCTCGGGCGCGAGTTGGAAGGCGATGACCGGGTCCGCGTCGTCGTCTTCGACAGCGCCGACCCGGAGTTCTTCATCGCTCACGCCGATGTCTCGCTGATCCAGCAACTGCCCGACAACGTGCCGGCAAGGGGTGAAGAACCGAGCTTCTTCCACGCAATGGTAGACCGCTTCCGCACCATGTCCAAAGTCAGCATCGCCAAGATAGAAGGGCGCGCGCGCGGCGGCGGCAGCGAATTCGTGCTGTCGCTCGACATGCGCTTCGCCGCACTCGGCAAAGCGGTGTTCGCGCAGCCCGAGGTCGCACTGGGAATCATTCCGGGCGGCAGCGGGACCCAGCGCTTGCCGCGTCTGTGCGGACGCGGGCGCGCACTCGAGATCGTCCTGGGGTGCCAGGATTTTTCCGCCGAGATCGCCGAGCGCTACGGTTACGTCAACCGCGCGCTACCGGCCGACGAGCTCGACGGATTCGTCAAGAAGCTGGCTTTCTCGATCGCGAGCTTTCCCGCTCAGGCGATCGCGCTGGCCAAGGCCTGCGTCAACTCGGCCGAGGTCGGGGTCATCGACGGCCTGCTCGACGAAGCCCACGCGTTCAACCAGACCTTGCCAGTTCCCGAAACCAAACGGCGCATGGCCGAGTTCCTCGCCAAGGGTGGGCAGACCCGCCAGATGGAGAGCGCCGACCTCGGCATGCTCGCCGAACTGCTCGCGGAAAAGAAGTAGCCCGCGAAGGGCGGGATTTGCCGCGGCCGCTCAGGCAGTCTCGCGTCAGGCCAGCAGTTCGACCAGACGAGTACGCCGGTAGGCGAAGATGAAGGACAGTTCCTCTGCGACCCTGCGGCCGGCGATCCACTCCCCCAGCGCTCCGCAGCGAAGTTCGTAACGCACGACGTCGCGAACCACCGTGCCGCCGTCGAGCGGTTCGAACTCGTGGGTATGCCTCCACGCCTTGTAAGGCCCGCGAAGTTGCACATCGACGAAAGCGCGCGGCGGATCCCAGACATCGATGCGGCTGCGCCATCGAATAGGGAACCCGCGAAGGCGCAGGCGGTAGTCGAGCACGGTCCCTTCGCATACCGGAGCGTCGGCTCCGCGCACGATGTTGAAGCCGAGCGTCTGCGGAGTGATCGACTCGAGGTTGCCCGGGTCTGCAAAGAACGGGAAGACCTGCTGCGGCGGCCGGTCGATCCACATCTCGAGCCGCAGTTCCTTGGACGCATCGGCGCAAAGGTCGGTCAGAGCCAGCGCGAGATCGCTGTAGTCGAAGCAGAACCCGGCATCGCCGGCAGCGGTCGGGACCACCCGCTGACTGTCCAGCACCACCGACGACATTTCGCCGAGCGCCCAGCGAAGCAGCGTACCGGGAATCAGTAAAAGAGCCGGGCGCCGCAGAACCCTTGCCAGCGTTCGCGTGAAGTCGCGGTTGGTGAGTGGAGTCGGCGACACCGCGTTGACCGGTCCTTCGAGTTCGCGGTTCTCGATCGCGAACACCAGCAACGAGACCAGATCGGCGATGTGTATCCAACTCATCCACTGGCGCCCGCTGCCGAACTTCGCGCCGACACCCAGACGAAACGCCGGCAGCATGCGCGGCAGCGCACCGTCTTCCTTGGCCAACACGACACCGGTACGCAGCGACACCCAACGGACACCGGCCGCTTCGACGCGCCTCGCCTCTTGTTCCCAGACCCGGCAGACGTCGCAGAGAAACCCCGAGCCCGCCTCGGCGGTCTCGTCGAGAATCTGGTCGCCGCGGTCGCCGTAGAAGCCGATCGCAGAGGCCGACACGAAAACGCGCGGGCGCGCCGCTGGTGCAAGCCCGGCAATCGCCTCTACCAACGTTCGCGTACCGTCGATGCGCGAGCGCGCGATGGCACGCTTGCGAGCCACCGTCCAGCGACCTCCGCCGACGTCTTCTCCGGCCAGGTGTACGACCGCTTCGACGCCCTCCAGAGCGCGGACGTCGAGATGTCCGTTCTCCGGCGTCCACTCGTGAACGCGGCACCGCACCGGCAGATTCAGTACGGCGTCGGCGGCATCACGGCTCAGCGCGACCACTTCGTGACCGCTTTCGAGGAGACGCCGCACGAGGTGCTGTCCGACGAGGCCGGTCGCGCCGCTGACGAGGATCTTCATGAGATTCGGTTCGCTGCTCACCTACTGCCGCGAAAGCGCACTCGAAGCAAGAATCAGCGGCTCCCCCTCGCCTCCTGGTCGCCTGTTTCCCCGGTGTTTCACGGCGAATTTGCGCAGGCATGTGACGAAGCACCGGATCGCCTCCAGGCCGGATTAACTTTCTAGTCGTTTTTCAGTAGGGTTCCCGCAACGTTTTTTTCGGCGGTCCACGCACTTCGACCGCTACCTGCAGGCCCACGGCAAGAAGCCGCAGATCTGAACGAACGAACGAACTTGGAAGCTCCAATCGGTGCGGTGTCGACGGTGCGTGTCGGCGCGTGTCGGCGGAGGATGGATTCGCAACCAACAGGAGTCTCGCCATGCTCGAAGCATATCGCAGCCACATCGCAGCACGCGCCGCCGAAGGTGTCGTGCCCCTACCCCTGGATGGGCCGCAGGTCACTGCGCTCGTCGAGTTGCTGAAGAATCCGCCCGCCGGTGAAGAAGGCTTCCTCCTCGACCTGCTCAGCAATCGCGTCCCTGCCGGCGTGGATCAGGCCGCGCAAGTAAAGGCGGCATTCCTTGCCAAGGTGGCCGAAGGTGAAACGAGTTCCCCGCTGATCTCGAAGGAACGTGCGGTGGAACTCCTCGGCACGATGCTCGGCGGTTACAACGTCGCGCCGCTGGTGAAACTCCTCGATGACGCGCAGCTCGGTGCGGTCGCTGCCCGGCAGCTCTCTCACACTCTGCTGGTCGCCGACGCTTTCGGCGAGGTCCTGGCTAAGTCCAAAGCCGGAAACGCCAACGCCAAGAGCGTGGTCGATTCGTGGGCGAACGCCGAGTGGTTCACCGGCCGCGCCCAAGTCCCGGAAAAACTCACCGTGACAGTGTTCAAGGTAGTGGGAGAAACCAACACCGACGACCTCTCGCCCGCTCCCGACGCGTGGTCGCGTCCCGACATCCCGCTGCACGCCCAGGCGATGCTGAAGATTCCCCGCGAAGGCATCACCAACGCGCTCGCGCAGATCGAGGCACTCAAAAAGAATGGACACCCGCTGGTATACGTCGGCGACGTGGTCGGGACGGGATCCTCACGCAAGTCCGCGACCAACTCGGTGCTCTGGCACTTCGGCAACGACATCCCCCACATCCCCAACAAGCGCAACGGCGGCGTCTGCATCGGTAGCAAGATCGCACCGATCTTCTTCAACACGATGGAAGACTCCGGCGCGCTCCCGTTCGAGTGCGACGTCACCTCGATGAAGATGGGTGACGTGGTCGACATCTACCCGTACGAAGGAGTGGTGAAGAACCACGCGACCGGCGCAGTCATCGCCAAGTTCGCCCTCAAGACCGACGTGCTGCTCGACGAGGTGCGGGCGGGCGGCCGCATTCCGCTGATCGTCGGCCGTAATCTGACGGACAAGACGCGTGAGGCCCTGGGGCTCGAGACTTCGCAGGTGTTCCGCAGGCCGCAGTCGGCGCCGGCTACGGGCAAGGGATTTTCGCTGGCACAAAAGATCGTCGGGCGCGCGTGCGGCGTCGAGGGAGTTCGCCCGGGCAGCTATTGCGAGCCGCGCATATCCACCGTGGGCTCGCAGGACACCACCGGCCCGATGACCCGTGACGAACTCAAGGAGCTCGCCTGCCTCGGCTTCTGCGCCGACCTGGTTATGCAGAGCTTCTGCCACACGGCAGCGTATCCCAAGCCCATCGACGTCGCGATGCACGCCTCGCTGCCCGAGTTCATGATGACCCGCGGCGGTGTGGCTCTGCGTCCCGGTGACGGCATCATCCATTCGTGGCTCAACCGCATGCTGCTCCCGGATCAGGTCGGCACCGGCGGCGACTCTCACACTCGCTTCCCGCTCGGCGTTTCGTTCCCCGCCGGCTCGGGGCTCGTGGCGTTTGCCGCGGCACTCGGCGTGATGCCGCTGGACATGCCCGAATCCGTGCTGGTTCGCTTCAAGGGAGAGAAGCGACCCGGCATCACTCTGCGTGACCTGGTCAACGCGATCCCGTTGGCGGCGATCCGATCGGGCGACCTCACGGTGGCGAAGGAAGGAAAGAAGAACATCTTTTCGGGACGCATCCTCGAGATCGAGGGGCTTCCCGATCTCTCGGTCGAACAGGCTTTCGAACTTTCCGACGCCTCTGCGGAACGCTCGGCGGCGGGATGTTCTATTCGCTTGAGCGAGAAATCGATCACCGAGTACCTGAAATCCAACGTCGTGATGCTGCGCTGGATGATCTCCGAGGGGTACTGCGATGCCCGCACCCTCGAGCGCCGCGCGCAGGCGATGGAGCAGTGGATCGCCAACCCGCGGCTGCTCGAGCGCGACGCCGACGCCGAATACGCCAAGATCATCGAGATCGACCTGGCCGCGATCACCGAGCCTATCCTCGCCTGTCCGAACGACCCTGACGACGTGAAGGTGCTCTCGGAACTGACGGGTGTCGCGATCGACGAGGTTTTCATCGGATCCTGCATGACCAACATCGGCCACTTCCGCGCCGTGGCGCGAGTGCTCGAAAAGGCCGGCAGTCCGCTCCCGACTCGCCTGTGGCTTTCGCCGCCGACCAAGATGGACCAGGCCCAGCTCGTCAGCGAAGGCCTCTACAACACCTACGGAAAGGCGGGAGCGCGCATGGAAATGCCGGGCTGCTCGTTGTGCATGGGCAACCAGGCACGCGTTGCACCCAAGGCCACCGTGGTATCGACATCGACCCGCAACTTTCCCAACCGCCTCGGCGATGACGCCAACGTCTACTTGGCCTCTGCGGAACTGGCCGCCGTCATCGCGATCGTGGGAAAGATCCCGAGCGTCGCAGAATACATGAAGTACTCGGCAGACCTCGACACCATGGCCGCCGACGTCTATCGCTACCTGAGCTTCGACAAGATCGATCGCTACACGAAAGCCGCAACCGCAGCGCAGGCACCGGCGATCGGTCAGGCGTAGCAGCCTGTTGAAAATGGCCCATCTGCTGCGTTGCGCGCGAAACCGCTCGCTACAGCGTACGGAAGTACGCTTCCGCTCGCGGCTTTTCGCGCGCGCCTTGCATCTGGACCATTTTGAACAGGCTGATGGACGGTTTTTTCAACGCACTGGCAGGTGGAAGGTCTGCGATGAGACGTCATGACAGCTCGCGGTGACGGCGGTTCCTGCGCGGCGTTCGAGCGCTTTGTCAGGGCCACAGTCGCTGCGGGCGTCGCGTGCCTGACGGCGCTGCTGCTGGCCCTGTGCGCAGCAAGCCTGCCGGCCCACGCCGCAGGGACGCCCGTCGCTGCGAGCCCGACCGGCGCGAAGGCGCCCGAGCAGCCCAACCAGCCGCGCCTACCCAGCTTCACCGGGCGCACGCTCGACGGCAAGTCGCTGTCAACCGCATCGTTCTCCGGCAAGAGACTGATCCTGTTGTGCTTCAACCCGGGCGTCGAGCAGGCAACGGCGTACGCGCAGGCGCTCGCCAAAGTCGCCGCGGAGCGAAGCCGTTACAACTTCGCGCTCGCGGGAGTCGCGATGGGCCTCGACCCGACCAACGCACGCGCCTTCGCCGCCAAGCTCGGGCTCGACTTCCCGATCTTCGACGACTCCGACGCAGGCATCATGGAACGGCTCGGCCTGCAGTCGCCGCTGACTCGGCTCGGCACCGACGCCGAGGGCCGAGTCGGGCTCGCGATGGTCGCGTACGAACACGAGCCCGCGCTGCCGGCGGCTGCCGTCGAAGCGCGCGTGCGCGAGTACCTGCGCCTTCCTCGCACCGGCGCCGCCGCAAGCGGCGAGTTGGATCAGCAACCGAAAGCCCCGCCGTTCGAAGCCGAACGGATGAGCGCAAGCGAACGCTTCCGCCTCTCCGATCTGTCTGGCAAGCCGGTGGCGCTGACGTTCTTCCTGCCCACTTGTCCTCACTGCCGCGACGCGCTGCGCTTCTTCAAGGGCGAACTCGCGCGCATCCCCGAGAAGAACCGTCCGGTGTTGGTCGGAGTGTCGATCGACAGCCGCGTCGGCGCGGTCGAGGAGACGCTGAAGACCGAGAAGCTCGACTTCTTCCCGGTCTTGAAGGATCCCGACCGCGCGATCGCCGCTGCCTACGGGGCGTTCGCGGGAGTCCCCGACATCGTGTTGATCGATGCGAGTGGGCGTATCGCCTACCGGCGAGTGGGTTGGGCCGAAAAACGCGATCCCAAGCTGATGCGGATGCGGCTTGCGGCGCTGGCCGGAACCGAAGTGCCGATGCAACTGGAAGCCGACGGCTTCAGCGGAAACGACGCGTGCGCCGTCTGTCATCCCAAGGAAACGGCGACGTGGAGATTCACCGATCACTCGCTCGCGTTCGACACGTTGGTGACACGCGGGGCTGATCGCGATCCGAAGTGCATCAACTGCCACGTCGTCGGCTTCGGTGAGCGCGGCGGCTACTCCGAAGCCGGGCGCGAGAAACACCTCGAGAACGTCGGCTGCGAGAGCTGCCACGGGGCGGGTGGAGGCCACCTGACGACAGCCCGGTCCAAGACCACAGCCGCAACCACCGCCGCCGACTATCGCTTGGCCTGCAAGCGCTGTCACGACGCCGAGCACTCGCTCGGCTTCGACTACGAAACGTTTCTGCCAAAGATCTCGCACGCGGCGATCGCCACGCTCGGCGACGCAGAGCGAGAGAAGCTCATCGCCGGCCGCGGCAGTGCCCGTGAGCTGTTGCCGACGGGTTCTGGAATCGCCGGATCTTCAGCGTGCAAACGCTGCCACGAGCGCGAGTACGCGGTCTGGTCGCGCAGCGCCCACGCGCGATCGGTCGAGAGCCTTCGAAACAAACGCAAGGAGACCCGGCCCGAGTGCCTGCGCTGCCACGTCACCGGCTACGGGCGCCCCGGCGGCTTTCCCGAAGGTGCGCCGGTGCATGAGCACGAGGACCTGGCACGCGTCGGCTGCGAATCGTGTCACGGCCCCGGCGCGCAGCACGTAAAGGACGACGGCAAGCACCTCGGCGACATCGTCAAGCTCGGCGACAAGTGCGACTCGTGCGTGATCCTGCATATCTGCGGAGGTTGCCACGACGACGCCAACGACCCCGGCTTCCGCTTCAGCGTGACCCGCAAGATCGACTCCCAGCGCCACGGGCCGGCGCGCGAGGAAGCGATCTCGAAGACTCGGACCGCGGACTGAACGGCGGGGCCGAGATCGAGGAAGAAGACGGCGGCGGATCCTTCCCGCAAGTATCGATGCCTGCGCGCTATCTCAATGGCGCATCATGCCGGATGCGTGCAGCCGAACGCTGAAACTCACCTGCCGCGGCCAGAACGCGAGGTTGCGGCGTTCCCCGAATCGCCCACTGGCCGCGGTCGAGTGGAGCGCCCTGTTCGGCCACCGGCCTTCGCGGCGGAGTTCCGCGACTGCTCTTCCGTGACTGCGGCACGCATTTCTTCGAAGGAAAGACTCTTGCCGGCGACGATCTCGCGCCGCGACCGCTCGATCAGTTCAAGAAAGCCGGGATGGGTGCTGAGGGCGAGCGACTCTCTGTCAACGTTCCGAAGTGGAACAATTGCCGCAACCGGACGATTCCGCTCCGTCAAAACGACTACTTCGTCATCGAGCTCGGCGGCGTACTCGGCGAGCGATCGCGATGCTGTTGAAAGCGCTAGAGTCTTCATATCTCAAATACCTCCCCGGCGATTCGAAGCACTCTTCGGACCTTCTTGCCGACTGCGAGAACATACACCACGCCGGCCGGTGGTTCGAGCCCCTCGTGATCTGAAGATTCCGGAGGCCGGATCTCATAGAAGACACGAAGCCGATCAACGCGCAGTTCCCATGGCGCGATCGGATTCGGCCGCAAGGGCTTGCGGTTGCGAGTTTCGACGAAGGGCTCGTGAGTCAATTTTTCACGAATCGCATCGAGCAGCCGGGACCGTTCTGCGGCCGTCAGAACTTCCATGTGATCGCGAGTGCACTGTGCGAATCTGATCTCGTAGGGCACAGCGACTCAGTACCACAGGTCCGGATCCGAAACAGCCGAACGCTCCGGTTCAGCGGCTGGCTGCGCAACGGACCCTCGGCAACCGGCCAGGCAGAGTGGCTGACACCTGAGTTGTCTCACGCGTGCAAGCGTTCGAGGACAATCAACCATCCGAACGATCCGCCCGCACCGAGCGTGCCACGCCCGATAGCGCTTACTCTTCGTAACCGCTCGCCGAAGTTGTTTCCAGCGTTCGACCACTCGCCTACCTCGCCGAACGGTCGCTACCGTCGCGCACGAGCATGGTGTTCCAACCGCGTCCTTGCGCAGTCGCTCCTGCAACCGCGCCGCGCGAGTGTCCCACGGATCGTTCTAGCGTGACGCCGGGAAACACGCGATGCCGTGCGCTCAATACTCCCCGCGCCTGCCTGTCAGCGCACCGTACAAATCGGGGCGTCGATCGCGGAAGAACCCGTAGGCAGCGCGCGTGCGCGCCACCGCTGCCGCATCGAAGCTTGCGATCGCGACGCCCTCTTGGCGATCTCCGAGTTCGGCGATCACTTCGCCGCGGTGATCGCACACGAAGGAGTGACCGTAGAAGCGCTGCCCGTCCTCGTCACCGACGCGATTGGCTGCCGCCACCGGCACCACGTTCGACACCGCGTGACCGATCATCGCTCGGCGCCAAGGCCCGCTGGTATCGAGATCGGGATCGTGCGGTTCGCTGCCGATCGCGGTCGGATAGAGCAGCAACTCTGCGCCGCCCAGCATCATCGCGCGCGCACACTCGGGGAACCACTGATCCCAGCAAATGCCGACACCGATCGCGCCGGCGCGGGTGTTCCAGGTACGAAAACCGGTGTCGCCCGGGCGGAAATAGAACTTCTCCTCGTAGCCGGGGCCGTCGGGTATGTGGCTCTTGCGATAGAGGCCGAGCACCGCCCCGTCGGCGTCGATCATCGCGACGCTGTTGTAGTAGTGAGGGCCGTCCTTCTCGAAGAACGACACCGGAACCACGACGCCGAGTTCGGCCGCCAAAGCCTGAAAACGCGCGATCGTCGCGTTACCGGCAGCCGGGCGCGCCCACTCGAAGAACTCGTCGTTCTCGACTTTGGGGAAGTAAGGTCCCTCGAACAGTTCGGGCGGCAAGACGACACTTGCGCCCCGTGCGGCAGCCTCGCGAACCAGAGCCTCGATGCGACACACGTTGGCTTCGCGCTCAGCGCCGAGCGCGGCCTGTAGCACGGCGACGGTCACACACGGCGTCGGCGCCCCGGGCCCGCTCATCGTTCGGGGCTCACGAGCAGGCTCTCGCCGAAGCCGATGCCGATGCCAACGCCGGTGCCGATACCGGTGCCAACGCCGATGCCAACGCCGGTGCCGATGCCTACCGATTGCGGCCGGGCCTCACTCATCGTTTCGATGTCACCGGCGTGCCTTAGCCGCCGCGGGTTGTTGCTGGGTGATGCAGTGGAACGCGCCGCCGCCGGTGAGCAGTGCGCGCGCCGAAGCACCGACCACCGCGCGTCCGGGGAAGCAGGAGCCGATCTTCTCGACCGCCTCGGCGTCACACGGCGATCCGTAGGTCGGCACCACGACCGTCGTGTTGGCGACGTAGAAATTGAGATAGCTGGCCGGCATCGCCTCTCCGGCGCGATCGCGCACCAGACCGGGCGACGGAACGCTAACCACTTCGAGCGCGCGTCCCCTGGCGTCGCGGAACTCGCTCAGATCAGCGGCGACCCGCGCCAACACCTGGCGGTTGGGGTCGTTCGGATCGCGCGCTTGCATGCACAGCACGCGCGTCGACGCGCAAAAACGCGCCAGCGTGTCGACGTGTCCGTCGGTGTGGTCGTTGGCGAGGCCGTCGCCGAGCCACAGCAGGCGCTCTATGCCGAGCGCGTCGGCGAGATCACGTTCGATATCGGCGCGCGTCATTGCCGGATTGCGGTTGGTATTCAGCAGGCACTGGCGGGTGGTCAGCGCGGTGCCTTCGCCGTCTACCTCGATCGACCCGCCTTCGAAGATCAGCGGTGCTTCGAACGAGTGCACTGCGGCTAGCCGCCGCACCTCGCGGGCCACCGTGAGGTCGGCGGGGAACAGGTACTTCTCTCCCCACCCGTTGAAGCGAAAACACACCGCCGCCACTTCGTCGCCACCGGCGCTGCGCACGAACACCGGCGCGGTGTCGCGCAGCCAGATGTCGCCGAAGGCCGCGTAGTGAAGTCGCAATGGCAGACCGGCCAGCGCAGCGGCGGCCTGGCGGCGGCCGTGTTCGTCGATCACCAGTACTTCGAGCAACTCGCCGCGCGCGCTGCCGGTGCCGGGATCGACGTCGGCGATGGCACGGCACAGTTGGACGAACTCACTGCGGGCCGCGTCGAGATCCTGCTGCCACAGTTCGGCGTGACTGGGCCAGGCCAGCCACACGGCATCGTGGTGCTCCCACTCGGCCGGCATACGGAACCCCGCCTCGCCCGCCGACGGAATCGGCGCCGCCTGCGCCCCGGCCTCGGTCCCGTGGTCCGTCCGGTGTTCCATCGCACTCTCTTGCCCTGTCCGGGGCCTGACTTGCAAACGACGGTAGTGCCTTGGCCGGCCAGCGGCGAACAGCGAACGAGCCCTCTCAGCTTCCTGGAAATGGCCCATCTGCTGCGTTGCGCGCGAAACCAGTCTCGAGAAACTACGCCCGCCGGAGCGGACTGCTGATGGCGGTCAGGCCGCCTACAGTTTCATCCCTACGGGTGCGCCTGCCCATGAAAACTCGCTACGGCGTACCATTTGAACGAGCGCCTCGCCAGTTCGACGCTCGCGCTTCCGCTCGTTGTTTTTCGCGCGCACCTTGCATCTGGACCATTTTGAACAGGCTTGTGGAGGGTTTTTCAACACGCTGCTATCACGTGTCCTGCCCGGCTTGTGTGAGACGATCGCGACCGTTACTCGAGCTCGACGCTGGCGAGCCGCTTTGAGCCCCACGTTCGCGACCTTCAGGTGCGGTGGCCGCCCGGCGCCGGAGATTGGCTGCGACTCGCGGTCTCGCTACGAGAGTGCATGAATAGTCCGACCTCTCACCAAGTTTCTTGGCTCACCGCCGGCTGACAAACTACACTTCGCCGCTCAATGCGGCGCACGGAGAAAACCATGGCAGTCCACATTCCGCTTCCCGCCGACAGCGATCTTCCCCAACCGGTGCGCGAGCGCCTGGCATCGCTGCCCCCGCTCAACGTCTTTCGCATGATGGCAAACGCTCCGGCGAGCTTCACGGCGCTGATCGACTTCGCCGGTTCGGTTCTGTTCGGATCCGAGCTCGACTCGCGCGAGCGCGAGATCGCCATCCTGCGCGTCGCGCACGCGACGCATTCGAACTACGAGTGGACGCAGCACGTCACGGTCGCAAAGGGTGTCGGAGTCACCGACGCAGAAATCGCCACGATCGCCGAGCCACAACCCGGACCGGCGCTCGACGCGACCGCCAAGCTGCTGTGCCGCGTAGCCGACGAGATCAGCCTCGACGTGCGTCTGAGCGACGAGGCGCTGGCCGCGGTGCTCGACCATTACGGCCGGCGCCAGGCCACCGAACTGATCCTGTGCGTGAGTTACTTCAACATGGTCAGCCGCTTTCTCGAGTCCACCCGCACGCAACTCGAAGCCACCAACGTGCTGGCTGGCAGCCTCACCGAATGAGCGGTTCGAAGCGCACACGCGCGTCGTTTCACGCTACCTCCGCGACCCGCAAACGCCTGCGAGCGCTGGTTACCGGCGCATCTTCGGGCATCGGCCGCGAACTGGCGCGGGTGCTCGCCGAACACGGCCACGACCTGGTCATCACCGCGCGCCGCAAATCGGAGCTGCGCGAACTGGCCGCGCGACTCGCGCAAGAGCAACTGATCGACGTGCGTGTGCTAGTCGCGGATCTGTCCGAGCGCAGCGCACCGCGTGCGCTGTTCGATGCGTGCGAAGCCGAGGGCCTCGAGATCGACACGCTGGTCAACAACGCCGGCTACGGAGCGTTCGGCGACTTCGCCGGCCACGACCGCGATTTCCTGCTCGGCATCGTCGATGTCAACGTGCGTGCGCTGACCGCACTGACGCACCTGTTCCTGCAGCCGATGCTCGCGCGCGGCCGTGGACGCATCCTCAACGTCGCCTCGCTGGCGGGCTTCCAATCGGGTCCGCGCCTGGCGGTGTACTCGGCCACCAAGGCCTACGTGCTGTCGCTTTCAGAAGCGCTCTCTACCGAACTGGCGGGCAGCGGCGTGACCGTGACCGCGCTGTGCCCGGGTGCAACCGAAACCGAGTTCAGCAAGACCGCCGACATGGAGGGCGCGTTGTTCTTCGCGCTGGGGCCGATGAGCGCCGCCGAAGTCGCGCGCGCCGGCTACGACGCGATGATGGCCGGCACCGACATCGTGGTACCCGGAGCGCTCAACTGGCTGGCAAGCCAGATCGCGCCGATGATGCCGCGCGCGTTGGTGCGCCGCCTGGTTCACACGCTTCAGGTCAAGTTGTAGATCGCGGGCGCGCCGCGCCGACGAGCGCGGGCTGGGGACAGCGCATACCCCGCCCACCCGTGCTACCTGGCCGTCGGCGCCGCGCCGCCGGGCTCGGCTCGGCCGCAGCCGAGTCGCCGCGGCCTCGCTCGCCTTTTGACCGCTGGCCACTTGACAGGACGTATCCCGCCGATATATCCGACAGACCCATATAGGACCGTCCCCGATGCCCGCGCCCAACCGCACCATGTATGCAGTCCTCGGCTTTCTGTGCCGCCGCCCGATGTCGGGTTACGACCTCAAGAAAGCCGTCGAGCAGAGCGTCGGCAACTTCTGGAAGGAGAGCTACGGGCAGCTCTATCCGATCCTCAAGCGGCTCAGCGACGACGGCCTGGCGAGCAAGACCGACGCCGGCGCCGGCGGCAAGCGCACCCGTCACCTCTACTCGATCACGCCGGCCGGCCGCGATGCGCTGCGCCGCTGGCTCGAGGAAGCGACCGAACCCCAGCAACTGCGCAACGAACTGCTGCTCAAGCTGTTCTTCGGCGGCAGAGGCGACGCGGCCTGGAGCCGGCGCCAGGTCGAGCAGGCGCGCGAGCGGCTGGTGGCAGATCTCGCGCGCTACAAGAGCATCCACGAGCGTCTGCAGCGCGAGCAATCCGGCGACGTCGATTTCGAATTCTGGACCATCACCCTTCGTTACGGTGAACGCGACGCCCAGGCGCTCATCGACTGGTGCGACGAAACAATCACGGCGCTCGGCCGCGCGGCGTCGAGACAATCTCAACGGAGTTGAACAATGGCAGCGATCGATACGCATTGGGACGTGATCGTCATCGGTTCGGGACTCGGCGGCCTGTCGGCGGCAGCGCGCATGGCCAAGGCAGGCCGGAGGGTGCTGGTGCTCGAACAGCACGTGTTCGCGGGCGGCTACGCACACCACTTCCTGCGCAAGGTCAAGGGCACCGACGTCGTCTACGATTTCGACGTCGCGCTGCACCAGACCGGCGATCTGACTCCCGGACGCGGGATGCACAAGATTCTGACCGAACTCGGCGTGCTCGAACGAATCGGGCTCAACCGTTTCGACATCGCCTACCGGACCCGCGGCCCGGCTCACGACCTGCAGATCCCCGCCGCCGCCGGCGAGTACGAGAAATTGCTGAGCGAGACCTTCCCCGAGCACGCCGGCGGAATCCGCGATCTGTTCGCCGCCATGCGGGCGATCGACCGCAGCGATTTCAACATGCCGTCGCCCGAAGCGATGGCGTGCATGGGGCTGACGCTTCAGGAGTTCGTGGAGAGCCACGTTCGCGACGAGCGCATCACCGCGATCTTCGCGACGTTGTGGGGCTACCTCGGACTGGTTCCTTCCAAGGTCAGCGCGTTCATGTACGCGCTGATGTGGAACAGCTATCACGCCGGCGGCTGCTTCTACGTCAAGGGCGGAGGTCAGGCGCTCTCGAACGCCTTCGTGAGCGTGATCGAAGAGAACCGCGGCAAGGTGCTGCTCAACACCGAGGTGTCGCAGATCGTGACCGAAGGCGGACACGCGGTCGGGGTCGCAACCGCCAGACGCGGTACTTTCCGTGCGCCGGTGGTGGTCAGCAACGCCGCGGCGCCGCTGACCTTCCACCGCCTGCTCGACGACGCGTCGCTCGGCCGCGACGATTGCGAGCGCGTCGACTCGCTGCCGCTGGCCTGCTCGATCCACCAGGCCTACGTCGGCATCCGCGGCGACGCGTCCGAACTCGGACTGCGCGATCGCGGCGGCTTCTTCAACCGTACCTACGACCTCGACGCCGAATGGGCAGCGGTCGAACGCGGAGATTACCGGGCGTGCGGCTGGATGATGGGCAACCACAACCTGGCCGATCCCGGCCACGCGCCGGCCGGGCGTTCGGTGCTGCACGCGGCCGTGATCGCCAACGGCGCGCTGTGGGTCGACCTCGACGACGCGACCTACGCGCAGCGCAAACGCGAACTCGAAGAGTACCTGATCGACCGGCTCGCCGAAGCGATCCCCGACGTGCGCGAGCGCATCGAGGTCTGCGAAACCGGCACTCCGCGCACGATGAAGCGCTACTCGTGGAATCCTCTCGGATCGATCTACGGCTACGCGTACACGCCGAGCAGCCACAGCATCTTTAGGCCGGCGCCGCGCACGTCGGTTCCGGGACTCTACCTGGCGGGCGCGTGGACGTTCCCGGGAGCGGGCTTCGGCGGCACCATGATCTCGGGGTACAACACCGCGAAACTGGTGTTCGAGGACATCGAAGGACGCGCGCGCGCTCAGGCCTGACGGTCCGACTCGCCTTCCGACTCGTTGCCTTCATGGGGCGGCGTGACATCGGGTTCGGGCTCACGCCGGGGCGTCGTCCGACTCCCCTTCCGAGTCGTTGCCTTCATGGGGCGGCTGTCGTACACGGCCACAACGCAGCCGTTTACCGCGAGGTCACCATGAGCACCAAGGAACTGTACGAGATAGGAGAACTGCCGCCGGTCGGGCACGTGCCGAAGTTCATGTACGCCCAAGCCGTCCGTACCGAGCGCTTCGGCGAACCGAAGAACGCATTCAAGGTCGAGAAGGTCGAAGTGCCGTCGCTGAAGCCGGACGAAGTCCTCGTCTACGTGATGGCGGCCGGCATCAACTTCAACAACGTGTGGGCCGCGCTCGGCACCCCGGTAAACGTCATCGCCGTACGCCAGAAGGCCAAGTACGACACTGCCGACTTCCACATCGGCGGCAGCGACGCGTCGGGCGTCGTCTGGGCGGTCGGAGACGCTGTAAAGAACGTCAAGGTCGGCGATCACGTCGTCACTCACGCCGGCGTCTGGGACGCCGACTGCCCGGCGGTCAAAGCGGGCGAGGATCCGACCATCGATCCGTCGTTCAAGATCTGGGGCTACGAAACCGGTTGGGGCAGCTTCGGCCAGTTCGCCAAGGCACAAGGGCACCAGTGCATGCCCAAGGCCGCGCACCTCACCTGGGAAGAAGCCGCGGCGCCGACGCTGGTCGGCCAGACCGCCTACCGCATGCTGAAGGGATGGCCGCCGCACACCGTGCGCGAGAACGACATCGTGCTGATCTGGGGCGCGGCCGGAGGTCTCGGCTGCATGGGGATCCAGATCGCCAAAGCCGCGGGTGCGATCCCGGTGGGAGTGGTTTCGGACGACAGCAAGGCGGACTTCTGCATCAAGCTCGGCGCCAAGGGCGTCATCAACCGCAAGAACTTCAGCCACTGGGGCCTGCTGCCGCACTGGAAGGACACCGCTGCATACGGCAAGTGGGCGGCAGGTGCGCGCGACTTCGGCAAGGCGATCTGGGACGTGGTCGGTGAACGCCGCAGTCCGCGCATCGTCTTCGAACATCCCGGCGAAGACACCATCCCGACCTCGATCTTCGCGTGCGACAACGGCGGCATGGTCGTGATCTGCGCCGGCACCACCGGTTTCAACGCGGTGGTAGACCTGCGCTACCTGTGGACGCGCCAGAAACGCTTCCAGGGCTCGCACCTGTCGAACGACGAACAAGCCTACGCGTTCAACCAACTGGTCTTGGACGGCAAGATCGATCCGTGCGTGGGCGGCACCTACAAGTTCGACGAGATTCCGCTCTGCCACCAACTGATGCACGAGAACCGCGCGCCGGAAGGAAAGATGGCGGCGCTGGTCGGTGCACCGCGGGCCGGGATGAAAGGACTCGGCTGACGCCGACGCTCGATCCTATCGCGCGAGTTCAGCGTCTGGACGCAAACTGTCAAGAAAGCGTCGTGAGCCCGTTCAAAATGGTCCAGAGGCAAGGCGCGCGCGAAGAACCGCGAACGGAGGCGTACTTCCGTACGCCGTAGCGCGAGGTTTCGCGCGCAACGCCGCAGATGGGCTATTTTCGCAGATAGGCTCCTAACGCGCCGGGGCGGCCGGAGCTTCGGTCGCGCCCGGCACTTGCCCACTCGGTGAAGGATCGGGCGTGCGCTGCGACGGCAACGGCTGATTGACCGCAGGCGTGCCCGGCCGTACCGGTCTGCTTGCATCGGGAACGCGGCCGGCCTGTTGCTGCCGCTCCGTAACTCGCCCGGCTTGTTGCTGCTGCTGCTGGGCGCCTCGTTGCTGCTGTTCCTGCTGCTGGCCGCGTGGTTGTTGCCGACGTTGTAGTTGCTGCTGGCCGCGCTGTTGCTTTTGCCCTCGCTGTTGCTGCCCTCGCTGTTGCTGCTGGCCGCGCTGTTGCTGCTGTCCGCGTTGTTGCTGCTGGCCGCGCTGTTGCTGCTGGCCGCGCTGTTGCTGCTGTCCGCGTTGTTGTTGCTGCCCGCGTTGCTGCTGCTGCCCGCGTTGCTGCTGGCCGCGCGGCGCGGCGCCGTCTACGTAGCCGAGTCCTCGCAGTTGCTCCCAGGTCGCATCGTCCACCGGGTTGTCGCTGGCGCGGCGCTTACCGTGCTCGTAGGTCGCGACGCTCTCCACTGGGCGGCCCAGATCGGCCGTCACCTCGGCAATCGGCTTGCCGTCCATGTCTTTGCCGACCGGCAGCCCCATCATGTAGAGCAGCGTCGGCGTCACGTCTTCGATGAACGCGCGCTCGCCGCTGGCGGGTTTGATACCGGGTCCCCACACCAGATAGATGCCGTCCGGATCGTGAGCACCGAGCGGCTTGGTGTTGTCGCGCGAAGGACCGAAGCCGTGATCCGAAACCACCACGACTGAAAGATCGCCGCTGTTCTTCTCGCGCGCTTTGTCGAGGATTTTGCCGAGCGCTTCGTCACTGGCCCGGTAGGCGTCGGCGACCGCGCTCTGGTAACGTTTGGCCTTGTCGCGATCGACGTCGGGAAAATCGTTCGGATTCGCGTAGGCCCAGTACGGATGCGAGACGCGATCGACCAGCGTCATCACGTACAGGAAGAGATCCCAGTCCCTGGCCGCGTACTCCAGAGCCGCGCGGCTCTGAATGTCGAACACCTGCTTCAAGTGCGCGTAGAGAAAATCCGGCGTGTCGGGTTCGGCCCAACGGCTCCATCCCGGCCCTTCGGGAATGTACGGTTCGCCCATGCGCGCGGAGATCTCCGAGCGAAGACCGCGCGGCTGGCTGACCACCAGATCCTCGTCGGTGCGGTACAGCGGCGTCAGGTAGATCTTGTCGGGCGCCAGACGCATCGCTCGCATCGTGCCCTTGAAGCTCGGGCGCGACGCAATCTTGCCCGGGAACCACGGCGTCCACTGCCCGTCGGCCAGTGCGGCAGTGCGCGCGCGGATCTCGTCGAGGTTGTCGCGATAGGCAACGGTGGTGGTGCCGGCATCGAGTTGCTCGCTGGTCAACACTTCACCGGTGTTACCGCCGTAGGTCGATCCGCTCAGTGGAAAGCCCGACAGCATCACGCCCTTGAGCGGCTCGGGCGGCCACGAGCCCGGCACGTTGAAGACGTCGGTCTTGCCCTTCTTCTCGCCGTTGATTTCCCAGATCGCCGAGACCCGCCGGTTCGTCGATTGCGACGTCTTCCAGTCGGTAACGCCGTGGGTTTTGGCCTTGAAGCCGGTGAAGATCGTCGTCCACACCACCGGCGACAAGATCGGCGGCCGCGACTGCAAGATGCCGTGCAGCCCTTCGTCGTAGAGCTTCTTGAGGTGCGGCAGCTCTCCGGCCGCCATCATCGGCTCGATCACGGTCCAGGTGCCACCGTCGATGCCGAGTACCATCACGCGGCCGTTGCCTCTGGTGCGTTCGCCCGAGAAGCATCCCCAAGCCACGCTCGCTGCAACCAGCGCCAGTGCCAACCCTGTCCGGCCCAAGCTCGGACCGATAGTCCGAGTAATCGCTGCTTTCGTCTGGCCCGCTTTCGTCATTGTTCCTCGTACTCTCCACTGGTCCGCCGGCAAAGTTTCCTCACGCACAGACGCGAGCAGAGCTCTCGTTCTGTCGGCACGAGATGCGATCGGATGCGCGTAGACTTTGCGGCGGAGCCCGCCTACAGTAGCCGACGAGTCTTCAATGGCAAGCCTTGCTTCGCGTGCGTTGGCGCTGGCACTGACGGCCCTCGCCCTGGTGCTCTATTCGTCGCGCATGCCCGGGGCGCTCGCGCGTTCGGAGCGGACCTGGTGCGATAACTGCAACATCATCCTGATTTCGTTCGACACCGTAAGGGCCGATCACCTCGGCATCTACGGCTACGAGCGCGACACGTCGCCCAACATCGACCGTTTCGCTGAACACGCCGTGGTCTTCGATCAGGCCATCGCGCAATCGTCGTGGACCTTGCCGGCCCACGGTTCGATCATGAGCGGGCTCTACGGCGGCCGTCTCGGCGTACTGCACTATCCGGCTACGCACAGGCTGCCGGTCACCAACCCGGTCCTGGCTGAAACGCTCGAGGCGGCCGGCTATGCCACTGCGGGATTCACGGGTGGAGGCTTCGTCTCAGACCACTACGGCTTCGCTCGCGGCTTCGACGTCTACTCGACTTCCGGACGTCACTTCGAACACAACATCGATCAGGCCATCGAGTGGGTGCGAAGCAAGAAAGACAAACCCTTCTTTCTGTTCTTCCACGGCTACGACGCGCACCGGCCGTACTACTCCAAGCCGGTCGATAAAGAGGCGCTGGGCCTTCAGCCGAGCGACGCCACCGAGCAGGGCCGCTATTGTCTGCGCGAAGACCGCACGCGCCCCGACCCCGCACATCTCGACGAAATCGTGCGTTACTACGACGCCGCCATCCACCACGGCGATCGCACCCTCGGCATCTTCCTGCGCGCGATCAAGCAACTGGAATTGATGGACAACACCGTGATCCTGCTGACCTCGGACCACGGCGAAGAGTTCTTCGAACACGGCAGCTGCGACCACGTGCGTTTTCTCTACCGTGAATCGGTGCAGGTGCCTTTCATCCTCTATGTACCGCGCATGACGCGCAGTACCCGACGCGTCACCGGCCTGGTCCCGGCCTCGATCTCGGTAGCGCGCACGCTGCTCGATCTGGTCGGTGTCGAACACTCGATGCCCGGCGTCACGCTGCTGCCGATCATCGAAGGTACGCAGCGCGACTTCCCGGTCGTCTACAGCGAGGCTGACTCCGACCCCGGAACGCTCGGCAGCCGCGGCTCCTGCCGCGCCATCACGCGCCCGGGCCAGAAGCTGATCTCGTACTCCGACGAAGGCAGCGACGAAGGCTACGATCTGAAGACCGACGTGCTGGAGACCAAGGTCCTGCCCGAGAAGCACCCGGTGTACGAGTTGCGCAACACGCTGCGCGCGTTCGCCGATGCGCAAACGCCGCTGTCCCAGACGCCCGACGCCGACCTCGACGAGGAGGATGCCGCGGGAACGGCCGGCGACAGCCGAAGCGGTGGCGCGCGTGGGAACTCGGATGGCGGCGTGCCGGGTGGCGGCGGTACGAAGGGAGGTGGAGAGACGCAGCTTCGCGGTGTGGATGGCGGGGCGCCGGGTGCAAAGCCTGGCGCAATGCCGGGCGGAGCGGATCGGCCTGCGCCCGATGCACCAGCGCCCGTCGCACCCGCCGCGCCCGATGCACCCGTCGCACCCGCGGCGCCCGATGCGACGAAGCAGGATGGATTGGAGGTTCCCAAGGACGTCCGCGACAGCCTTCGCTCGCTCGGCTACCTCGAGTAACGCGGTCCCGCGCTCGGGTTCTGAGAGCAGCGCTATAGCGTTTTGTTGAGCGCGTTTTGCCCGCGCTACTTTTCCTCTGTATAAGCGCCGGCAGGTTCCCCGGTAGCTCAGTCGGTAGAGCGGGTGGCTGTTAACCACCATGTCGCTGGTTCGAGTCCGGCCCGGGGAGCCAAATCCTTGCCAGGCCAACTGTTTCTCTGCGGATGAGACGCGCCGACCTCCTACGGGAGGCGGCGCGAATTGCGCGTGATGTCGCGGGGGTTTGCGAGTGTGGGCCGCCGAGACTCGGCGCAGGTCTGTTGAACGCCAGGCCGCCGAGATGGACCACGGCGGCGCTTTTTCGGGCCACTTCCGCTCTCTGAACGCGCTCTTTGGGAGAGATTCCGGAGACTGTTCAACAGGTGGCTGTTGAACGCCGCGATCCAACTGTGAACGGCGTCCGAGAAACGCGTGAATCTGGCGGATAGCGCGCATGGTCGCCAGAACTGTTCGCCGTGGCGATGACGGCTCTGTTGCTGAGATCGGGGCTGCGGTTTCGCAATGAGGATCCCGCGGTTTCGTGCTGCGCAGGAGACCCGAAAAGCGGTCTTGGCGACTGGTGTTTCCTGTGGTCGGGGTGGTGCGATAGGAGAGGTCCGCTGCCGATAAAGTGAAGGCCCGAGGTTAGCCCCCTCGAGCCTTCCGGGAATCAGCGCAGTGATCGTCGTATGATTGCCGCCGGACGCCTATCCCGTTGAAGCGACAATGACGTGATCACGACCCGCTGTCGAGTGTTGTGGCGGCCGG
>Ga0172371_10003973_pt1 | contig 22674 bp, 22 predicted proteins | sample Lak12m_FD_114543 | JGI IMG/M metagenome (GOLD analysis project Ga0172371, IMG submission 114543) | Freshwater microbial communities from Kabuno Bay, South-Kivu, Congo - kab_022012_12m | ecosystem: Environmental > Aquatic > Freshwater > Lake | place: Democratic Republic of the Congo: South-Kivu...
AAAGGTTGTTGAAAACAAGGACATCCATATTCATATTCCGGCCGGTGCGCAGCCCAAGGACGGTCCTTCTGCCGGCGTGGCCATCACCACCGCCCTGGCTTCCTTATTTACCGGCAAAGCGCTGGATGCCTGCATCGCGATGACCGGAGAAATCACGCTGCGCGGGCAGGTGCTGCCGGTGGGCGGTATCAAGGAAAAGATGCTGGCGGCGCACCGCGCCGGGTTAAAGAAAGTGTTCCTGCCGAAGGAAAACGAAGTCGACCTGGATGAATTGCCGCAAGAAGTCAGAAACGCGGTGAATTTTATCCTGGTGGATTCCGCCGCGGAAGTGATCCGCCAGACACTCTTGAACGGGCATTGATGCCGCCTGGCCTGCTGGTAAAAATGGAAGAAATCTTATCCCCATACCTTAAGCGGATGAGATTTTGATTTTCCTGGCGCGTTTGCCTTTGCGCGGCTGAAATGGCCGCATTGTTTTCAAAGGATTCAGTGTCGATTTGGATGACTTTCGCGCGCAAACCCCAGCGCCGTGCCAGCACCAGGCTGGCAGATAGCTCAAGCAATTTGCGCGGGCTGATGATGACCAGCGCGCTGCCGCGTGGGATGTTCCTGATTTGCTTTTGAATCAGATCCTGAATAGGGATCTTTCCGCAATCTTCAACCGCCGCCAGTTGACCCAGGATTTTAAATAACTGGCGGCTGCCCTTTTCGGCGGGCAGATTGATCAACTGCCTGGCTGAAGTGGTAAGGGCCAATGATTTCTTCGCGCAGGTGAAATAATCAGCCAGCGAAGCGCACAGGCTGACCGCGAATTCGAATCCATCACGCGGCAGTTGATATTGCGCCTTTTTCTTCAAAGGCAGCAGGTTCCTGTCAATAGCAGGGGCTGCTTCTTGCTCATCATGTGGGTAAATCCCGGCTTGCGCGTCCAGCATCAGCCAAGCGCAGGCCTGACTGTCCTCATCGAATTCCTTGACCATCCATTGGTCCTTTTTCGCGCTGAGCGGCCAATGAATGCGGTTGAGCGGATCACCGTGTTGGTATTCGCGCACGCCGGCCGCCTGGGGAGTGGTGCGCGCGGTTTGCATCAATTGATTTTGTCCGCTGGCATCCAGGCCGGTTTCAAGGTTGAAATAAGCCAGGCGCTCGATATGGGGATAAACAGTCAGCGCGCTGCGCGCCGGCAGAAGAGTCTCTGTTGAAAAAACTCCAAACAGGTCACCGCTGCGCAAGCGGGTTGGGCCGAGTGGGTAAAAACCGCGCCGGTTGACTTGAATTTGCGCAGGGTAGGAATACGTCTTTCCGGGATCCAGATTGACCAGGCTGCGCGAGTGAATGGGGCCAAGGATCACCGAGCAATCCTCGATCTCGAGCCATAATTTGCGGTTCTTTGAAAAGTTGCTGATCTCCAGTCTTTCGCTGAATACCTTGCCAACCTCCAACCGTGATACTTTCGATTCGCGCTTCAGGCTGATGCCATTTAGGGATGAACGCGCAAGGGTAAATGACCAGCTTAATATCGCCAGTCCTGAAAACCAGATACCCAACAGCAGCTTGTCAAACGTGACCAGCCAGATAGAGAAAGTGATGATCGTAATTATGGAGATTACAAAAAATCGTTTATGGACGATCATGAGTGAACGATCCATTATGCTCCCGGCACACGCACGCCGTTCAATATTTCTTTTACCAGGTCAAGCGGATCCATATCCTGGTAGTGCGAGGATGGCTGCAGCAATAAACGGTGCGCCAAAACATACGGCGCGATTGCCTTAATATCATCCGGGATCACGAAATCCCGCTCCTGAAAAGCTGCCTGGCATTGCCCCAAGCGGTAAAGCGCCAGGCTAGCGCGCGGGGAAGCCCCCAGGTATATTTCGTCATGCGTGCGAGTTGCCTGGCTGACCGCCACGATATACTGCTCCACATCCGTTGACACATGCACTTTTTTCACGGCTTCTTGCGCCTTTTTTAAATCAGCCAGGCTGGCCACCGCTTTCAAATCCTGAATGGGATGGCTGTACTGCTGGGCGCGCATGATGCCAATCTCATGCTCGCCCGCAGGATACCCGATATTCAAGCGCAGCATGAAACGGTCCAGCTGGGCTTCCGGCAAATTAAACGTGCCTTCATATTCGATCGGATTCTGGGTGGCGATCACCATGAAGAACTCCGCCAGCTGATGGGTTTTACCATCGACTGTGATCTGCCGTTCCTCCATGGCTTCCAGCAGCGCGGATTGTGTTTTGGGTGTGGCGCGGTTGATCTCATCCGCCAACACAATGTTGGCCATGATCGGCCCGGGCTTGAATTCGAACTCACGGCTTTTCTGATTGAAAATCGAAACGCCGGTTACGTCACTGGGTAGCATATCCGGCGTGAACTGGATGCGGCTGAATTTCGAACCCAATGAGATGGCCATGCTGCGCGCCAGCATGGTCTTGCCGGTTCCGGGGATATCTTCTATTAGTATGTGTCCGCCGCACAACATTGCCATTAAGGCACGCTCGACCACGGTTGATTTCCCCAAGATAACCAACTCGATGTTTTTTTTCATCTTTTCGCGGAATACCTGGATGATTTGAATACTCATATTTCGCTCCCGGGATTCAAGGCTGGATTGACGCCAGGTAATCCTGCGCTGACCAACCTGTTTTTTGTGAATCGGATAGTGACTGAATTTTCCACCAGATCAGGTTATCCCTGATCACAGGACCGTCAATGACGTTGAAATACTCATTTTCCCCGGCGATAAACAGGATCTCGCCCTCCGTGCCAGGTTCCGAGCGCATGCGCAAGCCATCCTCACCGGTGCCATTGACCACCACAACATTACCCTGTACAACTTCTCCTGGATGAACCTGGAGGGTTGGGGTTGCTTCAATGGAATTCTGCTCAACGCTGTTGTTGCCTCCAGCGGGAGTGATATGGACGTATGCTTTTTGGTTGGCGTTGGCATTCAAATATGGAAAAACTCCCACTTGCAGAAACAGCATCAGGCAGCAGAGCAGTAAAGCGACGATAACCGCCCCGATGATCACTTCTTTGGTCAGCAATGCTTTAATTTTTTCCATCTTGGTTATGATTGAATTATATCGAACTAAATTACCGGATGTTATAATTTTTCTCATGGATGACTTCACGTCAGCTTTCCCGATCATCAATAATCGCTACCAAATCCATCAAACCCTGGCATCCGGAGGGATGGCGGTCATCTACCTGGCACGCGATTTACTGCTGGAACGCAAAGTCGCCTTAAAAATCCTTCGCAAGGATTTTTCAGATGACCAGCAATTCCAAAACCGCTTTCGCGCTGAAGCCAAAGCCAGCGCTGGGTTAACCCACCCGAATATCGTTACCACCTATGATTTTGGTTATGATGCCGATCGGCTGTACATCGTGATGGAATTGGTGGAAGGCACCGATCTGAAAAGCATCTTGTCATCAGGTCAGCGTCTGGAATTAGCGCGAGCGATTGATTTCCTGCTGCAAGCTGGGCGAGGATTAGGCTACGCGCATCAGGCTGGAATTGTGCATTGCGACGTCAAACCACAGAATATGCTGGTTTCACCGGAAGGCGTTCTGAAGATCACCGATTTCGGTATTGCCCGCGCTTTGGATAGCATCTCGCGCGATGAGCGCTATGACGTGGTGTGGGGTTCTCCGTATTACATCTCCCCTGAACAAGCGCGCGGCTTACCCCCATCTCCAGCCACGGATATCTATTCACTGGGCGTGATCGCTTATGAAATGTTTTCAGGTTCGCCGCCGTTCGACGCGCAAGATTCGGTCGAATTGGCGCGCATGCACCGCGAGGAAATCCCAGAGCCCCTCCAGAAACGAATGCCGGATTTTCTGATCGCGCTGGAGCGCTTCGTTTCGAAAGCGCTCTCCAAAGAACCCCAGGAACGATTCTCCGACGGGAATGCCTTTGTGCAAGCCCTTCAGATCGTTCAAAAAGAAGTTCAATCAGAAGATCAATCGGGCCTACGAAAGGTGCTGGTGCCTGTTGAAAAGGATGCCAAACCAGCCGGCAAATCCAGGCCTGCGATTCAATCCCCCGCCGCTGCCCGTGCTCAAAGAAAAGATGAACCGCGCTTCAATTGGCTCACCATCCTGCTTAGCTTTTTGGCGCTCATCCTGGGGGGCGGTTTGATCCCTTTCTGGATTTACGTGCTATTCTCAATAAACAGGTAGAATTTACTATATGACTACAATGATCTCAGCTTCCATACTTAATGCGGATTTTTCCAGGCTTGGCGATCAAATCCAGGCCGCTGAAAAAGCCGGCGTGGATTGGATTCACCTGGACATCATGGATGGCCATTTTGTGCCAAACATCTCTTTTGGTCCGCCCATCGCCGCTATTTGCCGCAAGCTGACCTCGCTGCCCCTGGATACCCACCTGATGATCAGCAATCCGGATCAATATATCGATGCTTTCGCGGATGCCGGATCGGACTATATTTCTGTGCATATCGAAAATAACCCGCACATCCACCGCACTTTGCAGAACATCCATAAAAGGAATAAACAGGCGGGCATTGTGATGAATCCCGGCACGCCTGTCCAGGCGGTTTTCCCTTTGCTGCACATGGTGAAATTTGTGCTGGTAATGAGCGTAAACCCCGGTTTTGGCGGGCAAACATTCATTCCTGAAACCCTGGGCAGGATCACCGAATTATCAAAAATAATTAAGAAAGATAAACTGGATGTTATGATCGAGGTGGACGGCGGGATTAATTCTGATACTCTACCCGCCGCGCGGAAGGCTGGCGCAAGTATTTTTGTGGTGGGTTCATATATTTTCAACCACCCCGACGGCATCGAAGCGGCTGTCCGAACGCTGAAATGATCGTTAGAAAGCAAACAGGCTGCGCTTACAACGCAGCCTGTGTTATTAAAAAAGTTTTAGTAATTGCTTATGCGATTTTGGAAAGGCTTTTAATGCATTTGGCGCATAATACTTTTCGCACCATCACGCCGTTTTCATACACGGAAACTTTCTGCAGGTTTGGTTTAAACTTGCGGTTGGTCGCGCGCAATGAAAAACTGCGGTTATGCCCGAAAGTGGTGGTTTTTCCACAATGTTCACACTTTGCCATTGGTCTATCCTTTCAATACGAAATCTCTACCTTGTAAAGAACAAAAAAATAGTTTACCATAATCCGTAACGAATAACAAGCTGATTGGTTAATATAAAAAGGGTCAACTAAAGATGAGCGAAATGAAAAAAAGTTTGGGAAAAATTTCCATCTCTTACAATGCGATCTCAACGATCGCATATCAATCTGCGCTTGAATCGTACGGCGTTGTCGGCTTGGCGACGGAGAACATCGCGCGCGGCATCTCAAACCTGTTTTCCAAGACCCCCACATCCGGCGTGATCGTGCAATATGACGGCGATATCATTAATATTGATTTATATATTGTGGTTGAATATGGGACGCGCATCGCTTCGGTGACCAAGAGCGTGGCAAATAATGTAAAATTCAACGTCGAAAAAATGGTCGGTATCCCGGTCAATGAAGTAAACGTGCACGTTCGCGGTCTTAGGGTTAGCGATACTGATTGAAATTATTTTTTATTTTAAGGATTTATATTCATGGCTGATGTGCAAAGCGATCCACAGCAAGTGGATCAGGTGAAATATGAACCGCTCTATTCCATCGATGGACAATCGATCAAGCATGCCTTCTATGCCGCTCTGGTATGGTTGAGAAATCATCAACAAGTTATCAATTCATTGAACGTTTTTCCCGTGCCCGATGGCGATACCGGCACCAATATGTTCCTGACCATGCAGTCCGCATACAGCGAAATCGCCGACTCTGAAGAGACCAGCGCCGGCAAGATCGCCCACCAGATCTCGCAAGGGGCTTTGATGGGCGCGCGCGGAAATTCCGGCGTGATTCTTTCGCAGTTGCTGCGCGGTTTCGCCCGTCTGCTGGACGATCATTCTGAAATGGACGCTGACCTTTTAGTGCAAGCGATGGGTGAGAGCCGCAACACCGCCTATAAAGGCGTCGTCCGGCCGGTGGAAGGCACGATCTTAACCGTAGCCAAGGATATGGCCAAAGCCGCCGAGGATTCCCGCAATGATTCCAACGAAATTATTTATCTCCTGGAAAAAACGCTCAAAGCCGGTGAGGAATCCCTCAAGAACACACCCAATCTGCTGCCGATTCTGAAACAGGCCGGAGTGGTCGATTCAGGCGGCAAGGGTTTGGTCATTATACTTGAAGGAATGTATCGATATGCCACACACCAACCGGTTGAAATCGGCGAAGTGGCGGTCGAACGTTCGCCGATCAGTCTGGATAGCATGCAGCTCAGCCAGTTGCACGATGAAATCGAGCCCGGTCAAGATTTTGAGATTGTGGTGGATTTCAAGCCCGAAGGTGAATTGAACCTGGAAAATTTCTATGGTGATTTGGAGAAAATTGGCACGTCCATCCAGGTTGGTGAAGGCGACAATATGTACCGCATGCATATTCACGTGCCCACTGAAAAGAAATACGATCCCATCGAACTGGTTGGCAAGTATGGCGCTGTTCAAAAGGTGTACATCGAGAACTTGCTGGAGCAGATGAAAGAGCAAGAAAATGAGGAGGATTTCTCCAATCCGGTGGAGCAAGGCCAAATTGCGGTTGTGTCGGTTTCACCCGGAAACGGCATCTCCCGTATCTTCAAGAGCCTGGGCGTTTCCTGCATCGTCAGCGGCGGCCAGACCATGAACCCCAGCACCAATGATATTTTCCAGGCATATAAGGACCTGCCAACAGATAAAGTCATCATTCTGCCCAATAACAAGAACATTATCATGGCTGCCGAAGCCAGTAAAAAACTTTCAGATAAACAGGTCGAGATCATCCCCACCCGCAACATTCCACAGGGTTTGTCAGCCTGTTTGCGCCTGAATCCCCAGGGCGATTTTTCCGAGATAGTGGCTGAAATGAACGATTCGCTGGATGAAGTGGAAGCCGGTGAGATCACGACCGCCACCCGCTCGATCGAGCTGAATGGCGTGAATGTGAAAGAAGGCGAAGTGATCGCCCTGCTGAACGGCGACCTGGTTTCTTCCTCCAAATCCATCGTAAAAGCATGCAGTGAATTGTTGAAGAAGGCCAAAACAGAAGAGCGCGAGCATGTGACGATTTTCTACGGCAGCGACACGACCAGGGAACAGGTTGAGGAAATCACCAAACTGATCAATAAAAATTATCCCGATCATGAGGTCGAAGTGCACGAAGGCGGCCAACCGCATTACCAGTTTATTCTCTCCATTGAATAAACCTGATCTGAAAGCATAGCCCACCGCCGGGATTTTGCCCGGTGTACAATACTCTTAACATGACCGGCTTTTTTAACACGCTTTCTGGAATTCTTACCCTTGAAAAAAAGAGGGGTTTTACTGATACAGCAGTGGTGGGTGGATTTTCCAGATTCCTTTCCTTTATCGAAAATCATGGGCCAAAGGATAATCTTCATAATGCGGATTTGGCCATTCTACGGGAAATTACCGAACGCTACAGCGAATGGCCGCAGGAAACCCGCCAAAAGATTGTTGAAGCTTGCCTGGCATGGGTAAAAAACCAGCCGCTTGAAAAACGTCTGGAATTACCGGATATGAGCGCGTTGTTCAGCAAGCCGGCAGGGAGAGGTCAGGATAAGGCGCTGGCGGGGTCTATCCAGGCCTTGCGCGGCATTGGCGAAAAAAACGCGAAATATTACACAAAACTGGGTATCCATACAGTCTATGATTTACTGCGGTATTTTCCCCGCCGTTACCAGGATTTCAGCAAATTGAAAACAATCAATCGCCTGGAATATGGCGAGGAATTATCCGTGATCGGGACGCTCTCCAGCGATCTATACACCCGCACTGCCAAGCGCGGCAATTTGAAGATCACGGAAGCTACACTGAGTGACGGCACCGGTTCGATCAAGGTCACCTGGTTCAATCAACCCTACCTCACCACCCAACTGAGCAAAGGTTCCGCCATCGTTGTTTCGGGCAAGGTGGATATGTATCTGGGTAAGCTGGTGATGAACAGCCCGGATTGGGAGCCGCTGGACAGCGACCAACTGCATACCAACCGCATTGTGCCGATGTATCCATTGACAGCCGGTATCACACATCGCCAGATACGCCGTATCATCCATCAATCCCTACCCTTTTGGTCTGCGCGTGTCCGGGAATATTTGCCGGTAGATATACTGAAATCCGAGGACTTTCCTGAGATTGCCCGGGCTTTGCAGCATATTCATTTCCCGGAAACCAGCGAGGATTTGGAGCATGCCCGCGCTCGCTTCGCGTTCGAAGAAATCTTCTTTCTGCAATTGGGAGTCATGGCGCAAAAAACCGACTGGTGCGAGCGCCAGGCGTCAACTTATTCGCTGCCTGATGAAGAGGTTCAGCAAAGCGCCGGACGGCTTCCATATGAGTTGACCAAGGCGCAGCGCTCAGCCATTCGAGATATTCTCAAAGACCTGGCCGGCGGCCGTCCGATGAACCGCCTGCTGCAAGGGGATGTGGGTTCCGGTAAAACCGTGGTGGCTAAATTCGCCATCCAGGCCATCCTGCGCGGTAACGCCCAGGCGGCCGTCATGGCGCCCACTTCCATTCTAGCAGAGCAGCATTTCCGTACACTTTCCGGTTTATTGACCAATGACCACTCGATCAACCCGGATGAGATTGCTTTGTTGATCGGCTCAACGCCGGCACGGGATAGAAGCACTATTCTGGATGGATTGGCAACTGGCAAGATCAAGGTTATCGTTGGCACGCACGCACTGTTGGAAAGCCCGGTGCAATTCAATCGCCTCCAATTAGCAGTGATTGACGAACAGCATCGCTTTGGCGTGGAACAGCGCGCGATTCTGCGCGAAAAAGGCAGCAACCCGCACTTGCTGGTGATGACCGCCACACCCATCCCGCGTTCGCTGGCGCTGACGGTTTACGGTGACCTGGACGTGACCACCATCGCCGAGATGCCGGTCGGCCGCCAGCCGGTCGAAACCCGCCTGATGAGGCCTGATGAACGTGAGCAAGCGTATCAGATGGTTCGCGCGCAAATCGCCGCAGGCTTTCAGGCATTCATCGTTTATCCATTGGTTGAGTCTGAAGAGGAAGAAGATTTCAAGGCTGCGGTCAACGAATATAAACGTTTGCAGAACGAGGTATTCCCTGACCTGCGAGTTGGATTAATGCATGGGAAATTGAAACCGTTGGAGAAAGACGCGGTCATGCTGGATTTCCGCAGCGGAAAATTCGACCTGCTGGTTTCCACCACTGTGATCGAGGTGGGTGTGGATATCCCGCGCGCCACCATTGTGCTGGTCGAAGGCGCCAACCGCTTTGGATTGGCGCAGCTCCATCAGATTCGCGGGCGAGTCGGCCGCAATGGCGAGAAGTCATATTGCGTCCTGATTCCAGAGAATGACCTGGCAGCTGAAAATCAGCGTTTGGCTGTCATGGTGTCCACCAACGACGGGTTCAAACTGGCGGAATTCGATCTGCAGCAGCGCGGACCGGGAGAATTCCTGGGAACGCGCCAATCGGGTTATGCCGGGCTGCGTTTTTCAAGCATAGCCGATACCAGATTGATTGAAAAATGCCGGGTTCACGCCGATGCGGTTTATAAAAAAGATCCGGCGCTTTCCAACCCTGAAAACAGGTTACTACGCGAACAGCTGCAATATTGTTGGCCGGGTATACAATTAAATTTAAATAACTAATGGGAGAATACAGAAAATGGTAAGAGCGATTTTTCCGGGTACGTTTGACCCGATTCACTATGGGCACATCGATATCGCCACGCGGGCGACCAAGATTTTTGATGAAGTGATCGTGGCGGTTTACGACCGGCCATTGAAAAACCTGCTCTTTTCACCGCAGGAACGCATCGCGTTGACCCGCGAAAGTTTCAAAGATAACCCGAAGATTAAAATATTTGGATACAACAACCTTACCGTTGAATTTTGCCGTGAAATGGATGCGCATGTGATTGTGCGTGGATTGCGCGTGTTTTCAGATTTCGAGCATGAATTCCGCATGGCGCTGGCCAATCACCGCCTGGCAGCGGATATCGATGTGGTGGCTCTGATCACCAATGAGGAACATACTTTTCTGTCCTCCACAACCGTGCGAGAGATTGCTGCGTTGCGCGGTGATGTTTCCACCATGGTTCCTCCGCACGTGAAAAAAGCCCTGCTCCGGCGTATGGACGAGCTGGGTGATGCCAGCCGCATCAATCAATATACATCATTAAAAGATTGATGCAAACGCAGGTAAAATAGAATTGACTGCAGGATGAAATAATGGATATTTTGCACCTGGTAGATCGTCTGGAGGAATTATTCAACGAGAGCAATTCCGTACCATTAACCCACAAGGTAATGGTTGATGAAGAACGCATGCTTGACTTGATCGACCAGATGCGCCTGGCGATTCCGGAAGAAATCAAGAAATCACAGCAGATCATCAATCAAAAAGAGCGCATCATCGCCCAGGCGCATGAAGAAGCCAATCGCACCATTGAATTGTCCAAAGAACAATGCCAGAAACTGGTCGAGCGGGACGAGATCGTACAAAAAGCCAACGTCATGGCTGAGGAGATCATCAGAAGAGCCCGTGAAGAAAACAAGCAGATCAAGCAGGAAGCTGATTTTTACGCTGTCGATTCACTGGAGCATTTGGAAATAGAACTCACCAAAATTCTGGCCCAGGTTCGCAATGGCATCCAAACTTTGAAATATGACAATTCACGCGAGGCGGAAAACCAGCCTGGCCCTGACCGCGGCAGCAGCGGTTGATCTACGAGTGCAGGGCGATCCTGACCACTTCATCCATACTGGACACTTTCAGAATCTTCAGTTCATCCTTGACCTTTTTCGGAATTTCAACCAGGTCTTTCTCGTTCTTTTTCGGAATAATGATTTTCTTTAAACCTGCCCGGTGAGCGGCGTAAATTTTCTCGCGTAAACCGCCAACCTGCAAAACGCGTCCGCGCAGGGTTAATTCTCCGGTCATGCCAATGTCCATGCGCACTTTTTTCCGCGTCAAGGCTGAAATCAACGCCAGGCAGATGGTGATGCCCGCGCTGGGGCCATCTTTTTGAATGGCGCCCTCCGGGATATGGATATGGATATCCAGTTTTTCAAATTCCTCAGGGTCCAGCTTGAAATCCTTGGCGTGCGATTTCACGTAGGAAAGGGCTGCCTGGGCGGATTCCTGCATGATTTCACCGATCTTGCCGGTGATTTGCATGTTCCCCTTTCCTTCCATCACCAGCACTTCCACCGGCATTATCTCGCCGCCGTTTTCGGTCCAGGCGACCGCGGTGGATACCCCAACTTCATCCCTGGCATCCGCTTCAAAAGCAAAATATTGCTGCGGCCCAAGGAGTTTTTCTACCAGGCTGGTTGAGATTTTCTGTGAAAGGGTTTTGGATTGCGTCTTAATTTTGGCGGTTTTCCGTAAAATCTTGGCAATCTCGCGTTCGAGGTTGCGTACGCCGGCCTCATAGGTGTATTCACGGATGATTTTTATAATGGCGTCATCATCAAACTGGATGTTTTCGTCTTTCAAGCCGCTTTCCGCGATCTGGCGCGGAATCAGGTATTCGCGCGCAATGCGTATTTTCTCTTCCTCCAGATAACCGGGAAATTCGATGATCTCCATCCTGTCCAGCAAGGCTGCCGGGATGTTTTCAGTGCTGTTGGCAGTCGTTACAAACATGACCCTGGAAAGGTCGTAAGGGATTTCCAGGTAGTGATCGGAAAAAGCGTTGTTCTGTTCCTGGTCAAGCACTTCGAACAGGGCAGCGGAAGGATCTCCACGGTAGTCGTCTCCCATTTTGTCGATTTCATCCAGCATGAACAATGGGTTGATGCTACCGGCGCGCTTCATGGTCTGGATGATGCGCCCGGGCAGCGCGCCGATATAGGTGCGCCGGTGCCCGCGAATTTCCGCCTCATCGCGGATGCCCCCCAAAGAAATCCGCACGAAATTCCTGCCAAGCGCTTCCGCCATGGATTTGCCGATAGAGGTTTTGCCGGTACCGGGAGGTCCAAGGAAGCACAACACCGGCTGCCGTGAGTCATCACCAGCCAGGTTTTTAACGGCGATGTATTCCAGCAGCCTTTCTTTTTGTTTTTCCAATCCGTAGTGATGCGCATTCAGAGTTCTGGCAGCATGACGAACATTCAGATTGTCTGGGGTCATCTTCATCCATGGAACGCCGAGCAGCCAATCCAGGTAGTTCCGGATGATTCCCGTCTCAGGGGACATGGCCGGGCTGAGCGAGAGCTTTTTAATTTCTCCTTTGACAATTTCTTTGACATGATCGGGCATTTCGGTTTCAGTGAGTTTCTGGTTGTAGTCCTGAATCTCCTGCTCCCAGATATCCCCTTCTCCCAATTCCACCTGAATCGCCTTGACCTGTTCGCGCAGGTAAAACTCACGCTGGCTGCGGTCCACTTCGTTTTGAACGCGGGAATGGATTTCATCCTCGATATGCAGGACGTCCAACTCTTCAGCCAGCAGACGGTTGACGTATATCAACCGGTCACGCACGTTTACCAGGCGGATGAGTTCTTTTCTTTGCTCCAATTCGGGAGATATGGCAGTCGCGACCATATCCGCCAGCCAGCCCGGATCGGTGATATTAATCGAATAAAAATGGGCTTCTTCCGGGATGGATCGGTCGAACTGGACCACCTGTTCAAACAATGCGCGGGTGGTCTTGATCAATCCCTTCAGGGTATTATCCATAGCAATGCCTTGATCTTCAAGCAGCCGGCTTTTTACCAGAAGAAAAGGTTTTTCCTGCAGGATGTTGATCAGTTCAACGCGGTTTCGGCCTTGTATCAAAGCGGAGTAATTATTATCCGGCAATTCCAGGATGCTGCCAACGGCAACCTCCAGCGCCATGCTTTCGAAAGAATCACCGTTTGCCGAACTGTTTTCATCCGGAATCAACAAAACAAGGGTCTGTTTTTCTTTCTGCGCGGCTAATATGGCATCCAGATTTTTCCCGGTTTGGATGAAGATCGGTGTGACCATATGCGGCAGCACGATGACTTCATTGAGCACGATGGCCGGCCGGATAAAACACCCATCCTGGTCAGTCCGCGCGTTTTCTATCTGGTAGAGTTCGTCGGTGCGCTGATAAAGGGATGCGTTGAATTCATCCTGTCCGAACATGGCAGCTGTCGATTGTCTCATGTTTCCCTCGCGAACCGTTTATTCCAAATCTCTTTTATTGCGCCAGCGATAAAGATGCTGCCGGAGGCGATGATGGCAGTGTTGCTATTGCATATGCGCAGCGCAGTATCCAGACCATCTTCCACTTTATTGGTCACAATGAATTGCATTCCCAATTTTTCAGCATATTTTTGAATTACCTCGCCAGCCAATGCGCGCGGGTGATCTGCGCGCGTAATCACCAAAGTGTCCACGCTGGGACGGATAATCTTCAGCATCAATTCTACTTCTTTATCCTCTGAAATCCCAAAGAGCAGGATCTTCTTTTTACCTCGCAGATACTCATCCATTGTATCTTTCAATTTCCTGAAAGAATCCCGGTTATGTGCCCCGTCAACAATCAGCAGCGGGTCGCGGCTGAGTAATTCAAAACGGCCCGGCCATTCAATGGTACCCAGGCCTTTTTCAATGTGCGCGCTGCCGATAACATATCCCTTGCGATTCAATTCAAAAACGGTGACCAGTGCTGTGCGCGCATTTTCCAATTGGTGATTTCCCATCAAAGGCAGGAATAGCGTTTTGTTGTTTAGCATCCCGGCGAGGTCTTCCTGGACGAATGGAAGTACAGGGATTATTTTGAATCGCTGCCCGCCCAGTGAGGAATCTATCTTTGCAATTTGTAAAATATCGTTGGTTTTGAGAACCTGTGATTTTTTTTCTTCGGCGGCTCTGTAAAACACTTCCATCACGCTCTTTTTCTGAGCAGCGATAACTACCGGAGTACCTGCCTTGATGATGCCGGCTTTTTCGCCGGCAATTTGAGTCAGTGTTGCCCCCAAAACCTTCATGTGGTCGTGGGAAATGGATGTGATCACGGAAATTGCCGGATTGACCACGTTGGTCGCGTCCAATCTGCCGCCCATGCCCACTTCCACCACCGCGAAATCCACTTTTTCCAGCGAGAAATACTGGAATGCCAGGGCAGTCATGATTTCAAAAGTGGTCAGTTCTTTTTCCCGCGCCACATAGGGTTTGATGGCTTCCACCAATTCAATCAGGCGCTTTTTTGGAATTTGCCGGCTGCCAATGCGCATCCTTTCAGTGAATTCGATCATGTGTGGAGAAGTGTAGAATCCGGTTTTGTAGCCCGCGCAGGTTAGGATATTGGTGATCATTGCGCCGGTCGAGCCCTTGCCCTTCGTGCCGGCGATATGGATTACCGGATAATCATTTTGCGGATTGCCGATATGGTCAACGAAGCGCGCCATTCTTGATAGATCGAATTTATCGGCTGAGTAGCGTAGATTGCGCGTCAGGCTGTAATCGATGAATGAATAAAGATAATTCAGCGCTTCGTCATATTGCTTTTCAAGGTTGGGCATTTCGGTTCCTGAAATCAAAGAAAGTATTGTAGAATTTTACACTACAGATTTATTAAGCAAAGGCAATGATCATCTGTTCCCTTGTATGCAATCTGCGAATTCCGGGCTGCCGCTCACTCAAGGAGAAGCGCAGCAGGCTGAAACCGCTGATCAACCGGCTGCATCGCGAGTTTAATGTTTCCGCTGCGGAAATAGAGCGGCAGGATATCTGGGATGAGAGCGTGCTGGGCTGCGCCATGGTCGGCAACCAGCATGCATTCACAGAAAAATGCATGCAGGAGGTTGTAAATTTTATCGACAACCGTTGGCAGGATGTCCAGATTGTCGATTTCAAAATTGAACATGATTGAAATTTTTCGGAGGATAAATGGACTTGGGATTGAAAGATAAAGTAGCCGTTGTGGCTGGTTCCAGCAAGGGATTGGGTCTGGCGACCGCCAAGGTTCTTCTTGAAGAAGGCGCCAAAGTGGTGATTACCAGCCGCAGTCAGACCAACCTGGATCAGGCCATCGCGGGACTTGGAAATTCGGGAAACCTGCTGGGGATTGCCAGTGATGTTACGCGAGCACAGGATTGCGATAATCTGATCAGCCAGACCATGGCCCGTTTTAAATCTTTGGATGTCTTGATCACCAATTGCGGCGGTCCCGATCCCGGCAGTTTTGAGAGCCTTTCTGATGAGCAATGGGATCAAGCCATTCAAAAATCTTTCAAAAGCAGCCTCTACCTGATTCGGGCAGCGCTGCCATATCTGAAGAATTCGGCATCACCCAGCATTCTGACCATCACTTCTTATACAACCAAAATGCCTTTGGATAATATGATCCTTTCCAATTCTGTACGCGCGGCCACGATCGGTTTGACCAAGAGCCTGTCATTTGAGTTCGGTGCTTACAACATTCGCGTGAATTCCATCCTGCCGGGGTGGACGTTGACTGAGCGGGTAAGTTCTTTGATGGAAAATCGCGCGCAAAAGAATGCCTCATCCCCTCAACAGGAATTGGCCAGGATTACCAGTGATATTCCACTCGGCCGCATGGGCGAACCGGTAGAATTCGGCCGCGCGGCTGCTTTCCTGGTCTCTCCGGCAGCGTCATTTATCAACGGCGTGATGTTGAACGTGGATGGCGGTATCAACAAGGGGCTTTTCTAAACCAGGTGGTCATTGGCATATAGGAAATCGATTGAAACCTTCCTGGATCGGTATTTGGTCACCGTTTCCAAGCCCGGGCGATATGCCGGCGGCGAATTCAACCAAATCGTCAAGGATTGGGAAGAAACGCCTATCCGCATAGCGCTGGCTTTTCCGGATGTGTATGAAATCGGCCTGCCCAACCTCGGTTTGGCCATCCTATACGATCAGGTCAACCAGCGCGAGGACGCGCTGGCCGAGCGGGTTTACTGCCCCTGGCCGGATATGGAAGCCGTCATGCGCGCGCATGATATTCCGTTGTTTTCGCTGGAAAATAAGATGCCGCTGCGGGAATTCGACCTGATCGGGTTCACGCTGCCCTACGAAACCCTCTATACCAACCTGTTGAATATGCTGGATTTGGCCGGCATCCCAATCCGGTCAGAGAATCGCAACGATCGTGACCCCTTGATCATCGCCGGCGGCCATGCCTGTTTTAACCCTGAACCGATGCATGCCTTCGTGGATGCATTTGTGATTGGCGAAGGCGAAGAAATCATCCACGAGATCATCGCAACAATAAAAAAGTCAAAAGAAAACGCTTTGTCGAGGGCTGACCTGCTGCGCGAGCTGGACCAGATCCCCGGGATCTACGTGCCATCCCTTTTCCGGGTTGAATTCAGGGAGAACGGATTCATTCAAGCAATTCGGCACACGGAAGATGAAACAAAGACCGGCGTGCTGAAACGCATTGTCAGGAGGCTGCCCAAACCAGTCACCCGTTTTTTGGTCCCGAACATCCAGACAGTCAACGAACGGGCGTCAGTTGAAATCATGCGCGGCTGCTCGCGCGGCTGTCGGTTCTGCCAGGCAGGCATGATCACCCGTCCCATTCGGGAGAGAAAGGCGGATGAAATCCTTGCCGCTTTGGCAGAATCCATTGAAAGTACCGGTTTTGAAGAAATCTCCCTGCTTTCTCTCAGTACTTCTGACCATTCCAGCATAACAGAAATTATGCAAGGCGTGATGGCAATGAGCGAATCCAAACGCCTGTCGTTTTCCCTGCCTTCTTTGAGAATTGAATCCTTCAACCCTGAACTGATTTCCACCATGCAGGGCAAAAGAAAAGGCAATTTCACCATTGCGCCGGAAGCCGGAAGCCAATCGCTGCGCAGCCGCATCAATAAATCGATCAGTGATGAAGAGATTCTGGCTACTGCCACGCGTATCTTTGAAATGGGTTGGACCAATCTGAAATTGTATTTCATGATTGGGTTCCCCGGAGAAACTCTGGAAGATCTGCAAGGCATTGTGGATCTTTGCCGCCAGATTAGAAGCATCGGCAAGCGGCTGGTGGGCGGCAGGCTGAAAATCCATATCTCGGTCAACACGCTGATACCCAAAGCGCATACGCCTTTCCAATGGCTGGCGTTCTCCAGCCGTGAGGAAGTCACCGAAAAATACCGCTTGATTTCAGAAGGATTGCGGAAAACCAGCATCCAGGTGGATTGGCCGCACTACCGCAATTCGCTATTGGAAGTATGGCTGTCGCGCGGCGACAGGCGCCTGGCGGATGTGGTGGAAAGCGCCTGGCGAAGTGGAGCGAAATTCGATGCCTGGCAAGAGCATTATGATGACCGCAAATGGTTGGAGGCTTTTCAAAATACCGGCCTCGACCCCGATTTTTACAGCATGCGCGAGCGCCTGCCCGATGAGTTGCTGCCCTGGGAGCACATCCACACCGGGGTCGATAAGCGATTCCTGCTGAGCGAATGGGAAAAAAGTAAACACGGCGAGATCAGCGCGGATTGCCGCCTTACCTGCCACGCCTGTGGGATTCAGAGTAATTTTCACTTATCCTGCAGCCAGATCAGGGCTGGAGCTTGAATGCGTATCCGAATTTCTTTCTCAAAGACTGCTGATTTGCGCTATACCAGCATCCTGGACCTCCAAAAAGTCTGGGAACGGGCGGCGCGTAGGGCGCAAATGGGGCTGCAATATTCGCAGGGCTTTCATCCCCAAGCGAAAATCCAGATCGCCAATCCCCTGCCATTGGGTTTTTCAGGCAAAAATGAGTTGGTCGACTTATGGATCGCCGATTTTGATTCAATCCACCAAATTCAGCAGCGTTTGCTTCATGCTCTACCGAATGGGATGGCGATCAATGCGATCGAGATTCTGCCAGAAAACGCGCCTTCACTGCCCAAACAGGTGGAAAGCTCGCAATATCGCATCACATTTCACGATCCGCAGCCGGAAGTTAATAAATTGAAAAACAAGGTGAGCGGTTTGCTTACCGAACTTTCCATCATCAGGGTTCGCAATGGTAAATCCTACGACCTGCGGCCGTTGATTTCATCCCTTGAAATCCTCCTGGAGGACGGAAAACCCACTCAAATTATATTGAACATGCCCTCCGGCCCCGGAAAGACCGGCCGCCCGGAAGAAGTGATGTTTGAATTGGGATTTCAGTGGCAGGATTTTCAGGTCGAACGCACACGCCTGGTACTGGGTGAGGCGCAACCATGACCGTAATACGCGAGTGCGTCAATCCGGAATGCGCGTTCCGCTACCCAGACCATGTTTCCAATCATGAAAAAGAATATTGCCCCAAGTGCGGTCAGCCTGCCCTGATTCGCGAAAAGCTTCCGGAAAATGCGCTTTATCCTCTTACCGATGAAACACTCTCATTCCAGGCCATGCAGGTTGTTCTGGATAACATTCGCAGCATTTACAATGTCGGCTCAATTTTCCGCAGCGCGGATGGATTCGGCGTCAGCCAAATACATCTGTGCGGCATCACACCCACTCCGCAGCATCCGCGCTTCACCAAGACCAGCCTGGGTGCTGAAAAGCACGTGGCGTGGCGCTATCATCTCAACGCGCTAAAAGCATGCGGGGAGTTGAAAAGTGACGGAATTCATCTGGTCGCGCTCGAAAACAGCGTGAACGCAAGTAATCTATACGCAATCGATGGAAAATTATTGACGAATCGCTTCGCGTTAATTGTGGGTAATGAGGTTTCCGGCGTTGATCCGCAATTGCTTCGCCTTTGCGATACCGTTGTGGCGATCCCCATGGCGGGTTACAAGCATTCATTCAATGTTGCCGCGGCTTTCGGCGTGGCTGTTTCATATCTCTACTCTTTATCCCGGCCTGAGCGCAACAGTTGATTGACCAAATCCAGGAGGTCATGTTCAGGCAGAACCTGAATTACTTCAGCCTTCCTCCATCGTTCCCTGGCGATACCCAATAATTCCGGCCGGATCACCACAAAAGCTTGCACAAAATCAGCTTTATCCAGCAGCGTTACCGCCTCAGACCATCCGCCATTTTCCAACAATTCCATGAACCCCAGCTCGTCCAGGATCAAAAAATCAGCATTTTTTGCGGTTTTCAGGCAATCGTTGATCCAGGCAACTGCATCCAAATCAAATTTCCAAATCCGCTCCGGGTGCGAGATATCCCAGCCGGGTAAGAAATCCGCGATCTTTCTGCGTTCACCGGAGGAACCGTTTTCAGCCAGAATCCCAATTTTCCTGCCGTCCTTATAAAACCCGGGTGAAATCACACCGCTGACTTTTCTGCCAGAATCGATGAGAATATCTTTCAACACCAGGCAGAGCAGGGTTTTGCCAGCGTTTCTTTCCCCGCTGATGATGGTAATCCGCCCGGTTTGCTTACTGCGGCTTGCCATTTCGCACCATGATTATTTTTTGGTTGTCGACTTCCTTAATATCCATTTCAGTCTCGAAATATTCATGCAAGCTCGCAGATGTGATGATTTCCGCGCTTTTTCCGGCCTTGACCTGGCTTCCCTTCTTCATCATGATGGCATAATCGCTGAAATTCAGCGCATCCAGTGGATCATGCGTCGAGTATATGATGGTTTTTCCTAAATCTTTCAATCTAGTGATCATTTCCAGCATTTGTTTTTTACTTTTTACATCCAGGTGAGAAGCCGGCTCATCCAGCAGGATAATACCCGCGTCCTGCACCAGCAGCCGCGCGATGCGTGCGCGCTGCAATTCTCCGCCGCTGACGCTGGATAAGCGCCTTTTGGCGAGTGTTTCAATCTCCATGAATCGCATGGCCGCATCCGTTTTTTCCAGATCGCTTTCACCCGGTGTGCCAAAGAAACCAATGTGGTTATTGCACCCAAGCAGGATGAATTCATTAATCCGGTAATCGAACGGAATGTTTTCCCTTTGCGGCAGATAACCCACCCAACCATTAAGCTGTTCAATACTGAAATGATTTTCGGCGATTGCGCAATAAATGCTGCCTGAAGTTGGTTGGAAATATCCCAGCAGCAGCATTAATAACGTTGTTTTTCCTGAGCCATTCAACCCAAGCAAAGCAGTGATGGAAGGGTTTGGGATTGACAGTGAAAAATCATGCAATATCTTGACCGAGTTTTCTTCATAGCGAAACCCCACCCGATCCAGGACCAACGTATCCATAAATCGGGTCATGCCAGTCTCTTCTTTCTCACCAGGAGCAGGATAAACAAGAACGATCCCAAAAGGGCTGTCAGAATGCCTAATGGAATTTCCCCCGGCAGCAGCGTGCGCGCCAGGTCATCGCAGATCAGTGTAAATAAAGCTCCCAATACCATCGAAAAAGGTAAGGTTTGTTCGCTGTCCGCCCCGCTCAGCACGCGCGCCAGGTTGGGAATGATCAATCCCACCCAGGCGATGATGCCTGAGACGGATATGACCGCTGAGGTCACGATCACTGCCGCGAACAAGATGAATTGCAGCTCATTTTTGTTTTTCAATCCTAGTGAAAAGGCAATTTCCTTATCCAGCGCGTGGATATTCAAACGCCAGCGGTAAAACCAAAAAAATGCCAGGAACGGCAGGCTGATCAGCGCCACCTGCCTCAAATCGCTCCAACCAACGTTGCTCAGGCTGCCCAGCAGCCAGAAGACGATATTCGGTAATTGGTTGATCGGGTCAGCCAGGTATTTAACGATCCCCAGCGCTGCGGAAAATAAGGCTGATACGGCAATGCCTGCCAAAATCAGCGAAAGAATATGGTCATTCTTGATCCAGCGGGAAATCAGCATAACGGCGACCAGCGCCAGCGCGCCCATACCGAAAGCCAGGCTCTGAATTGCAGCAACTGAACTGGAGAAAAGCAAAATGCCCAACGAAGCGCCAAAACCTGCCGCCTGGCTGACTCCCAACACGCCTGGATCTGCCAGCGGATTGCGGAAGACAGTCTGCATCACCAAACCCGCGGTCGCTAAACTCATCCCCACAATACAGGCTGTCAATACCCTGGGAATGCGCAGGTAAAGCACCAGGTTCGCCAGTAATTCGTTCTGTGAAAATGAACCCAGGTCGAAAGGAACTTGAAAACGGCCGATGAAAAGCGAACAAATGGCTGTGATGATCAGGATCGCCAGGCAGCAGATCAGCTTTCGTCTATTCTTTGTCATTAATAATATTGTTCAATCCTGGGAAGGATATTTTCTTGTATCACCTGGTTCTCAAGTCCATAAAAGAACTGGTAGAACTCGGTCACTTTAGCCAGCATGTAGTCGCGCTCCACAGCTCCGGGGTTGATTTGATAAACCAGCCAGGAATAACCCAAGATCCAGCGTGGGTCGGGTTGATCCCAACTGAGGTAATCCAGGGGGAATGCTTTTACCTGACCGTTTTTCACGGCATCCAGGCTGGAAAATGGCTGCGAATCCGTTAGCGCGGAAACGATCTCAACGGCCTTAGCCTGGTAATTGATCACGAAAATGCGCTGCGGATTCCAGGCGTTGACTTGCTCCAAATTGACTTCATTCCAACCGCCGGCTTGCGCGGCTTCTTTCCACACAGCTTCACCGCCCGCGGCTTCTACCATATATGTCTGTAAATATGAGACTGAAGGAACCTCATACGCGTATTGATTTTCAGCATCCGATACCTGCATCAGCAAAACGGTATTTTTCTCCTGTCCAGTTTGAACATATGCGCTGAATTCATTATACAAATCCTGGTAATTCTCCACAATTAATTCAGCGCGTTCGTTCTCATTCAGCACCTGTCCGAGGATGCGGATATCGCGGTAGATCTGTTCGACCGTCTCGAAATCCACATATACCACGGTAATGCCGATCGTCTCAAGAGCATCACCGATGCTTTCTTTCATCGAGGTCTTCAAAATGACCAGGTCCGGTAGCAGCGGCGCGATCTGTTCAGCGCTGGCACCTTTTTCAAGTGAGTATTTATTGTCAATATCCTCATCCAGCAGCGCGATAAAATTATCCGGGGTTTGTCCGCCAGTTTCGATAGCCAGGATTTTCTGCGCGCTGCTTTCGAATAAATAGAGAAAATCAACAATCATAGTGCGCAGCTTACCCGCCAGGACGATTTTTTCGGGATAGGCCTCAAAAATCACTTCCCGCCCCAGCGCGTCCGTTACTGAAAAACCGGCCGTACTGGCGGTTGTTCCGTCAGGCACCTCTGCCTGCGCGGCCTGCGTGATGCTTTGTTCTTCATGAGCGGCTGACAACGGCGCACAGGCGGCAGTCAATAAAACAACGATCAATAATCCCAACAAAGTTTTTTTCATTTTTCCTCTATGATGATGTGATTTTGGCACCAACTCAACCAATCCAGATACCCGCTGATTTGGGTTGAGCGGAATTCCCATACGATCCTGCGAAAATCCAGAGCCTTTTTGGAAAAGCTGCTGTTATCAGGCACCTGCTCCAGCCATTCCGCGCAGGCTGCTTTTTGCTCGGAGATTAGGAGCTTCAAATCTCCCTCGCCCATTTCGACCGAAAAATACATTTTCAAAAGAAAAATAATCCTGAAATCCCGTCCTTTATTCACCGGAGCAGCCAACCATTGGTCGAATTTTCTCCTGCCTTCCGCGGTGATTTGAAACAGGTTTCTCAGCGGTCGATTCCCTTCTTGTGCAGTTTTTGCGGTTACCCACCCATTCAT
>Ga0172371_10003974_pt1 | contig 22673 bp, 20 predicted proteins | sample Lak12m_FD_114543 | JGI IMG/M metagenome (GOLD analysis project Ga0172371, IMG submission 114543) | Freshwater microbial communities from Kabuno Bay, South-Kivu, Congo - kab_022012_12m | ecosystem: Environmental > Aquatic > Freshwater > Lake | place: Democratic Republic of the Congo: South-Kivu...
ATCGTCCATTTGTTGCCGGTCGTGGTGATCACGTTGCCGAACATCCCCTGGATGGAAAATTTTTTATTCAGGACGTATTCCCAATCGATGCCCAGCGAGGTCTTATCGGTCAAGTTGACCTGCACGATCTTGGCATCGATCAGCACTTCCCGCGTCCTCTGATCCAGGCCGGCAATCACGGCCTCGGCCCGGCTGAGACGTTCGGGATAATCCGTCACGATCAGGCGGTTAGCCCGGGTGTCGACGACCAAACGGCCGGTGTTCGCAGAAAGGACGTCCCGTACGGACTCCGCCGTTTTCTCGCACTTGGCGTAATTAAGGTCAAAGATGCGCGTTTCCATCGGACGGTCCATCTGCCCGACCAAGATCTCCATCTCATGCAATTTTTGGGGCGTCTCCAAAATGATGAGGGCGCCTGAGGCTTCATCGACGACGATCTGCCCGACGCCCGACTTCATCTGCGTCAGAAGGCCGGCCGCCTGCTGGGCGGCCAGGTAACGCAAAGGCAGACGCAGCATCCGGCGGGGATCGGCGTATTTCTGACCGTAGGCCTGTTCGTAATCCTGGGCCGTCATGATCCTCGCCACCTCCCCCTCCTGGTGCAGGACCAGGTTGTTGGAGGCAAGGATCGTCCTCATCGCGTCAGAGGGCGAGACATCCTTCACAAAGACGGTCACGCGGCCGCTGACGTTCTTGTCAACGACCACGTTGATGCGCACCTTGGATGCCAGCATCTTCAAGACCTCCACGACATCCATGCCCTTGATATCGAGCGACACCTTGTCGGCGGCTGTTGCCGCGGCAGGCGGATTCAGGTCTTGGGCCGAAACGGCGCCGGCGAAAAATGCAAGATATGCAAATAAAAAAATCCTCGCCACGTTAGAAAAAACCGCTGCCTGAAGGCGATGGTCATCTCCGATTAAGGCTGACGGCGGCTTTAGACCGCCGCCAGAGCATACCTTTTGAGAACAAATTTCTCTAACGGGGTTCACAGCTCGAGGGCATAGCATTGCCCGCCTCCTGAAAAAACCACCCGGTGATCGCCGATCTCGGAAACCACAAGATCTCCGACGACATCATTGACACAAAGATAGGACGTCCTAGCTGATCTCTTGTCTTCGACAGCGGCACGCCTGCCTTGTCCCATGTCTTCTACGATACCGACAAGCACCAACTGCGCCAGGATGTCCTCTTTCTTTTCCTGCGTCAGGATCGCCCGCTTCGGCTTGGTCTTGGCCGACCCGAATATCTTTCTGCCTGCGGCCGTCACATAGGCCCGGGGTTCCGCAAAGGCCTTACCCGAACCAATCGCTTCTTTCAGATAATCCCGGGCTTTCTTTTTGGGTATCCGCAGATCGTCGAATACCTCAAACGTCATGCGGACACCGACGAGGGGCGTACCTTCTGGAGACGCAGAAATCGCCATCGACTCAGGCGAAGAAAAAAATGCGAGTTCCGAAAACCCGCCCAAAAACCGATACACGCCGTCTTCCGGCGCCTGAAAAGTCATCTCGATCTTCCTGCGCCGCAGGCCCTCCCGGTTGTTCTTTTCGTCTGTCTGCACCGGCTTCATGGAACCCAAAAAAATCCTCTCTCTTTTTGCCAACATATGCAGTTCTCTTAAAGACTCATCCAAAGAGATTTCGCCTGTTTTTCTTAGACCATATGTCTCCTTTAACCCTTTGTGTTCGCTCAAAACATTCGCAAAGAAAACAGCCGCCGCCTCCTCCTGCCTGCCCTTAGACAACAGCGCAGAAAGGTTTTTATCCGTCTGACGCAATGCCATCCAACCGGGTGCGCTCAAAACGACGCACAGCCCCATGGCAAAAAACGATGCTTTTGTGCGACGCCAAGGATATCGCTTAAGAACACACTCCATAAATAGAATCTTAACCACAACAACCCTCCTAGGATAAACCCTAAACTCTAAACCCGAAACACGAAACAAATTGTACAGGTATTTAGGATTTAGTGTTTAGAGTTTTAATGATCATGCATCTGCAGAATTTGTCTTGCAAATAAACTATGGGATAGCGACCCTAAACGACACAGATCCTTCTGTCTGCGTATCTTTATTCTGAACAAGATACTCCAGCCTGGCCTTTTGGAATAGGCGCTGCGCCTTCAGGGCCTTGACATAATCCAGGACACGCGTCATGTCTTTCCCTGTTCCCTTTAAGGATATTTTGACGCCGTCCTGGATGGAACACTCGCTCACCATGACGTCGGCGTCCCCGCACCGTTCCAGCGACGCCAGGATCTCCTGATAGAGGGGCGTGACGACAAACTTGCGGTCGATCCACACGCCGCGGGCCACGGCATCGCCGATCTTGATGACATCGGCCTGCAGGATGATGTCCTGTTTCAACATGGCGAGCGTCCGGGCGCCGCAGGAGACTTTAGCTGCATACAACCACCACAGCAAAAAAGCAAAGCCGCAAAAAACAAATGCTATGCGATACCACAGACGGCTGACAGCCCGCCCCACGGCCTCTGCCTTGCATTCGGGCGGCCTCATATCCATACAGCCGCTTTCGGGATTCATGGCCAGTCCGAGACTGGACGCAAACGACAAACGCTCCTCGGCCGGCAAAGACCGAAGGAACGGATTTCCCGCCTGAATCGCGTCTTCAATAACCACAGCATCGAAAAAACTATGGCTTTTCAGCGCCAGGAGTTCTTCCGGCGAAAAAGATCCCGCGACATAGATCTTTTTGTCGAAGATAAATTCCACGCCGCCCAGCCTGCGGCAAAGCTCCAGGCTCATCTTGATCTCGCGCAACAACAATGATGCCCGTTCCTGACCCGCAATAGGAGAGAACGAAAAAGAACGGCTGAAATAAATTCGGCCGTCGCAGAAAACATTGAAATCAAAACCGTCGGGCCCCGCATTCAATAGGCACAGGGACCTCCCTGTCGCCTCGCGGCTGGCCTTTTGCAGCAAAAGCCACCGCCCCATTCCTTCGACATTAAACGTCACCAGGGACGGATTCAGGCCCATTTTTTTCAGGACAAGCAGATAATATTCCAACCGGTTTTTAGGAAGACTATAGACATGAACGAGGGCATATCCTTGCGCGTCGAGGCCGGCAAACTGATAATCATAAACCACTTTCTCGCCTGCCGGACCGCTGCTCCTTGAAACGTGAAGCCGGACCATTTCCTCGAGCTCATGTTTATCCTGGGAGGGCAAACGCAATGTCTGGACGCTGGCAAGGTGGCGGGGAATGACGACAATGGGATCTTTAGGCCTGAAACCGTGCTTGCGGAAATGCCGAACGAGAACACGTGGATTATTCAGGGCGCCTTCCCGATCCCTGACGATAAAACAATGGGTCAGACGCCTTGATCGACGCCGCATCTCGCTGCGACAACATTGCAGAGAAGAACCGCTGAATTCCAGGACATAAAGAGGCGAATTTGACTGCATGGCGCAAACCTCTTGTGTTCCATAACTGTAACATATGAGGCTTATTAAATCAAGCTTTATTTTCCGTTTATGGAACAAAATGAGGCAAAAAATATCCCCGAGAATCTACTTTCCAAAGGGGACGCTTCCAACATAACTTACCGGGGCCTATCCCTTCATGAGACAAAAAAGCCGAATCGAAGGGGTAAAATGTCGATTCGGCGGTGCGATATCTGAAACCCCATCGAGAGCGTTGGATTTTTCAACGCTCTCGATGGGACAGGCCCGGACAAACTCCGGACAAGGACTTGTCTCTACTTTATCTCAAAGTCCCCGAAATTCCTGGGATGACCTTGCTGACGCGCCAGGAAATACCGGGGAGGCTCATAATGGTTTTCAGCGGTAAAAGGCGCCAAAAAAAGGTCGCCTGCGAGGTCTTCGCGGACAAAAAAAGCATTCCCGCCGCCAAAATCGCAACCGACCAATTTATAACCCTTCCGGGCGCCCAAGAGTTCCAGCGACTTCAGACTGGCGCCAAAATGGGACGTGCCGTCCCACTTATGTTTTAAGTTTTCTTTCATGACCCATGGCATCGATGGTGGAAAAATCGCGTTGTATTCCATGACGACGACGCGCGGGGAGAACCCCGTGAGCGCCTGCCAGACCCAATAATCGTTTCCATCGATATCGATAGAAAGCAAGTCGAATTCCCCGGGGACCTGACATTCGGCAAAAACCTCATTGATATTTTCAGAAGTAATGCATGCGCACCAAACGGATAATTTGCCTTTATCGATCAAGGGCTTGAACTTACTTTTGATCCGCTCGACATAGACCGGTTTATATTCCATCCAGATACCCTGCCACCCTTTTAACAATAACAAAAGACTGTTATTTTCCGTGCCATGCTTCCCGCAGCCGAATTCGACAAAAAATTGCGATGTCGTCTTGATCCGGCGAAAGATCTCTTCAATCATGCCGTCTTCACCGTGCTGCGAGAACCCTTTATGCTCATATCGCGTCAATCGCTTGGCGTCCTGATATTTGGGGTTATTATATAAAAACTGCCGTATATAGGTCTCTGTCTGAAGGTTGGCCATCAACCCGCTTAATGCGCGGATTTCTTCCAGTTCTCGCGCCGCCTTTTTTAAATTTTTAAACATCCCGGACCCCCTCCCCTAAAAACATCAAGGCGTTGGACGAATTTTACCCCGCGCCAGAAAACCCCCGACTCCCCGTCTTGCCGGCAGACAGGCTGTCCGGGGATGAAGGTGCAAAGCCCGAAAGGCTTTCGGTGCGGGGTTTCGCGAAGCACCGATAAAAAAACCGCCGGCCCCTGTCGGCGGAGCTTCACTTTTTCAGCTCTTCCAGAATCCGGTCAAGCTTCTGCTCGATCCTCTGGAGGATTTCAAGCTTCCTCTCTTCCATCCGGTGTTGTTTATCCTGCACTTCTTTGGCCGTTTGCGCCAGTTTGGCCATGTCTGGGAGATTAAACATATTTTAACTCCTATGATGAATGTTACTCACGTTACATCACTTGCCCCGCTTCGCTCCGCGGGGTTAATTCCTGCCTGCCGGCAGGCAGGCGGGCTCATGGCTTAGCTTCGCCGCCTACGGCCATCGGTTCGCTAAGTCATGCCATTGTTCCATCCGCCACCAGTACATTGGCGGATTAATTCGGGCCTATGACTTAGCTTCGCCGCCTACGGCCATCGGTTCGCTAAGTCATGCCCTCATTAAAATTTCTTTCCATGCCGATACGGCCGGCTTTTGTTCTTCTCGGCTTTCTTTTTAAGCGCCTCCTCGAGATCCAGGCCGCGGGCGCCGCAATAATCAAAAATACGGATGCAGCAATCCGCCAGCTCCTCGGCAATCGCATCCTTGCCCAGGTCGTTACGCATCGCCTCCAGCGCTTCAGAAAGCTCGGAATGCATCAATGCGATGAGCTCGCCGTCAGAACGCTCAAAATCCCACCACCCTTTTTCCTTGGCTGTCGCATGACACAATTCGATCCACTGTTTAATGGTCATATTTTCTCCTTCGCGGAAAACTCTAAACAAACCACAAAATTAAAATGTTCTAAACCATGAAGATTTTTTAATTTTGAGTTTTGGAATTTTGGACTTGTTTAGGATTTAGAGTTTCTGGTTTAGGGTTTGTTTTTAACGCGTCTTCGCCCTGGCGAGTATTTTGATGCCACCTTAACTTGATAGATGAACTTTTTAATGAGCCGACGGTCTTTTCTGCCGGGCGCCTTCTCCACGCCGCTGGAAACATCGACGCCGTAAGGTTGAAAAACCCGCAGGAGCTCATCGACGTTCTCCGGCGTCAAACCGCCCGAAACAATGGTCTTCGCTTTCTTTTTTTTAAGGTATGCCAGAACCTTCCAGGCAAACCTCTTGCCCGTGCCGCCGAACCGTCCTTTGCGGAACGTATCGAGAAGAAATAAATCCGCGCGATACCGGTCCAGGTCTTCGAGAGATCGACGGCCCCTGACGCGAACCGCCTTGATGACGCGGTACCCCTTCAAAGCTTTCACATAGGCCGGCGTTTCCGTTCCGTGCAGTTGTGCCATGTCCAAACCGCAGGCCGAAACAATCGCCTTCACGCGCTCTTTGTCTTCGTTGACAAAAACTCCGATCTTGCGGACCGTCCGGGGCAGCCGAGCGATCAGGCGGCGGGCCTTTGGAGGCGGGATGTAACGCGGGCTTTTCTTGTAAAAAACAAACCCGAGAAAATCCGCGCCTGCGGCCACAGCAGCCCTGGCATCGCGCAGGTTCGTAATTCCGCAAATCTTGACCTTGACCCTTCGACGCAGGCCGCGGCTTTCAGCCGCGGGCCTTTGCTCAGGATTCCCTGCCTTGCCGGCAGGCAGGCGCCTCATGGACGGAAAAGAAAGATGCCGCGGGCTTTGTCCGCGGGGCTCCACGCTCATGATTTCAGGAAAGAGACGAATGCCGCGGCGAGCGCACCGGGGTCTTTGGCGCGCATAAGGGTCGTGCCGACCAGGACACCTCTCGCGCCGGCCTCTTTGATCAATGCGAGGTCCCCTTTGTCCTTGACGCCGCTCTCGCAAATAACCAGTCTGTCTTTGGGAAGTTTACCGGCCAGACGCGTCAGGACGCCGAAATCCGTAGAAAAATCCTTGAGGTTGCGCGTGTTGATGCCGATGACCGCCTGAGGCGCTTCTGCAACCATTTCGACCTCGGCCTCGTCATGAATCTCCAAAAGAACGTCGAGCGAATAATCAGAGGCCAGCTGGACGAAACGGCGCAGGGTCGGCCTGTCCAAAAGGGACGCGATCAACAAGACCGCGTCCGCTCTGTGCGCTTTGGACTCGTAAATCTGGTATTCGTCGACGATGAAGTCCTTGCGCAGGACCGGCAGAGAGACGGCCCTTCTGACCTCATCCAGATCCGCAAGCCTGCCGCCGAAATATTTCTCTTCCGTCAAAATGGACAAAGCGCTGACGCCCGCCCGGACATAAGCCGAGGCGATCGCAAGAGGATCGAAGCCGGGACGGATGACGCCGCAAGACGGAGAAGATTTTTTGATCTCTGCGACGAGATGCATCCTGCCGGGGACGGTAAGGACCGCTTTGAACCGTGGGGTCTCCAGCGAACCTTCCAGGCGCTTCAAAAGGTCCCGCTGGGGCGTTTCTTCTTTGCGGCGTTCGAGGTCCTGACGCGTATGCAGGACAATCTCATCGAGAATATTCATAGATTCGTGTATTCAATGAGCTTGTTGAGCTTCTTGATGGCCGCGCCGGAATCGATAGACTCCTCGGCCAGACGCATCCCGTCTTTGATCGTATAAGCCTTGCCGGCCACATAGAGGCCGCAGCCGGCATTCAAGACGATGATGTCCCTTTCCGGCCCCTCCATGCCCTTGAGGATATTTAAGGCGATCTGCTTATTGGTCGCCCGCCCCTCGCCGAGCACGTCGCGGGGATCAGCCTTCGGCACATCCAGTTTCTGGGGATCGACGACATATTCCTTCATGGGGGTTTCTTTGGCGGCGGCGACTTCGCAGGCATGGGTCGGCCCCCAGGTGATCAACTCGTCATATCCTCCATCTCCCCAAACAACAAGCGCATGTTTCAATCCAAGATTCCTGAAGACTTCGCCAAGAACTGGCAGTAACTTCTTGTCATAAACGCCGACCAACTGATGCGTAGGAGAAGCCGGATTAATGAGGGGGCCGAGGATGTTGAAAATCGTGCGCGCCTGGAGCTTGCGCCGGACGGGCTGAACGTGGGCCATGGCCGGATGCAGGAGCGGTGCATAGAGAAACGCAATACCCGCCTCATGCAGACACCTCTCGACGGCCTCCAGGGAGGCGTTGATATTGACCCCCAGTTCTTCCATCAGATCCGCACTGCCGCAGGCACTCGAGACCGAACGGTTGCCGTGCTTGGCGACGGTGACGCCGGCGCCGGCGACAACAAGGGCTGCGACCGTCGAGACATTAAAAGTCCCCTTGGCATCCCCGCCCGTGCCGCAGGTATCGAAAACCACCTCGGCCCCAGCGTCCAGAGGCCTGACAAACCGCCTCATGGCACGGACAGCGCCCGTAATCTCCTCTGCCGTCTCGCCTTTTTTAGCCAAAGCGCTCAAAAAAGCAATCGTCTCCGCCTCCGGCACCTGCCCCTCGGCGATAAGAGACATGGCGGCCTCCATCTCCTGCGCGTTCAAGGAAACCCCGGACGAGACTTTTTTAACGGCATCCTGCATCATAGCTCAAGAAAATTCTTTAACAGATGTTTGCCGGATTTTGTCATGATCGATTCCGGATGGAACTGAACGCCGAAAATAGGGTCTTTTTTATGCATCAACCCCATAATCTCTTTGTCTTTGGTCCACGCAGTCACCACGAGCTCCTTGGGAAACCCCTTGGCATCGACAAGAAGCGAATGATAACGCGTGGCCTCGAAAGGATTGGCCAGTCCTTTGAATATCCCCTGTCCCTTATGATAGATCAACGACGTTTTACCATGCATCAGCCTATCGGCCCTCACGATCCTGCCCCCGAAGCAATAGCCGATGGCCTGATGGCCGAGACAGACGCCCAAGATGGGGACCTTGCCTCCAAAGGCGCGGATAACATCGATGGAAATGCCCGCGTCTTCAGGGCGGCCGGGCCCCGGCGAGATCACGATCGAACGGGGTTTGAGTTTTTTGATCCCGGAGATCGTGATCTTGTCGTTGCGGAAAACCTTCAGCTCCTGACCCATCTCTCCAAGATACTGGACGAGATTATAGGTAAAGGAATCATAATTGTCGATCATCAGGATCATTGATCTTGCCTTTCCTAGTTTTTCTTCCTCTCAGGGTAAACCTTATTCTTTCACCCTTTCGATCTTCGCGCCGAGGCTTCTTAATTTTTCTTCAAGCCTCTCATAGCCGCGGTCCAAATGGTAAATCCTGGAGACCTCCGTCCGGCCTCGGGCGACAAGCCCGGCCAACACGAGGGCTGCCGACGCCCTGAGGTCGGAGGCCATGACGGGCGCGCCGCTCAATTGCCTGGTGCCGTGCACGACCGCATACGGCCCCTCCCTCTTGACCTGCGCCCCCATACGGTTTAACTCCGCCACATGCATGAAACGATCGGGATATATCTTTTCCGTGATCACGCTGATCCCGTCGGTAATGCTCATGAGCGTCATAAACTGCGCCTGCACGTCCGTCGGAAAACCGGGATACGGCAGAGTGACGACGTCCGTCGGCTTGAAACGGCGCGAGGACTTCCTGACAAACACACTGTCGCGCGCGATCTTGAAATCCATGCCCGCTTCCTCGAGCTTCTCCAAAACCGCCATCATGTGTTCCGCCCTGGCTTTCCGGACAAGCACTTCGCCGCGCGTGATCCCTGCGGCCATGATGAGAGTCGCCGCTTCAATCCTATCCGGAATCACCTCATACTCGACGCCGTGCAATTCCTTGACGCCCGCGATCTCAAGGTACGGCGACCCCTCGCCCTTGATCTTGGCTCCCATTTTGACCAGGAACCGCGCCAGATCCACGACTTCGGGTTCGCATGCCGCATTCTCGATCACCGTCGTGCCGCGCGCCAGCGTCGCGGCCATCATGACGTTTCCCGTAGCCAGGACCGACGAGCCGAACGCACCGCCCAGGTATATATGCGTACCCTTGAGCCGCCGGCCGTCGGCAATAACGTAGCCCTCCTTCACCTGGATCTTGGCACCCAGCTTCGCCAAACCTTTAAGATGAAGGTCCACCGGCCGCACGCCGATGACACATCCGCCCGGCAAAGAGACGCGGGCTTTTCCGTAGCGCGCCAAGAGAGGGCCCAAGACGCAGAAAGACGCCCGCATCGTCGAGACGAGTTTATACGGTGCCTCGCAGCGCTCCAGGCCGTTCGGCTTCAAGCGGATCACGTGATCCTTAAATTCGTAAGCAACGCCCAGATACTTGAGGATCTTAAGCATCGAGACGGTATCGCGCAGGTCCGGTGCATTCTTAATGACGCATTTGTCTTTTGTCAAAAGCGTCGCCGCCAGGATCGGCAAAAGCGAATTTTTGGAACCGGAAACCTCGACACTCCCCCTGAGGGGGATACCGCCTTCAATGATGAGCTTGTCCATATTTGCAACCTCGCGCGATGACTTTGAATAAAATCACCAATGATCCTTGTTTCTTGGAACTTGGTTATTTAAATTGTTTTGTCATGATCGCGACGCGATCCCAACCTGCAAGATCCTTGATAAATTCTACCGCAGACCAGCCCTGACGTCTGCCAAAAGTTTTCTCGATCGCCCCCGCCTGTGTATCGCCGATCTCAAGAAAAAGCGACCCGCCTGGTTTTAAAAATCTCGCAGCTGTCCGGGCGAACCTGCGATAAAAATAAAGCCCGTTTCCCGGCGCAACCAAAGCTTCCCGCGGTTCCCGCCGCACGTCCTCAGCCAGATACCTGTATTCGCGTAAAGACACGTAGGGCGGATTGGAGATAATCGCGTCAAAAGACTCACCCTCCACTGCCGAGAAAAGATCGGATTTGACAAACCTGATCCTGTCGGCCACGCCGCACCGCCTGGCATTGGCGCGCGCCACCGAAAGGCAGGTTTCGGAAATATCAACGGCTGTGATCCGTCCACGTTTATTTTGCGGCAAAAAGGCGGCCAGGGCGATCGCGATATTGCCGCTGCCGGTGCCGATATCCAGGATGTTCAAGCGTCCGCCTGTCTTCGGCAGGCCGCCGCAAAGAAAACGCTTGAGAGTCTCATCGACAAGGATCTCCGTTTCAGGCCTGGGGACGAGCACGCCCGGCCTGACGCAAAGCTTCAGCCCCATGAAATCGACATCGCCCAGAAGATACTGCAAAGGCTCGCCCTGCAGGCGGCGGCGCAGGATCGCTTCCAGGCGCCTGTTTTCATCGACGCGGAGTGCCCGGCGGGAATGGTCGAGATACAACGACGACCTGTCGCACGCCAGAACCTTACAAAGGATGGACTCGATCTCGTTCATCCCTTCTCCCCTTGCGCCTCGGCGCGAAGCAGCGCCTCGGTCACCTCATCCAGCGCGCCGTCCAAAATCGCCTCGAGGCGATGCGACGTAAAATTGATCCTGTGGTCCGTGACGCGCCTGTCCGGAAAATTATACGTCCGGATCTTCTCGCTGCGGTCGCCTGTGCCCACCTGGGACTTCCTGAGCTCCGAACGCTCCGATTCCCTCCTGTGGCGCATCTCATCGGACAGGCGCGTACGCAGGACGCGCATGGCCTTGGCGCGGTTCTTGATCTGGGAACGCTCGTCCTGGCACGTCACGACCAGACCCGTCGGCAGATGTGTAATGCGCACGGCCGAATCCGTCGTGTTGACGTGCTGGCCGCCGTGGCCTCCGGCGCGGTAAACATCGATCTTCAGATCCTTGGAATCGATCACCAGTTCCGTCTCTTCGGGTTCAAAGAGGACCGCGACGGTCGCCGCCGACGTATGGATGCGGCCAGAAGCTTCCGTCTCCGGCACGCGCTGGACGCGGTGGACGCCGCTCTCGTATCTGAGATGCTTGTAGGCGCCGGCGCCGATGACGCTGAAAACCACTTCCTTGATCCCGCCCAGGTCGGTCGGGTTAATGGACATCAATTCCACATCCCAGCCCTTCACTGCCGCATATTTCGTATACATCCTATAGAGATCCGCCGCAAACAAACTCGCCTCCTGCCCGCCGGTGCCGGCGCGTATCTCCACCATGCAGTTCTTGTTCATGTCCGGGTCAGGCTCGGCCATCAGGGCCTGCAATTCCGTTTCCGCCGTCCGCTTCTTTATCTCCAGAATACTCCATTCATGTTGCGCCAACTCCTTGAACTCCTTGCTCTGGCTGGGGTCGTTCAGGATATGGGCGACCTCGGCGAGCTCGCGATTCACATCCTCCAAGTCATCGTGTTTTTTGAGGATAGGCGTGATCTCAGCCAACTCCTTGGCGTAGGTGACGCACAGGGCATTGTTGGCAATCACGTCGGGCGACACCAGAAGATGCTCCAGCTCGACCTTCCTTTTCTTGAGGTCTTCAATAGAGCGCGGCATGGATCACGCAGACTTCTTGTATTTTTTCATGAACTTCTCGACGCGGCCGGCCGTATCGACAAACTTCTGCTTGCCCGTGAAGAACGGATGGCAGGCCGAGCAGATGTCGACGCGGATATTCTGTTTAGTCGAACGCGTATGGATCACCTCGCCGCAGGCGCAGATGATCGTGGTCTCTTTGTAGTTCGGATGGATCTTGTCTTTCATTTTAGTCTCCTTGATTTTGCCTATAACTAGGTATTTTTCCTTACACCTGGCCCTATCGGAAGGGCCAGTGCGCCGCTTTCTGCCTGCCTGTCAAAGACAGGCGAGCAAAATCAACCCCAAGCCTGCGTAGGAAATTTCCGCCGACTCGTCCTGGCGGAAATTTACAAGCGCCCAGGCGAGGGGTCAATCCCTATCATTTCTGATTCATGCTCTCCAGAAAATCGCCATTATTCTTGGTTTTGGAGAGCTTGTCAATGAGAAGCTCCATGGCCTCCGCCGAGTTAAGCTCGTTCAATACCTTGCGCAGGATCCATATCTTCTGCAGGTATTTCGGGTCGATCAGGAGCTCCTCGCGTCTCGTGTTGGAGCGCTTGATGTCGATAGCCGGATAAATACGGCGCTGAAAGAGGTTGCGGTCCAACTGCAATTCCATGTTCCCCGTCCCCTTGAATTCCTCGAAGATGACTTCATCCATGCGGCTGCCCGTATCCACGAGTGCCGTCGCGATGATCGTCAGACTGCCGCCTTCCTCTAAGGCGCGGGCCGCGCCGAAGAAGCGCTTGGGCTTATGCAACGCGTGGGAATCCATGCCGCCCGTCAGGATCTTACCGGAATGCGGCACGACCGTATTGTAGGCGCGCGCCAGGCGCGTGATCGAATCCAGGAGGACAACGACGTCTTTTTTGTGCTCGACCAGCCTCTTGGCTTTCTCCAGGACGATCTCCGCCACCTGGACGTGGCGCTCTGCCGGCTCATCGAAGGTCGAGCTGATGACCTCGCCCTTGACCAGCCTCTGCATGTCCGTGACTTCTTCGGGCCGCTCGTCGATCAAAAGAACGATCAGGACCGTCTCCGGGTTGTTCTTGGTGATGGCGTTGGCGATCTTCTGCAGAAGGACCGTCTTGCCGCTGTAAGGCTGGGCGACGATCAAGCCGCGCTGCCCTTTGCCGATCGGCGTCAGAAGATCCATGATGCGCGTCGAGGCATCCTCCGCCATATGCTCGAGCACAAAACGCTCGTGCGGATAGACGGGCGTCAGATTGTCAAAAAGGATCTTGTCCTTGATGGTCTCCGGGTTCTCGAAATTCACGGCCTCGACCTTCAGGAGCGCGAAATATTTCTCGCCTTCCTTGGGCGGACGGATCTGGCCGGAGACCGTATCGCCGGTACGCAGGTCGAACTTGCGGATCTGCGAAGGAGATACATAAATATCGTCGGGGCAAGGCAAATAGTTGTAATTCGACGATCGCAGGAACCCGAACCCTTCGGGAAGGATCTCCAGGACCCCCTCTCCAAACATCAGTCCCTCACGCTCCGCCTGCGCCTGCAGGATCTTAAAGATCAGATCCTGCTTCTTGGAGCCGCTGATGCCGTTGACATTCAGCGTCTTGGCGAATTTTGCGAGATCTGCGATCTTCATTTCCTTGAGTTTTGCGATTTCTAGCTTTTCCACGTTTCTTCCTCCATGATTTTTTTCACTTGCATGTACGTCTGAGACTTGGTCCCGCTATTATTGATGACTATATCGCAACGCGCGCTTTTCCGTGACAAAGGCATCTGATGGCGCACCCGCCGCGCGATATCCTGCGGAGTGAACCGGTGAGAACGCAGAAGCCGCCTTCTCCGGACGGCGGGAGAAGCGACGACGCATGCCGTCACATCAAATAATTTATAAAAATCCGTTTCGAAAAGAAGCGGGACTTCGGCGACGACGACGCCGCTCTTTTTGTTCCGGCGCAAGAATGCCGCCAGCTTCTTTTTGACAATGGGATGGATCAGGCGCTCGAGCCGCGCCACTTTCCTCGGGGAAGAAAAAACCTCTGCCGCCAGCTTCTTTCTGTCGAAACGGCCGTTCTTCAGGCAAGCTTCGCCGAAGGCGTCCCGGATCTTCCTTTTAAGCGCCGCATTGGCTTCCAGCTCCCGGCGCACAACTTCATCGGCATTCCAAATCTTTGCGCCAAGAGAACCGAAGAATTTCAGAACCGTGCTCTTGCCGGTCCCCAACCCTCCCGTCAAACCGACCGTCGTGGAGCCCCGCAGGCTCGTCCTCGGCCTTGGCCCGTAGCGCCTTTCTTTTCCGCCCGTGGGGCGCCTGCCTGCCGGCAAGGCAGGGAATCCTGAGCAAAGGCCTGCGGCTGAAAGCCGCGGCCTGCGTCGAAGGGTCATCCGCGCCTCTCCCGGGAATGACGCTGCGCTTTCTCATACAACACGACATATTTCCTGGCGGATTCCTTCCAGGAAAAATTCAGGCGCATCACGCGCTTCATCAGATCCTGCCATGGTGTCTGCCGGCTGAAAAGCTGCCTGGCCGCCACAACAGCCGCCAGAAACTCTTTTTGTCCAAACCGGCCGAAAACGAACCCGGAACCTTTCTGGGGATCCGCCTGAACGTCACTGACCGTATCCGCCAAACCTCCCGTCTTATAGACAATGGGGATCGTGCCGTATTTGAAACCGATCAATTGGCCGATGCCGCAGGGTTCAAAACGCGAAGGCATCAAAAACGCATCCGAACCGGCATAAATCTGGTGGGCGAGCCTGTCGTCGAAACGCGAGCTGTAGTATATATTGTGCGGATACTGCCGGGCATACTGGAAGGCGGCCGCCTCATACTTGGGATCGCCGACGCCCAGGATCACCATCTGCATTCCCGCCTTGACGCATTCCGGGATGATGTTCAAAATAAGCTCCACGCCTTTCTGTTCCACCAGCCGGCCGACAAAACCCAAAAGAAAAACATTCTCCTCCTGCGGAAAACCACAGACCCCTTGCAGCTTCAGCTTATTGATCTTCTTGTCGCAGATGGTATTGATCGTATAGTTCTTGAAAATCAGGGCGTCGCCTTGAGGATTCCAAGTTTTATAGTCGACGCCGTTGATGATGCCGGAAAATCGGTCTTTCCTTTGCGCCAAAACCCCTTCCAAACCGCAGCCGAAATCTTGCGTCTGGACCTCACGGCTATAAGTCAGACTGACCGTATTGATGTCATCCGCCTCCAGGATGCCGCCCTTCAAGAGATTGATCTTGTCGTAATATTCAAGGCCTTCCATCGTAAAATACTCCCAGCCAAGTCCCGTCTCAAGCATCCGCTCTTTGGAAAAAATACCCTGGTAAGCCATATTGTGGATCGTCAGGACCGTTGCCGGCATCCGGCTGTTCTTCTTGAAAAACTGGCGGCCGCGGTCTTTCAGGTAGAGAGGCACCAGAGACGTCTGCCAATCATGACAGTGGATCACGTCGGGAACAAAACCGATCTTTTCAAAAAGCTCCAGCGACCTCAGGCAAAAATAGGAAAAACGCCTCATGTTGTCTGGATAATCGCCGAAAGAGTCGCCGTAAAGCCCGGCGCGGAGATACATGTCGTGTTTCACAAAAAAAACACGGATGTTCTCCCCCAAAAACGTCGTGTCGTAATCGCTGTTGACGCTCTTGAAAAGAAAACGCGTCCCTTTGACCGACTGATATTTCGGAAGAATCAGGACAACTTCGTGCCCAAGAGCATCAAGTTCCTGAGGCAAGGCTCCGCATACATCCGCCAACCCGCCTGTTTTGGCAAACGGCACGGCCTCGCTGGCGCATAGGGCGATCCTCATCTCATCCCTCCTTCATTTTGCCTATAAAATAGGTATATTCTCTGCAAAATGAACTCCTGCCCGTCCGAAGGACGGGCGAGCCTACGCAGGAAATTTTTGCCGGATGGCAAAAATTTACAAGTGTTTAGGCGAGGAGTAAATGATCGACGTGTCTATTCTGCCTCTTCCATCTCCAGCCAATTCTTTCCCGCCTTGACGGATACATCCAGAGGCACCTTCAGTTCCATGATATTCTCCATGCTGCGGCGCACCTGCGCCGCCGCGTCCTTCTGTTCCTTATGCGTCACTTCCAAAACAAGTTCATCATGGACCTGCAGGATCAGGCGCGACTGAAACCTGTTCTCGCACAGATGCTTATGCAAATCGATCATGGCCAGTTTGATCAAGTCGGCCGCCGATCCCTGAATAGGGGCGTTGACCGCCTGACGCTCGGCAAACTGCCTAAGAGCCGCATTCGGATTATGGATCTCCGGGATATAACGCCTGCGGCCCAGGAGCGTCGCGGCATAACCGTTCTTGCGGACAAAATCAATCTGGCCGTCAAGATAAGCCTTCACCCGGGGATAACGTAAAAAATATTCGGAAATAAACGCCTGGGCTGTCGCGGCGTCAATGCCGAGATCCTTGGACAGGCCGTAAGAACTCATGCCGTAGACGATGCCGAAATTCACGCGCTTGGCGTTCTCGCGCATTTCCGGCGTCACGTCCTCTTCCTTGACCCCGAAAATCAAGGATGCGGTGAAACGATGGATGTCTCTGCCTTTGCGAAAGGCATCCAGAAGTACCGGATCCCCGGAAAGATGCGCCAAGATACGCAGCTCCACCTGCGAATAATCCGCCGACAAGAACGCATCAAACCCCTCGGACGGCACAAAGGCACGCCGGACCTCGCGTCCCAATTCGGTCTTTACGGGAATGTTTTGCAGGTTCGGCGAGCTCGAGCTCAGCCGCCCCGTCTCCGTGCCCGTCTGGTTAAAGGTCGAATGGATCCGCCCTGTCCGCCCATCGATCAAACCCGGCAGCGCATCGACATACGTCGTCTTGAGCTTGGCGATCTGCCGATATTCCAAAAGGATGCGCGGCAATTCGAACTCGCCGGAAAGCTTATGAAGCACCTCTTCATCCGTCGACAGGCCTGTCTTTGTCTTTTTGACGACAGGCAATTTGAGCTTATGAAAAAGAACTTCCGAAAGCTGTTTGGGCGAATTGATGTTGAAAGAACTTCCGGCCAGCTCGAAAATGCGCTCCACGATCCTGCGCAGGCTTTCCTCCATCCGGGAAGAAAGCTTGTCTAAAAACGCCTTGTCGACCTGGACACCGGCACATTCCATGTCGAAAAGAACGTCCACCAAGGGCATCTCCACATGATAAAAAAGGGGATCAAGCCCTTTCTCCTTGAGGGCGCCGGACAAGACATGTTCCAGACGAAAGAGGAAATGCGCTTCCTTGCCCAGGTAATCCTGGCGGCTCAGAGATTTTTCCTGGAGATAATCCCAGACGAGATTCTCCAATCCCGTCACATTCCTCGAAGATTCCAGGAGATGGGCGGCGATCATGGTATCGAAGAACCTGCCTTGGGGCTGAAGCCCGAAATCCCTCAAAAGGTGTCTGACGGCCTTGGTGTCGTGACAGACGATGGTGTTCTCTTTCAAGGACAGAAGCGCGCGGATGTCCTGGATGGTGCTGATGCCGTAGACAACCTCTTCGTCGCAGGCAACATTCACATTCAGAATACCGCCTTCCTTGTCCGCTTCGTTGACGGCAAGGGCGAAGATGCGGTTCTTTGCGATATGCCGGACAATAACATCGAGAGCAACGCCCTCTTTCTTGGGAACCGAGAATTGCCGGGGTTGCGACAGCCGGCCTGCGGACAGCTCCTTGAGCATGCCGCGGAATTCCAGTTTGGAATAAATCTCCCAGAGCTTGTCAAAGTCCGGCTCCTGGACTTCCAGACGCTTCAGATCCACCTCCACGGGCGCATCGTATCTCAAAGACGCCAGTTCCTTGCTGAGCCGGATATCTTCTGCGTGCTCGGCAACGATCCGGCGGACGGCTTCCCTGGAAATCTTTTCCTGATGCCGGATCAAGTCATCCGCATCCTTGAAAGTTTTTAAAAGCTCCAACGCCGTCTTCTCGCCGATGCCGCGGGCGCCCGGAATATTATCCGAAGCGTCGCCCATGAGCGCGATCAGATCCGCGATCCTCTCGGGCGTAACCCCCATGTGTTCGCGGACGATTTTCGGCGTAAAAATAATCCCTTCATCCTTATAAGGGTTATACACCTCGACGCCGGCGGAAACGAGCTGCAAGATGTCCTTGTCTGAACTCACAATAACTGTCTTTTTGACCTTTCCGGAAAGCTTTCGGGAGAGAGTTGCGATCACATCATCCGCCTCAAAACCAGACGCCTCGCAAACCGTAAAACGGTAAGCTCGGACCACATCTTTGATATAGGGCACCTGCGATACCAGGGAATCCGGCATCGGCGGCCGGTGCATTTTGTAATCCGAAAATTTTTCCGTCCGGTGAGTCACCTTGCCTACGTCGAAACAAACAGCCAGGTATTGCGGTTGAACCTCCTCCAGTATCTTCTTGACCATCCGCACGAAACCAAAGACAGCGTTCGTCGGCTGCCCCTGGGATGTCGACAACTGTGTTTTAATGGCGTAGAACGCCCTGTAAAAGAGCGAATTGCCGTCGATCAGACAAAGCTTGGAAGTCATATGCCGGAAAATATCTAAGAGGTCGAACCAGAGGAGATGTGTGCCGTCATGTGGTTGTTTAAGACAATCTCTTTAAAAAGGGATGTGTTCGTGGACTTGCCCCGGCGCCGCCCCCGCCGCGGCAAAGGGGCAATCGCTGCCGCATCATTCCCGACCAGGGACTTCAGCGGCGCCTGCTGCGGCTCGACTGGAACCCCCCCGCGGGGTGACGCCCCAATCAGCCGCGGCCGAAGGATCAATCGTTAAAGAGGGACTTTTGCTGGACTTCTTCCAGGGTCTTAGAGATCTCTTTGTTCTTGGGATCCAGGACCGCCGCCATTCCCAGCTCCTTGAGGGCCTCGGTGAATCTCCCCATGGAGTAGAGCTGTTTTCCCCGCATCAAATGCAGACGCGCGTCACGCTTGCGCCTCTTGGGATTCAAATCGTTGCCTTTAGGCTCGCCCTTGATATCGTCGCTGGCCTCCATGCGGGCCATCTGTTCGTCTAAAAAGTTCTGCTTCAATTCAGGATCGTTGACACCGAGCCCCTTCAAGGACTGGCGCGCCTTCACCGTCCATTCGTCGTTCCAGTCGCCGATCAGGACCCGCTGTTTGTAGTAATAAATCGCCTTGTCGAAATTCCCTTCTTTCTCATAAATGCTGCCCAGATTGTAATAAGGGCTGGGGAGCGAAGGGTCGATCTCGATGGCCCGGCCATAAGCCTGCTTCGCCCGGTCATACCACCCCTTGGATTCATAAAGGACGCCGGCATCGTTATAGGCGACGGCGAAGCTCGGATCCAGCTCGATGGCCTTCTGGAAATAAATCAACGCCGTATCCAGATCGCCCGATTTCTGATAACGCAATCCCTTGTCGCGATAATCTACGGCCATCCTCTTAGTCTCGGAAGACACAGACCAATCTTCTTCAGCAGAAGCGCATGAGACAAAAGAAAGGATCGACAGGGAATAGAGGGCAATTAAAAAAAGAGGTGTGATTTTTCTCATCCTGAGGATATTGTTAAAGTTAGAATAATACATTTATTTAAAAAAAGCAAGAGAAATATTAGATGAGGACTGCCTGTTATCTACTGTCTACTGACTACTCGTTTTATAAAAGCGGCGGCATATCCAGCGCAGGATGCGCCTTGGTTTTCAGGAACTCCAGGAGCTCATCGATCGTCTCGGCATTCGTCTCATCCGCGACCTTGTCGATGAAATCCGGCAGACCGATCTGCCGGCACCGTTCCAGGAGACGGTTCCTCAATGTCTCCTTCAGGTCCCGCGGCATCCAGACAAGGCGCGGCAATCCTCCTTCCGCGCAGATAAACTTCTTGCTGGTGACATAGAGCTTTCCCACGCCGATAAAGCCCGGCGTCTGGACCCCGCCGCCCACGGAACCGGCCATCTGGGTAAACGTCATGCCCAGGGGCGTCATACCCGCATAATCCCTGTTGACGACCATGACGCCGTTGGCCTCCGGGACCAGGGCGACGATGCACTCAAAACAGCCGCAGCTCGACTGCGGCGAGACCAAAAAGGAATACATGCTGACTTCGGGGATCGTCCTGTTGGACTTTTCAAAAATGAAATCGTTGATGTTGCGCCACTGGCCAAGACGCGGCTCAAGACACGGGCCCTTGACAATCGGCTGGTTGCCGCCCGTCGGCTGGATCTCGTAGGCGGCCTTGGCGTCAAGCCAGGAATAAGCGCCGCACAATCCCAGGCGTTCTGGAGTGATGATGCAGATGTGATTGGGCGCAAACGACTGGCAAAGGGCGCAGCTGTAAAAGGTATCGACGCTCTCGTCGGTCATGCCGCGCAGGCGTTCATCGCGCGCCTCATAGACGCCGGCGGCCGTCTTGAGCGCCCCCTCGACGTCCTCCTGTTTCGTCATCAGGCGCACCCCGACCTTGTCGACGATGGCGCCAAACTCCTTATGCAGCATGGCATGGATGATCGTGCCGAAATGTTTCAGGCGGAACCCCTTATCAAAGGCCTCGCGGGAAATGCGGACCCAGATCATGTCTCTCTGGCCCATGTGCATGACCCCTTGCGCCTCGTTGAGATACCGATGGATCTGCCTTTCCAAGATCGGCTCGAAATCCTTATTGGCCTGGCGCGCGGCGACATCGACCCAAATGCCCAAAGGCATAGCCCTGTCTGCCGCTGCATCGATATCCGGACCCATGACCTCCACGCGGCCGTCCGTCACCTCTTCCATAGGTCTATAGGCAAGGTACTCGAACGCCGGAGAATACTTTGAACCGAACTCTATTTTCAGGTTTTCCTTGCGTACGCGCTCGCCCTCGAACGCCGGGCTGTAGAGCACCGGAATAGGCAGATGCGTCACCTGGATCTTAATGCCCCGCGTCTCGATGCAACGGGACACAAGCCTGTCCATATCCTTTTCGACGACCAAGGCCTCATATTTTGTCGTCGGGATCTTCCCCACCTCGGCGGCGTCGGCATCCGTGATGATCGGAAAACCAAGGCCGAGGACGCCGGCGCCGGTCGTCACGATCACCTCGTCGATCTTGCCCAAGACGACGACAAAGGCAGGCACGCGGTTCTGGACATATTCCAGCACTTCTTTCCACTGTCCGCCCTTGCAACCGCCGAACGTCAGGGCCGCACGCACGGCAAAATTCACGGCATAGGCGCTGGACAATTCATCCGGCCCCAGAGGAACGATATAGTTATCCAACCCCATCTCGACGCCGGCGTCCGTCAGCTGGTCCCGGATATTGCGCGACCCCGCGTTACCGACGAGAAGCGAAACGATGTTCTTCTCCTGAAAACCGCGGATGATCTTGACGGCGGAGGCATCGTCTTTGGCGCATCCCAGGATGACGACGATGCCGGCGATACGGCCGTCGACAAGCTGGACTCCCAAAGAACGCAGCACCGTATCAGGAACAAATCCCAGATATCCTTCTTTAGACTCATGCGTCAAGACGCATAAAAGCTCCTCCGCCAGGAGCGTGGCCATGCCGTGGTCGAGCAATCCGTCAAGACACAAAAAAGACAAACCGTTCGCCAGCGGCTTGCCCTCCAGGAGGCGGCGGCAATTCTCAATGATCCGAGAGGCATCGCCTGTAGTCTTGACCTCCAGGCCCGTGAGGGCAAAATTCAAAGGAAGGAAAAAAGCGGTACCTTCAAAACCCAAAGAGAACGAGCTTCCTTTGGCGGCCAGAGCCTTTTCCAGGGCCGCCTGCGCCATGGCAACGATCTTCTTCGACATCTCCGACGCGATCGTATTTAAATCCGGCATAGACACTTTCCGCATTTGCGACCCGATGCATAGGCCGCTTCCCAGCCGCGGCCGGCCCCTTCTTCTTTCCGGCGACAGACGTCCCCGGCAGCCCACACAAAAGGGATATTGGTACGCATCGCCTCATCCACGACGATCCCTCCATCCGCATGGATGTCCGCATCCTTCAGAAAATCCGTATTTGGACCCGAGGCGCCGCTGAAGATCGCCAGCGTCGCTCCCACCACTTTATGGTTCGCAAGCCTGACGGCGCGGACATCGGCCTCGCCCAAGATCTCGATGACCGGATTGTCCTGCACCTCCTGGACGCCTTCCAGGGGTTGGTCCAGCATTCCAAAAAACTTTACTTCCGTTTGTTTGGCGGCAATGATACGCGCCAGCTCCTGCGCCACAGGACCTGCGCCGACGATCAACACCGTATGGGCGATCGGCAGGTTTTCCTGGATAAATTTGATATCGGCCAGACCGTTGACGGCAACAACCCCCTCCTTCTGGATCCCCTTGACCGACGGCAGGATCTCTTTACGGCCCGAGGCGATGATAAGCTCGTCGAATTCCAGAGGGTCGCGCCCTTTCAAGGCCAAACGCTTCCTGTGCGTGCTGACGCCTTCCACCTTTGTTTCCAAAAACAGCACGATGCCGTGGTTCTTGTAAAAATCAGGGCCGCGCCAAACCAGCTCTCTCTCTTTGAGGCGGCCGTCGAGAATCCCCAGCATCTTCGGCCTTTCGTAGGCATGAAACGATTCTTCAGAAACCATGGTGATCGCGGCCGACTTGTCGTGTTCGCGAATACCCTCCGCCGCGCCCACGGCCGCCGCGGAGTTACCGATAATGACTATTTTTTTAGACATATCTTAATCATGTTGGCACAAACTCTAAACCCGAAACTCTAAATCCTACCCACAGGGGGTGGGCCTCCGCATGCCTCTTTAAGGAAGACCCTAAACA
>Ga0172371_10003978_pt1 | contig 22638 bp, 21 predicted proteins | sample Lak12m_FD_114543 | JGI IMG/M metagenome (GOLD analysis project Ga0172371, IMG submission 114543) | Freshwater microbial communities from Kabuno Bay, South-Kivu, Congo - kab_022012_12m | ecosystem: Environmental > Aquatic > Freshwater > Lake | place: Democratic Republic of the Congo: South-Kivu...
ACCGTGATCATGCCGGTCATGGGCCGCCTCGCCGACCTGTTGGGACACCGGCTGCTCTTCAACATCTCCATGCTCATCTTCATCGCGGGCTCGGTGCTCTGCACCCAGGCTCCGAGCCTCAAGTGGCTGGCTTTCTTCCGGGCGGTGCAGGCTGTTGGCGGCGGCGCCATCGTGCCCATCGCCATGGGTATGGTCGGCATCGGCTTCAGCCGCAAGGCGCAGGCGCTGGCGATCGGCATCCTGGTGTCGGCGGGCGAGGCCGGCGGCGTGATCGGACCTCTCTACGGCGCTCTGGTGGCCCAGCCTTACGGCTGGCGCTGGATCTTCTGGATCAATGTCCCCCTGGGCCTGGCGGTGATGCTGGTGGTCCGGCTGCTGGTGCCCCACTGGCCGCGCCGCGACGTATATATAGATTACCGGGGCGCGGTGCTGCTGGCGATGTTCCTCACTTTCGTCACGGCCGGCCTCTCCGGACAGCGAACCCTGGGCTGGAACGAGTTCACCATGCCGATGCTCGTGGCCGGCGCGGTGACTCTGGGCTTGTTCATCTGGGTCGAACAGCGGCAGGAACATCCGACCATTCGGATGAGCATGTTCCGCAACGTGACCTTCTCGGCGGCGAATATAGCAAATCTGCTCGAAGGCGTGGCTATGATCACGGCGCTGGTGCAGGTGCCCATGTTCGCCTACATCACGGTGGCGGCGACTCCGATCGAGGGCGGGCTGCTGGTCATCCGCATGACCATCATGATCCCTGTCGGAGCCGTCATCGGCGGCCTGCTCATCAACCGCATCAGCCACCGGTGGACGGCGGCGGCCGGTTTCGCCATGGCAGCGGTGGGCATGTTCCTGGTCAGCCGCTGGCCGGCTGACGTGAGCGGTAGCGTGCAGACCCGCGACCTGATGATCGCCGGCTTCGGCTTCGGCCTCAACAGCCCGGCGCTCGCTGCGGCGGTAGTGGGTTCGGTTTCGCGGGCGCGGCTGGCGCTGGGCTCGGCGATCCATATCGTCGCCAAGACCACGGGCATGATGGTGGGTCTGGCGGCGCTGGGCGGCTGGGGCATCTACACGTTCGAGAGCACGCTCAGCCTCGAGGGGTTGCCGCTCCTGGAGCGCCAGCAGAGCTTCGCCGACCAGATGGCGCGCCTGCAGGAGGTCTTCGAGCAGCGCAGTATGGACGCCATCATGGTAGTGCTGCACCGCTTCTTCATCGTGGCGGCGGTGATGTGCGCGCTGGCGATCATCCCGTCACTGCTCATGAAGGTGCAGACGGATGGTGACGACGAAGAGGACTCGCCCCCGGCATTGGGGTAGAATCAGGAAGCGATGGTTTACTACGAAGAGATATTGAGGGCGCTGCAGAAACACGGGGTCCGTTACCTGATACTCGGCGGAGCCGCTGTGAACCTGCACGGTGTGCCACGAATGACGGCGGATCTGGATATCACCATTGATCTTTCAGCCGGGAATGTGGATGCGCTGGTTTCGGCGATGGAGGAAACGGGTCTGCGCCCCTCCCTGCCAGTCGACCCGCATGGCATCGCCGATCCGGGGCAGCGGCGCGTTTGGCGGGAAGAGAAAAACCTCGAAGCGCTCACCTTTCAAAGCAGCGGTAGCGAGGCTCCCTACCGCGAAGTGGATATCGTGCTCGAGCCGCCGATCAGTTTCGAGGAGATGTATCAGGAGAAACTGCGGCTTGAAGTCGATGACGTGGCCGTTGATGTTGTTTCCCTGGATCACTTGATCGCCATCAAGCGTGGTCTGGCAAGGGAACAGGATCGCGCCGATGTGGAGTCCCTGGAAAAGATCGAAGAATCCACGAAGGATGATTAGTGATGGTCGGTGAAAAAGGAAAAGGCTATCGCTACGTTGTCACGGACGAGCAGATCCGCAAATACTCTCTACTGACCCCGAAGCAGAAACTGCAGTGGCTGGAAGAGGCCAACGCGTTCGTCAATAAATTCCTGCCCGAGCGCAGCCGGAAGTTTCAGGAGATGTTCCGCAGAGGCGAAATCTGACACTCGCCGCGCTTCCACGTTCCAGCGTCAGACGTTGAACCTGAAATTGATGATATCGCCGTCCTGCACCTCGTAATCCTTGCCCTCCAACCGCAGCGTCCCCAGCTCCTTGGCTTTGGCCATCGTGCTTGCCGCCATGAAATCGTCGTAGCTGATGGTCTCGGCGCGGATGAAGCCGCGCTCGATATCGGAGTGGATCTTACCGGCCGCTTTCACTGCGTGAGTCCCTTTGCGGATGGTCCAGGCGCGCACTTCGTCCTCACCGGCGGTAAGGAATGAGATGAGCCCCAGCAGGCTGTAGGCTTCGCGGACGACCCGGCACATGGCGGGCTCACCGATGCAGAGGTCCTCAAGGAAGGCGCAGGCTTCTTCCGGCTCCAGCTGGCAGATCTCGGTCTCGATCTTGCCTGAGAGGGAGAAGACCAGGGCGTCCCTGCCGGCGTAGAATCCTTCCAGCGCCGCGACCTGGGCGGCGGTCTGCTCCGAGGCGATCTCGTCCTCACCGACATTCAACACGACCAGCTCCGGCCTCAATGAGGCGAACATCAGCGAGCCGATGGCCTCGCGCTCTTTGTCACCCAGCGCCAGATTACGCAGCGGTTTTTCTTCCTCGAGGATGGCAAGGCACTTCTCCAGCACGTCGCGCTCGGCCTCGAGGCCCTCGCCGATGCCCTTCTTGATCGAATTGGCGATGCGCTCGAGCCGGGTCTCGACCAGCTCGAGGTCGTGGAAAACCAACTCCAGCTCCAGGGCCGCGGCATCGCGGGCGGGATCGACATCGCCGTCGGGATGCACGACGCTCGGATCCTCGAAGGCCCGCACCACGTGGATGAGCGCGTCGCAGTCCCACAGCTCGTTGAAAACCGCCGTCTTCTGCTTGTTGCCGGAGATGCCCACAGCCAGGCCGGTGATATCGACGCACTGGACGTCGGCGTAGGTCGTCTTCTTCGGCCGGAATATCTCCGCAAGGCGGTCGATGCGCTCGTCGGGCACCTTCATGGTGCCGACGTGAGTCTCCGTGCCGATCGGGTTGGGATACGGCGCGGCTTCCAGCGTCTGCCCGGTCAGCGCGTTGAAGATCGTCGTCTTGCCGGCGTTCGGCAGTCCTATGATTCCCAGTTTCATGCAGGTATCTTAACACGCCCTCACATTCCCTTGAGGCCTTTTCCCCGGCAGGATAGAATGGCGGCACAGGAGTTAGGAAACATAGGCAACGTACGTCCCTGGAGTTTTATTGAAAGTTCTGGTCATCGGTTCGGGCGGCAGGGAGCACGCCATCGTCAAAAAGACGGCGGCGAGCCCGCTCGTCGATGAAGTCCACTGCGCACCCGGCAACGCCGGCATCGCCCGGCAGGCCGTCTGCCACAACATCTCCGACACCGATATCCCCGGAATCCTCGGCCTGGCCAAGCATCTGGAGCCGGGGTTAGTGGTCATCGGCCCCGAAGCGCCGCTCTGCGCCGGGCTGGCCGACACCCTCGCCGACGCCGGCTTCAAGGTCTTCGGCCCGGGCCGCGAGGCGGCCAAGCTCGAGGGCAGCAAGGGCTTCGCCAAGGAGATAATGATCGCCGCCGAGGTGCCGACCGCCGGCTTTGCCCGCTTCGTCGAGTACCAGACGGCGATGGCGCATCTTTCCGCGATATCTTTCCCGGTGGTCGTCAAGGTCAACGGCCTGGCGGCCGGCAAGGGCGTGATGATCGCCGAGGCGATGACCGAAGCGGAAGACGCCCTGCACGCCTGTTTCGTCGACCGCTCATTCGGCGACGCCGGCATGGACGTCCTGGTCGAGGAGTGCCTGATGGGCCACGAGTGCTCGGTGCTCGCGCTCTGCGACGGAGAGACCATCCTGCCGCTGGAGCCGGCCCAGGATTACAAGCGCATCTACGACGGCGACCGCGGCCCCAACACCGGCGGCATGGGCTGTTACAGCCCGGTCCCGCGGGTGCCGGCGCAGCTGGTGGAGGAGATCATCGACACCGTTCACCGGCCTGTGGTCGCCGAGCTGGCGCGCCGGGGCATCGAGTTCAAGGGCGTGCTCTACGCCGGCCTCATGCTCACCGCCGACGGCCCCAAGGTGCTGGAATTCAACACCCGCTTCGGCGATCCCGAGACCCAGGCGATCCTGCCCCGGCTGGAGAACGACCTGGTGGAGCTGATGCTCGCCTGCGCCGACGGTACCCTCTCTGAACATGAGCTGCGCTGGAAGGATGAGCGCTGCGTGACGGTCATCATGGCCTCCGCGGGATATCCGCTCACTTCCAGCAAAGGCGATATCATCAACGGCCTCGACCTGGACGCCGGCCTGCCGGGAGTCGAGGTCTTCCATGCCGGCACCGCCGAAGTGGACGATGAACTGGTTACCAACGGCGGCCGGGTGCTGGCCGTGAGCGCCCTGAATCCGACCTTCGCCGGGGCGCGCGCCAAGGCTTACGAGGCCGTGGGGAAGATCCATTTCGACGGCATGCAGTACCGCCGCGACATAGCCGAGGAGCCGGCGCGCGGCGAGAGCTGAGCGAGGGAACCGGGTAGCTGATCCGGAAGATTCGTCGCGGGGCGAGGTTAATCCATCCAAGGAGGACTTGAGATGCCCGACACAGTTGAAGAGCTCGAGCCCATGCTGCAGGACATGGATTTCGATCCGCCCCTGGTCGGAGTGGTCATGGGCAGCGAGTCCGACCGCGAGGTGATGCAGAAAGCTGTAGATCAACTGGTTGCCGACGGCATCCCCCATGAAGTCAACGTCATCAGCGCCCACCGCGACCCGAAGAAGCTGGCCGAATACGCCGAAAACGCCGCCGGCCGGGGTCTCAAGGTCATCATCGCCGGCGCCGGCAAGGCGGCCGCTCTGCCTGGCGTGATCGCATCACTCACGCACTTGCCGGTGATCGGCGTTCCCATCCAGACCAGCGACCTGGGCGGGCTGGATTCGCTGCTTTCCATCGTGCAGATGCCGCCGGGCGTCCCCGTCGCCTGCATGGCCATCAACGGCTCCAGGAACGCGGCGATCATGGCGGCGAAGATTCTGGCGTCGGTCTAGCGGCGGCTCGCGTGACGCGCAGCCGTCCCCAGGCTCGGCGCGGCGCTTCTCGCCTGAAAGCCGACGAAGTAGTTGCGCGGCTCAGAAAGCTTGGCAATCCCGACAACGTCAAGGGCATGGCCCGCTATGGCATCAACCCCGAGGGGACGCTCGGCGTCTCCATCCCCAATCTCCGCAAGATCGCCAAAGAGGCGGGCAAGGACCACGAACTGGCCGCGAAGCTCTGGCAGACGGGGATCCACGAGGCCCGCATCCTGGCCGCGTTCGTCGATGACCCCGAACTGGTGACTGAGGAGCAGATGGAAGCGTGGGTGGCTGATTTCGATTCCTGGGATGTCTGCGACCAGACCTGCAACGATCTCTTCTACCTGGCCGAGCCGGCATGGCGTAAATGCGTTGAATGGAGCTCCCGTGAAGAGGAATTCGTGAAGCGGGCTGCCTTTGCCATGATTTCGGGGCTGGCATGGCACGACAAGGCTGCATCCGACAGCCGGCTGAAAAAATTCCTGCCGATCATCAAACGCGAATCTGTCGACGAGCGTAATTTCGTGAAGAAGGCAGTCAACTGGGCACTACGCAACATCGGTAAGCGGAACATCCCGCTCAACGCTGCGGCGGTCAAGACCGCCCGCGAGATCGCCGAAATCGATTCGCGCTCGGCTCGCTGGATCGCCCGCGACGCGCTGCGTGAACTGACCGGCGACGCCGTGCAGGAAAGGCTGCGAAAAAAAGCCGCTCAAGGGAACGGCTGACAGTTGCAGGCGTTGCCTGACGGTTACACGCCCTTCAAATCGGGAATCTAAATCCTGTGCAAACAAACAGGAAGGCCCGACATCATGAAAGCAAAAGTAGTCAAATCAGAGAAGGAATGGCGCGAGCAGCTTACGCGCGAGCAGTACCGGGTCTGCCGTGAGAAGGGCACCGAGTCGCCCTATACCGGCGATTGCTCCATCCCCAGCGGCGAGGGCATCTATCACTGCGTCTGTTGCGGCAACGAGCTGTTCAAGACCGGCGCCAAGTTCGTTTCGGGAACAGGCTGGCCCAGCTTCTGGGAACCGGTGAGCGAGGATTCAGTCGTGAACGAGACAGACAAGAGCCACGGCATGCGGCGCACCGAAGTGAAGTGCGCGGTCTGCGACGCCCATCTGGGCCACGTCTTTGAGGATGGTCCGCCGCCGACGGGACTGCGCTACTGCATCAACTCGGTCTGCATCGAAAAAGAGTAATCAGAAGCCGCAGCTCGCGCGGCCGTGTTTTTCATTGTAGCGCTGATGGTACTCCTCGGCCCGCCAGAAGGCTCCCGCCGGTTTGACCTCGGTGACGATCGGTCCCCGGAAGTGGCCGCTGGAGCCCTGTTCCGCTCTTGACCTCCTGGCCGTCTGCTCCTGTTCCGGCGTGTAATAGAAGATGGCCGAACGGTACTGCGACCCCCGATCAGGTCCCTGCCGGTTGAGCGTAGTGGGGTCGTGAATCTCCCAGAAGACGTTGAGCAGATCCTCATAAGTAACGCGGGCAGGGTCAAATTCCACCTGCACGACCTCGGCATGACCGGTGCGGCCGGTGCAGACATCCTCGTAAGTCGGGTTAGAGAGCGTGCCCCCGGAATAGCCCACGGCGGCATCGACCACACCCGGCACGCGCCGGAACGACGATTCGACCCCCCAGAAACAGCCGGCTCCGAACATCGCTTTCTCTGTTGCCATCTGTATACACCTCTCTTTGATAAGCGCTATCGAGCGCGATGGTATTCGTTTCAACTTATTTCTATATACCCGGAAAAAGGGCTACAACTCCTGGAAAACGGGGCAGATGTTCTTTACCTGTCGATTACAAAGGCCTGATACGATTCCTGTTTCCAGTAGTCAGTCTGATGAAAAGCGCGATCTCGAAAGGCAGAAAATGTTACTGATCAAATCTACGTCTCTTCTGAAGCTGGCTGCGCTGGCCTTATTGACCATGATGCTCGCCGCACTGTCGTTGGTCCCGGCGGGCTGCCAGGACGATGGCACGCAGACCGCGGGTGAGACCGCACCGCCGCAGGTGGAACGACCCACCGTGACTGCCACAACCGCAGCCGGCGCCGGCCCGACTGGTTCGCCCTTCGGCTTCCATCCGGCCGAGATAACCAAACCCGGCTACAGCTACAACGGCTTCACCGACGCGCTGAGCCTCGGCCTGGGCTGGTCTCGCTCGGGTGTTTATGCCTTCTGGTTCCTGGTCCAGCCGGACCTCGGCAGCCAGCAGTACGATTTCAGCCTCTATGATAAGCAGTGGGGCGCCGTGCCCGAGGGCATCAGGATCCTGGGCAACATCGCGCCCCAGGGGCCGAAAGACGAGGGCCGCTGCCAGAAAGGCACCTTCCTGCCTGTGGACGAGGCGCAGTACCGGGCTTTCGTGACCGCAACGATCGAGCGTTACGATGGCGACGGCATCAGCGACATGCCGGGCCTCAAGAATCCCATCACCTGCTGGCAGGTCGGCAACGAGCCCGACGCGTCCCGGACTTCCGGCTTTGCCAGCCTGCAGAAGATAACCTATGAGGCCATCAAGCAGGCCTGCCCCAGTTGCCAGGTGCTGATCGGCGGCGTCGCGGGCATGCCCGACGGTTACATCAAGGGTTTCGATGAGAAGTATGCGCCGATACTGCGCGAGCTCAAGGGCAAGTATGTCGACATCTTCGACTTCCACTGGTACGGCAAGGCCGACGGCGATTACCTTTTCAGGGAACCGGTGACCGGCGAGGACGCCCTCGAACATATCCGCATGGAGCTGGCCGCCGATGGTTTTGCGCCGGACATGCCCATCTGGATAACCGAGATGGGTGCCTATTCGGGCGATCCGGCCGCGGTAAAGGCGCCCGCAGGCGTCCGGGACCTGCTTGCCGACGGGGGCGACAATCCGCCGCAGACCGAAAGCCAGCAGGCTGGAGACTACTTCAGGCGCTACATCTATTCGACTTCCCGCGGCGTGGAGAAAGTGTTCGGCGCCTTCGGGCTCATCGAGGGCTTCAAGCATGATGACGGCTATTTCGATCATACCGGGCTGATCTATGACGGCTTGGGGACGGACGATCCCGGCATGGGTGTGAAGAAGCTGGGCTATTACACCTTCAAGAAGATGACCGAATCGCTCGACGGCGCCGACTGGACGACGATCGAGACGCTCCACGACGGCGCGGCCACCGACCACCTTTTCCTCTTCCGCGTCATGAAGGGTGGGGAGCCGGTTTACATCGCCTGGTGGGATTATTTCGATGACCCGGCTTATGTGGGCGGGGCGACGAGGAACATGCTGATCGAGGATCTCGGCGATGGGGAGGTGAGTGTGACCTCGGTGATACCCAGGGCAGCATCGGGTTCGCAGGTGACCGATTACGCGACAGCCTTCACCGAGCTGCGGGTGCCGGTCGAGGATGGCAGGGCGACCCTGACCATAGGTGAGGAGCCGGTGATCGCGACTTTGGATGCGGGAGGGGCGCAGTAGTCGTCAGGTGACTTGCCCGGCGTTTTAAAATATCATCAGGTGTGACAGGATGTGCCTCTGCGGTGTTCGGGCGCGAAGGATGTCGCCTCTGTAACATTTGCGAGGCAAAAGTCGGAATGCGGGTTAAACCGGGAGGTCGGGGGTCATGAGCTCAAGCCGGCGGCGTCGCAGGATCCTGATAGGTGTTTCCGCGGTTATCGTGCTGATCCTGGCCGTGTTGCTAATCCGCGGCATCGTGGAGAAGCGGCGCGAGACGGCACGCGACCGCATTGATGACGCCATCGACCGGGCCGCCGCGGGCGGAGGGTCGCAACAGTCGCAGTCGGGATCTTCGGGCAGCCAGGGTTCGGATTCGTCATCCGCAGAGGACTCGTCCGGCCAACTGGCTCCACCCCAGTCGCCTCCCGAGGAAGATAACAGCGGCGCCATCGGGCCGGTCGAGAATTCCCCCGGTTTTGTATCTATCGTGGATCAGAATGTGACTCCTTTCAGGACGACTCCCGGGCACAACATGGCGTTCTGGGCCCAGATCCAGGGTGACGCCGTCAGCGTTTCCATGTCGATCGCTGATACCGCCGGCGCCGGTGGGGCGTTCAGCGTCAACCTCGGCAAAGGGCCGACCACGGACGGGCTGACCAGCTGGTCTTATAACGGCACGGCGCCATCCATCCCCGGGACCTACAGCTACTCCGCGACCGCCATCTCCAGCGATGGCCATTCGGTACATGAACAGGGCGCCACGGTCATCGTCGAGTAGTGACTTTTCGGTCACCGGGGTCCCTTCGTCCCTGATTTTCGCCGGGATGTCATCCCGTCGGCTCAAGATGCGGCACCGCGGGTGGAAACTCTCGCCGGTTCGTTAAATAATAAGGCGCGTCGGGCTTGCGCTCTTTGAGCAACTAGTTCGTACAAATGTCCTGCAAACAATTGGTATGGTGTCCCCGAGTTTATGATTGCTAAGTATTCACGCCCTGAAATAAGCGCCGTCTGGAGCGACGAGAGCCGCATGGCTACCTGGCTCGAGGTGGAGCTCGCCGTCTGCGAGGCCTGGGCCGAGCGCGGCAAGATACCCGCCGAAGCCCTGGCGCAGATCAAGGAAAAAGCCGCGTTCGACGTGGCGCGCGTGCTCGAGATCGAGAAAGAGACCCGTCACGACGTCATCGCCTTCCTCACCAACGTTGGCGAGTACGTCGGCGAGGCGTCCAAGTACATCCATTACGGCATGACCTCATCCGATATGCTCGACACCGGTACGGCGCTGCAGTTGCGGGCCGCCACCGACATCCTGCTCCTGGACCTGCGCCACCTGTTGGGCGTCCTCAAGAAGCGCGCCTTCGAGCATCGCGACACGGTGATGATCGGGCGGAGCCACGGCATCCACGCCGAGCCCATCACTTTCGGCCTCAAACTGGCCGTCTGGTGCTTCGAGGTCGCGCGCAATATCGAGCGGCTGGAACGGGCGCGCGAGGCGGTCGCCGTCGGCCAGATTTCCGGCGCGGTCGGCACCTACGCCATGGTCCCGCCCGATATCGAGGAAGAGGTCTGCCACAAGCTGGGGCTCACGCCGGCGCCGGCATCGACCCAGGTCGTGCAGCGCGACCGGCACGCGGAGTTCATGGGTACGCTCGCCGTCATCGCATCGACGGTCGAGAAGATGGCGGTCGAGGTGCGCCACCTGCAGCGCACCGAGGTGCTCGAAGCGGAAGAAGCCTTCAAACCCGGCCAGAAAGGCTCTTCGGCTATGCCCCACAAGCGCAATCCCATCATCAGCGAGCGCATGTGCGGTCAGGCGCGCATCATCCGCGCGAACGCCATGGTCGCCTTCGAGAACAACGCCCTCTGGCACGAGCGCGACATCTCGCACTCGTCGGCGGAGCGTGTCATCCTGCCCGACAGCACGATCCTGCTTGACTATATGCTCTACAAGTGGGCGGATACGATGGATAATCTCATCGTCTATCCTGATAGGATGATGCAGAATCTCTGGTCCAGCTACGGGTTGGTCTTCTCCCAATCGGTTCTGTTAAAATTGGTGGACAAGGGGCTCTCCCGCGAGGAGGCCTACCGGGTTGTCCAGACCGGCGCCATGAAGGCCTGGCAGGACAAGACCAGCTTTAAAGACCTGCTGAAACAAGACGAAACCGTCAGCGCATCTCTCACCGAAGTCGAGCTGGAAAGCTGCTTCGACCCTTCCCGCTACCTGCAAAACATCGGCGCCGTCTTCGCGCGCTTGGAAAAGCTGGAGGTCTGATGGCTGAGAAGCTTTACGAGGGCAAGGCAAAGATCGTTTATTCCACCGATGACCCCAACCTGGTGTCGCAGCAGTTCAAGGACGACGCCACCGCCTTCGACGGCAAGAAAAAGGGACAGATAGCCCACAAGGGCGTCCGCAACGCCACCATCTCGAACCGCCTCTTCAGACTGCTCGAGGAGCGCGGCATCATCACGCAACTGGTCGAGCAGACAGCGGACGACACCCTGCTCTGCAAGCGGCTCGAGATGTTCCCGGTAGAGGTCGTGGTGCGCAACTACGCCGCCGGCAGCATCTGCAAGCGGCTCGGCTTCGAGGAAGGCCACAAGATGAAGAAGCCGATGCTCGAGTTCTTCCTCAAGGATGATTCCCTGGGCGATCCGCTGGTGACCGACGCCCACATCGAGGAGCTGGAGCTGCTGACCCGCGCCGAGCGCGACGAGATCGAGCGCCTGGCGCTCGAGGTGAACGAGGCGCTGGTGGAGTTCTTCGCCGAGCGCAAGGTGCTGCTGGTTGATTTCAAGCTGGAATTCGGCAGGGACAGCGAGGGCAACATCGTCCTCGGTGACGAGATCAGTCCCGACACCTGCCGCTTCTGGGACGCCGAGACGGGCGAGAAGATGGACAAGGACCGCTTCCGCCGCGACCTCGGCAACGTCGAAGAGGCCTACGAGGAGATGCTTAAGCGGGTGCTGGGATGACCGGACGCCGCATGTATTCAACCGGGGGGACACGATGAAAGCAAAGGTCTATATCACGCCCAAGGCCGGCATCCTCGACCCGCAGGGGCTGACAATCGAACGCTCGCTGCCGGCGCTGGGCTTCGAGGGCGTCAGCAACGTGCGCGTCGGCAAGTACATCGAACTGGAACTGCCTGATGGCGACGGAGCCGGCGAAGCGGTCGACGCCATGTGCCACAAGCTGCTGGCCAATCCCATCATCGAGGATTTTGAATTCGAGCTAGTGCCCGAGTAGTGGCTGCCTCTTCAAAGACCGAAGTAACACCTATCCGCTTTGGCGTCGTCGTCTTCCCCGGCTCCAACTGCGACGCTGACGCCTACGATTCCGTGCGTTCGTTTGCCGGCGCCGATGCCCGCTACCTCTGGCACAAGGACACCGAGCTCGACGGCCTCGACTGCGTCATCCTGCCCGGCGGCTTCTCCTACGGGGATTACCTGCGCTGCGGCGCCATCGCCCGTTTCTCGCCGATCATGTCCGCGGTCAAGAGCTTCGCGGATAACGGCGGCCTGGTCATCGGCATCTGCAACGGCTTCCAGATCCTGCTCGAGGCGGGGATGCTCCCCGGCGCCATGCACCAGAACGAGGGGTTGAAATTCGTCTGCGAGCTGGTGAATCTGCGGGTGGAGAACAACGAGACGCCGTTCACCAACGGCTACGAGCGCGGGCAGGTTGTGAAGATTCCCGTCGCCCATCACGAGGGCAATTATTTTATCGATGAAGCCGGGCTGGCGGAGATCGAGGCCAACGGCCAGATCGTGGTGCGCTACTGCAACGAGAGCGGCGAGACCACCGGCGAAGCCAATCCCAACGGTTCGCTCGGCAACATCGCCGGTGTCTGCAACAAGGAGCGCAACGTCTTCGGGCTCATGCCCCATCCGGAGCGCGTCTGCGATGCGACCGTCGGCGGCACCGACGGCCGCGGTGTGTTCGAGTCGATTTTAAGAGCGGTGGCAATGAAGGGGGAAGGGAAATGACGAGCGTAAGCTTTCCAACGGCGATTTATTTAGGAAACATAGGAAACGTACGTCCCTGAATGAGCGCCACTAACCAACAGCCCGCCTACGAGCTCCTCGGCCTCAAGAAGAAGGAATACGAGGGAATCTGCGACGCCATGGGCCGCGAGCCCAACTACACCGAGCTGGCCGTCTTCTCGCTCATGTGGAGCGAGCACTGCGGCTACAAGCATTCACGGCCGCTGCTCAAGTATCTGCCTACAGAGGGCAGCCGCATCCTGCAAGGCCCCGGCGAGAACGCCGGCATCATAGATATAGGTGACGGCCTGGCCATCGCCATGAAGATCGAGAGCCACAACCATCCCTCGGCCATCGAGCCGTTTCAGGGCGCGGCCACCGGCATCGGCGGCATCGTCCGCGACATCTTCGCGATGGGCGCGCGGCCGATCGCCAACCTCGACCCGTTGCATTTCGGCTCGCTGGAGAAGGCGCGCCAGAAATTCCTGCTCGAGGGCGTGGTCGAAGGCATCGCCTCCTACGGCAACTGCATGGGCATCCCCACCATCGGTGGCGAGATTCATTTCGAGGACGCCTACGAGGGCAACTGTCTCATCAACGTCATGTGCGTGGGGCTGGTTGAGCAGGACAAGATTTTGAAGGCCAAGGCCGAGGGGCCGGGCAACCTGGTCGTGCTGATCGGCTCCACCACCGGTCGCGACGGCATCGGCGGCGCCAGCATCCTGGCCTCGGCCGAGTTCGACGAATCGGCCGAAGAGAAGCGCCCCACCGTCCAGGTAGGTGATCCCTTCACCGAGAAGAAACTGCTCGAGGCCTGCCTGGAACTGCGCGACAAGGGGCTGCTGGTGGCGCTTCAGGACCTGGGGGCCGCCGGGCTGTCCAGCTCATCCAGCGAGATGGCCAGCAAGGGCGGCGTCGGCATCGACATGGACATCAGCAAGGTGCCGCTCCGCGAGCAGGGCATGGAGCCCTTTGAGATCATGATCTCGGAATCGCAGGAACGTATGCTGGCGGTCATCAAGCCGGAGCTCGAGGTCGACGTGCTGGCGGTCTGCGACAAGTGGGACCTCGACGCCAATGTCATCGGCAGGGTGACCGACACGAAGCGGCTGCGGGTCTTCATCGGCGAGGAGATGGTCGCCGACATGCCTGTGGACGCGCTGGTGGACGATGCGCCGACTTACATGGTCGATACGGTGCGCCCCGCCCACGAGGTCGACGAACCTCTGGCCGAGGACCATTACCACAAGCCGGCCGACCTCAACGAGACTTTGACTACACTGCTCCGCTCCCCCAACATCTGTGACAAACGCTGGGTCTATCGGCAGTACGACCACATGGTGCAGACCAACAACGCCCTCTGGCCGGGGGCCGAGGCGGCGGTGCTGCGGCTCAAGGGACGCCGCGACGGCGTGGCGCTCACCACCGATGGCAACGGCCGGCGCTGCTACCTCGACCCGCGCCGGGGCGCCCGCGCCGTGGTCGCCGAGGCGGCGCGCAATCTCTCCTGCGCCGGGGCGAAACCTTTGGCTATCACGAACTGTCTTAATTTTGGCAACCCTGAAAAGGGCGAGATCTACTACCAGTTCAAGGAAGCGGTCGAGGGCATGACTGAAGCCTGCGAGGCGCTGGAAACGCCGGTCACCGGCGGCAACGTCAGTTTTTACAACGAGAGTTACGGGCAGGCCATCTACCCCAACCCGGTGGTGGGCATGATGGGCCTGGTCGAGGATGTCTCCCTGATAGCGACCCCGGGCTTCAAGGCCGAGGGCGACGCGGTGTTGCTCCTGGGCGATGCCCGGCCGGCGGTCGACGGCTCCGAGTACCAGCTGCGCATCCACGGCGAGGCGGCGGGGCGCATACCCGATGTTGACCTCGAGATGGAAAAGAAGCTGCAATTGCTCGTAAGAGAAGCTATCCTTGAAGGACTGGTAAAAAGCGCGCACGACGTCAGCGACGGCGGCCTGGCCTGCTGTCTGGCGGAGTCTGCCATCGACGGCAACCTGGGCGCCAGCATCGAGCTGGCCTTGGACCAGCGTCCCGACCTGCTGCTCTTCGGCGAGGCGCCGGGGCTGATAGTGGTCACCGTGGCGGAGAAGGACCTGGAACATTTCGCCCAGCTGGCGCTGGACCTGCCGACGCAGGTCATCGGCAGCGTCGGCGGCGAGCGGCTGGTCATCAGGTCCGGAGGCGCCGACCAGGTGAACCTGCCGGTGGCGCAGGCGGCGCAGGCGTGGAAGACCGCGCTGGAAACACAGATAAAAGCTTAGGGACGTACGTTTCCTATGTTTCCAAAAATGAAATGAATATATAGATGAGCGAAGTCAGATGAGCGAACTTAGGAAACATAGGAAACGTACGTCCCTGGACAACGACAAGCCCGAAGAGGCCTGTGGCGTCTTCGGCACCGTCGCCCCCGGGCGTGATGTCAGCCGCCTGACCTTCTTTGCCCTCTTCGCCCTGCAGCACCGCGGCCAGGAGAGCGCCGGCATCGCCGTCGACGACAACGGCCATCTGACCGCCATCAAGGACATGGGCCTTGTGTCGCAGGTCTTCAAGGAGCAGACGCTCAAGAGCCTCTCCGGCCAGGCGGCCATCGGCCACGTGCGCTACTCCACCACCGGCTCCACCCGCTGGGCCAACGCCCAGCCCGTCTGCCTCAACCGCAACGGCCACACGCTGGCCCTGGCACATAACGGCAACATCGTCAACACCTCCGAGCTGCGCGAGATCATGGGGCCGCAGGGCCTCAAGCTCACCTCAACCAGCGACAGCGAGCTGCTGGCGGCGCTGATCGCCACCAACCCGTCCGAAGACATCCGCGACGCCGTCGCCGAGAGCATCCCCAAGATCAAGGGCGCCTACTCGGTGGTCCTGCTCAGCCAGGGCACGGTCGTCGGTTTCCGCGACCCCTGGGGCGTGCGGCCGCTCTGCATCGGTAAGCTCGACGACGGCAACTACGTACTCGCTTCGGAGAGCTGCGCCCTGGACATCATCGGCGCCGAGTTCGTGCAGGAGGTCGGGCCGGGGCAGATGGCGGTGCTCACCGAGCGCAACCTGGAGCTGCGGCAGGTGGCGGAGCCGGCCGAGCGGCAAGGGTTCTGCATTTTTGAATACATCTACTTCGCGAGGCCGGATTCGGTCATCAACGGCATCAACGTATCCCAGGCTCGCAACCGCATGGGCGAGGAGCTCGCGCGCGAATCGCTGGTCGAGGCAGACATGGTCATCCCCATACCGGACACCGGCACGCCGGCCGCCATCGGCTTCGCGCGCGCCAGCGGCGTCCCCTACGGCGAGGGCCTGATCAAGAACCGCTATGTGGGCCGCACCTTCATCCAGCCGGACCAGGACCTGCGTCAGCACGGCATCCGGGTCAAGCTCAATCCGCTGGCCGAGGCCATCCGGGGCAAGAGCCTGGTGGTCGTGGACGACTCCATCGTGCGCGGCAACACCACCCGCAAGATCGTGAAGATGCTGCGCGACGCCGGCGCCACCGAGGTGCACCTGCGCATCAGTTCGCCGCCGATCAGCCATCCCTGTTTTTACGGTATTGATACATCGACGAGCACGGAGCTGATCGCTTCGGAGAACACCGTCGAGCAGATACGCCGGCAGGTCGGCGCCGACTCGCTCGAATACATCTCACTCGAAGGATTGCAGCGCGCCGTCGGCCGGCCGGCCGAGCATTTCTGCCGCGCCTGCTTCACCGGCAATTATCCGGTGGAGATCCCCAGCGTCCTCAAGCTCAGCAAGCACCGCTTCGAGCAGGTGGAACATGATGCCGGGGATGCTGCTTCCGCAAGCGCCGCGACCGGCGCAGGCGAGACCACCACCTGCGACACGTCCAAGGACGACACCCAGACCGAAAAGGAGTCGGTGGCATAGAGAATCCCGGGAAAGGCAGACCGCTGACTTACGCCGGAGCCGGCGTCAACATCGATGCCGGCGCTGAAGTCGTGGAGCGAATCCGCTCGGCGGTTGCCTCGACCACAGGGGATCTCAAGCTCATCGGCGGACTCGGCGGCTTCGCCGGGATGGTCGAACTCCCCGCCATGAAGGAACCGGTGCTGGTCTCCGCAACCGACGGCGTCGGCACCAAGGTGCTGATCGCCGAGGCACTCAACATCTACGAGACGGTCGGCATCGACCTGGTAGCCATGTCCGTGAACGACCTGCTGGTCACCGGCGCCCGTCCCTTTTTCTTCCTCGACTATATAGCCGTGGGCCGGCTCGAGCCCGAAAAGGCCGCCGCGCTGGTCGAAGGCGTGGCCGAGGGTTGCCGCCAGTCGGGCTGTGCGCTTCTGGGCGGCGAGACCGCGGAGATGCCAGACCTCTACCAGGAAGGCCACTTCGACCTTGCCGGCTTCGCCGTCGGCGTGGTCGAGAAGAACGCCATCATCGACGGCAGCCGGGTCGCCGCCGGAGACGTGCTCATCGGCCTGCCCTCCAGCGGCGTCCACAGCAACGGCTTCTCACTGGTGCGGAAGATACTCGAGGTCAACAAGATTTCCTACACCATGAACGAGGTGGAAGGTTTCGGCGAGGAAGTCGTCGGCGCGGCGCTGCTGACTCCCACCAGGATATACGCGCGCGACGCGGCAGCGCTCATTCAGGCTGCGGATGTGCGCGCCATGGCTCACATCACCGGCGGCGGCCTTCCCGAGAACCTGCCGCGTGTCATCCCCGGCGAGCTGCACGCGCGCATCGAGCGCTCCAGCTGGCGGGTGCCGCCGGTCTTCGAGGCGCTGCAGCGGCTGGGCAACGTAGCTGATGATGAGATGCTGCGCACCTTCAACATGGGCATCGGCTTCGTGGCTATCGTGCCCGCCGCTGACGAGCAGAAAGCAATCGCGGCGGTCCCGGGAGCGGCGAAGATAGGAGAGGTGGTCAGCGGTGGCGGCCAGACCGAATTCGTCTAACCCATTCCGCCTGGGAGTGCTGGTCTCGGGTTCGGGCTCCAACCTGCAGAGCATCATCGACAGGTTTCATCAGGGTCTGGCCGGTATCGAGGTCGTCTTGGTGATCAGCGACAATGCCGAGGCCTACGGGCTCAAACGGGCGGCCGAAGCTGGTATCCCCACCAAGATCTTCCCCATGTCCGATTACTCCGATCGCTCCACCCACGACCGGGCCATGGCTGACGAACTCGAACAAGACCAGGTCGATCTGGTCGTCCTGGCGGGATACATGCTCATCGTGACGCCGGCCCTGCTGGAGCGCTTCCCCAAACGGGTGATCAACCTGCATCCGTCGCTGCTGCCGGCCTTCCCGGGCGGCGCCCCCATCGAGGACACCATGGATTACGGCGCCCGCGTCACGGGGGTCACGGTCCACTTCGTCGACGAGGGAACCGACACCGGCCCGATCATTCTTCAAGAACCGGTGGAAATTAAATATAATGACACGGTCGAAAGTCTGCGGAGGCGGATCCACGAGGTCGAGCACAGGATCCTGCCGCGCGCCATTGAATTGATCGCATCCGGCCGGGTGGGCTTCGACGAGAACAACCCGCGCCGGGTAGTCATAGCAGAAGGCCGATAGCAACCGGGGAGGAAATCTTGAAAGTCAAAAGAGCGCTCGTTTCCGTTTCCAACAAGATCGGGCTGGACAGGTTTGCCCAGTCGTTGACCGAACTGGGTGTCGAGATCATCTCGACGGGAGGGACAGCAAAGTTCCTCAAGGACAAGGGCATCCCGGTGACCGGCATCAGCGACGTCACCGGCTTCCCCGAGATCCTCAACGGCCGCGTCAAGACGCTGCACCCCAAGATCCACGCCGGGCTGCTCGCCGACCGCGACAACCACGAACATATGCTGACGCTCAAGGAGCAGGACATCAAGCCGATCGACATGGTCGTCGTCAGCCTCTATCCCTTCGAGGAAGTCTCGGGCCGCCGCGGTGTCACCGAGGAAGAAGTCATCGAGAACATCGATATCGGCGGGCCGACCATGATCCGCGCGGCTTCGAAGAATTTCAAGGGCGTGGCTGTGGTCACCGACCCGCGGCGCTACTCCGACATCATCGCCGAGATGAAGCAGAACGACAATCAGCTGAGCATCGAGACCCTGCGCGACCTGGCGACCCAGGCTTTTCACACCACGGCGCACTATGATTTCGTCATCGCCAACTGGTTCAGCGAGGGCGTCTCGGACTTCCCGCCGTTCATGCTGCTCGACTACGAGAAGATCCAGGACCTCAAGTACGGCGAGAATCCGCACCAGCGGGCCGCCTACTACGCCGAGGTCAACGCGCGGCGCCACCTGCTTTCGCGGGTGACGCAGCTGCACGGCATCGAGCTGGGCTACAACAACCTGCTGGACCTGAACGCCAGCCGTGAGTTGCTGCGCGAGTTCGCGCTGCCGGCGGCGGTCATCATCAAGCACAACAATCCCTGCGGCGTGGCTGTGGCCGAGGACATCGGCAGCGCCTACCGCAAGGCTCTGGCCGCCGATCCCATCAGCGCTTTCGGCTCGGTGGTCGCGCTCAACCGCATCGTCGACGAGGACCTGGCCGAGTCCATGTCCAAGAAGTTCATCGAGGTGCTCATCGCCCCCGGATTCGTGGCCGAGGCCGCCGAGATTCTGAGCAAGAAGGAGCGCATCCGCCTGCTGGTCAATGAGGAACGCCGTAAGGCCATCACTGGCGAGCCAGCCTACCGCCAGGTCATGGGCGGTCTGCTGGTGCAGGACCTGGATTCCGGCATCGACGAGCGCGATGGCATGGAAGTTGTCACCCGGCGCCATCCGGATGAGAAGGAGTGGGGCGACGCCATGTTCGCCTGGAGGGTCGCCAAGCACGTGCGCTCAAACGCCGTCGTGCTGGCCAAGAACCTGGCGACCATGGGCATCGGCGCCGGCCAGATGAGCCGGGTCGATTCGATGAACCTGGCGATCGACAAGTCCCAGGACGACCTGAAGGGGGCGGCCGTCGGCTCCGACGCATTCTTCCCCTTCACCGACGCGCTCGATCTGGCCATCCCCAAGGGGATAACCGTGGTCATCCAGCCGGGCGGCTCGAACCGCGACGAAGAGGTCATCAAGCTGTGCGACGAGCACGATGTGGCTATGATCTTCACAAACACGCGGCATTTCCTCCACTAAAGGGGACACCTTACTAATTAGTTGCGCAATTTGCGATAAACAGGATTCCTTACCGTCGAAGGTAAGGAAAGCCAATATAAATCTAGAGGCGCCTTATGGGCGCCTCTTTTTTTTGGCGCAACTTTACAGGGTAACCGTGCATCAGATAAACACAAGGAGTCGAAAACCAACGAATGGGGATGGGCGATGACCAGCTTTGATGAAATCAATGAAGCGAGACTGCTACTTGGCTTGCCGGAGCGGGCAACCCGGGATGAGATCCGTTCGCATTACAAGAAGCTCATGGCAAAGTGGCATCCGGACACATGCGAGGAACACATCGAGAAATGCGAAGATATGTCACGGAAGGTCATTTCCGCCTACGAGTTGATCCTGGCCTACTGCGAATCTTACAGATTTTCATTTTCGCAGGCGGAGGTCATGGAGCATGCTTCCGAGGAAGACTTCTGGCTGGAGCGCTTCGGCAAAGATTCGTCTTGGGGCATCCCATGAGAAGTCCGTGGCAGCCAGAACCGATTGCGAACCATCTCGCGAGAAGCCGGTCCTTGCGTTGTCTCGAAATCTCTATATAATTAGACTTTAATGGACGAGAATAACGTCATCCTGAAGATGCATGCCGAGGTCTGCAAGTCATTTGCTCACCCCACGCGCCTGGCCATCCTGAACGCGCTGCGCGATAAGGAGATGACGGTCACGGACATGACCCAGGCGCTCGGCGTCGCCAAAGGTAATCTGGCACAGCATCTGGCGATCCTGAAGCAGCGTCAGATCGTGGCGACACGCAGGGAAGGGGTCAACGTCTATTACCATGTTACTGACCCGAAGATAATCCAGGCGTGCGAACTGATGCGCAGTGTTCTGCTAAATCAGCTCAAGGCCACGGAGCGCCTGTCGCGCAAGGTTGGCACCGGGTAGAAACAGGCGGAACGTGCGGCCACGCCCATCAATAAACGGCCTTATTTTTTTGGATAACAGTATAGGTTTATCGAGACTCATAAGTAATGCGACATCTATACGGGGGCGGTACCTGTTGAGCGAAATGAAGGAGGCGGAAAAATGAAGTTCAGTCCTGTTGAATTCTCAGTCAGAAGGCCGGTTCTGGTGATTATCGTGGTGCTGCTGGTGACAGCCGCGTTCGCCACCCAGTTCCCAAGGATCAAGACAGACACGGACCCCAACAACATGCTTCCAGAAAACTCGGAAGTCAGGCTCACCAACCGCGAAGTCGAACAGACCTTCGGCCTGCACAAGGACATGATCGCGGTCGCCATCGTCAACGACACCAGCGTGTTCAACCCCGCCACGGTCAACAGCATCGCCTCGCTCGCCGGTGAGATCCAAAACATCAACGGCGTAGCTGGAAAAGACGTCATGAACATGCTCGCCGCGGCCAACATGCAGACTCCTCCGAGCGGCTTCACGGGCGAGCAAGTCCAGTCGATGAGGAACATGTTCATGAACAATCCGCTGATGGTCGGCCGCTTCGTCTCCGCTGATGAAAAGACCACGGCAGTCTACGTGCCGCTCGAAGGTGGCGCCAACGGCAAGGAAGTCGCCGATTCCATCAGGCAGCTTGTCGCCAGCGATCAGACCGGTGACACCTTCTATGTCGCGGGAGACCCAGTGGCGAGGGACACGTTCGGCTCGCAGATGTTCATCCAGATGGGACTCTTCTCCCCCCTGGCGGGCATGATCATGATGCTCGTGCTCTATCTGATGTTCCGCAACTGGCCGCTGACCCTGTCGGTCATGGGGGTGGCCATGATCAGCATCGTCTGGACCCTCGGCCTGCTTATCGGGCTCGGATATCCTGTCCATATCATGAGCTCCATGATCCCGGTATTCCTGATGGCCATCAGCACCGCCAGCATCCACATCTTCAATGAGTTTTATTTCTGCTGCGGCGAGATGGAGCAGCGGCGGCAGGCCATCATGAGGACGATGAAGGTCGTCGGTCCGCCAGTTCTCTTTACGGCGCTAGTGGCCGCCATCGGCTTCGCGGTCCTGGGAGTCGGCAACATCATCCCGGTCAGGGTCTTCGGCCTGTTCGTCGCCTTCGGCATTGGCGCTATAGCCCTGCTCTCATTCACGTTCCTCCCCGCCGTCATGGCGCTCGCCGGTGAGCGCTCGCTGCGCAAGGCGGCCAGCCGGGAAGATCCGGGGCGCAACCGGGTCGGCGCGTTCCTGCAGGGCGTCGGACGCTTCGCGATCAGCAAACGCGTGGCCGTGATCGTGGCTGGCCTGGTGCTGGTGTCGTTCTCTATCTGGGGAGTCACCAAGATACGAGTCAACAACAACATGGTCGCCTGGTTCAAGGGCGGCAGTGACATTCGGGTTGCCGACAGGGTCATCAATGACAATCTCGGCGGCTCCTCGATGGCGTATCTCGTCGCTCAAGGCAAAAGTCCTGGCACGTACGCCACGCCGCGGGCACTGGCCTATATCGAAGGCCTGCAAAAGGCGCTGGCCGGCCTGCCGGTTGTCGGCAACACCTATTCCGCCGCCGACTCGGTCAAGATGGCGAACATGATGATGGATGGCAACAACCCCTCCAGCTTCACTCTGCCGGCGTCACAGGAACAGATCGCGATGATCCTCGATTCCGCGGCCCGGCCGTCGGACATCACCGCCGATCGCGAACAGGCCAACATTCAGGTTCAGCTGAACACCTGGGATGCGTCCGCGATGGATACCGTCCTCGACGGCGTAAACTCGTACATGGCGGTGAACCCGGCTCCGGATGGCATCGTCTTCCAGCCCGCCGGCATTGCCTACTTCAACAAGATATGGAACGATGAGGTCCTGGGAGACATGATCACGGTGTTCATCGTGGGAGTGATAATCATCTTCGGTGTCCTGATCGTCGGTTTCCATTCACTTAAATGGGCGGTAGTCAGCTTTATCCCGCTGCTGTTCACCATCCTGATCATCTACGGGGCGCTCGGGTTCATCGGCAAGGACCTGGACATGCCCATCGCGGTTCTGTCAACGCTGTCGCTCGGGCTGGCCGTGGACTTCGCTATCCACTTCGTCC
>Ga0172371_10003979_pt1 | contig 22637 bp, 15 predicted proteins | sample Lak12m_FD_114543 | JGI IMG/M metagenome (GOLD analysis project Ga0172371, IMG submission 114543) | Freshwater microbial communities from Kabuno Bay, South-Kivu, Congo - kab_022012_12m | ecosystem: Environmental > Aquatic > Freshwater > Lake | place: Democratic Republic of the Congo: South-Kivu...
CGGGATTCGAACCCGCGGCTGAAGTTTTAGCCCCAGCACTCACTTAGCAGGCGAGCCCAATCGGCCTCTCTGGCACCTCCCCAATTCAATTGTAGATTTCAGATTGCAGATTTTTAAATTATCAATCTGCAATCCAAGATCGCAAATCTGCTATCACCTGCGGAGGGAGTGGGATTCGAACCCACGGCGACTTGCGCCGCGACGGTTTTCAAGACCGTTGCCTTAAACCGCTCGGCCATCCCTCCAGGCGCGGAGATTTTACCATAAATTCAAGTGAGGGGTTGGTATAATTCGCCCGCAATGAAATACCATATTTGGACCGAAGGTTGTCAGATGAACGTCGCTGATTCGCAGCGGCTTGGTTCGGCGCTCGATGGGCTGGGATTTAGTTTCACCACTTCCGCCGAAGAGGCTGATGTCATCGTGCTTAACACCTGCGTGGTGCGCCAATCCGCTGAGGATAAGGCCGTCGGGAGGCTGAACTCGCTGCGTCCGCTCAAGCAACGCAAGCCAGACTTGGTCATTGCCCTGATGGGTTGCCTGGTTGGGGTCAAGGGGGATGAGCGATTGCGCCTCCGCTTTCCGTTTGTGGATGTATTCGCGCCCCCCTCCGACCCTGGTCCGCTCATTTCCTACCTGACCCGGGGCGAGGCTCGCCTCCTCGAAGCTGCGCGATCCTCGACCCTCGCGTCCGTCATGGATGCCGACCCTGCCTCCTGGCCTTCAGCGATCCTGCTTCCCGAACACGAGCGCGGTCAACTGGTCTCGGCTTTCGTACCGGTCGTTTACGGATGCTCGCATGCCTGTACCTTCTGCATCATCCCCTACCAGCGCGGCGCGGAGCGTTCACGTCCGGCGGATGAGGTTTTAAACGAGGTGCGCGCCCTGGTGGCGCAAGGAGTCCGCGAAGTCATTCTGCTCGGGCAGATCGTGGATCGTTACGGTCGTGATCTGTCCGCCGGCCCCAGCCTGGCCGGGCTGCTGGAGAGGCTGGAACTGGTGGAGGGTCTGGAGCGTATCCGCTTCCTTACATCCCACCCCAACTATTTCAGTGACGAGTTAATGGATGCCGTCGCCGCGCTGACTAAGGTCATGCCGCATATCGAGATTCCCATTCAGGCTGGCGATGACGAGGTTCTGGCCGCGATGCGCCGCGGCTACACCAATGCCGATTACCGGCGCATCGTGGCGAAGATACGCGGGAAGATCCCCGGCTGTTCGATCGCCACCGACATCATCGTTGGTTTTCCCGGAGAGAGCGAAGCACAGTTCATGAAAACCTTTGAACTGCTCGAAGACTTGAAATTAGATGTGGCGCACCTGGCGCGCTACTCGCCGCGCTTCGGCACCGTATCGGCGCGGAATATGGATGACGATGTACCGGAGGAGGAGAAGATGCGCCGCTTCCGCCTGCTGGAAGATTTGCAGGAGGACATCGCTGCGAAGATCGCCGCCAGCTATTTGGGACAAGGCGTGGATGTCTTGTTCGAGGAACAGGTGAAGGGACGCTGGCGCGGGCGAACGCCAACCAACAAGCTGGTCTTTGTCGAAACCGGCACGGATTTACGCGGCAAGCTGCTGCCTGTCACCGTGACATGGGTCGGGCCGTGGTCCATGCAGGCAACCCTCACTCCGCCACTTCGCGAAGCAACCCCGCGGGGTACACTCTCCCTTCCTCTTCTCCAGGGAGCAGGAAGGGGAGGGCGGGGTGGAAATAAGTGAGGTCCTATGGTCAGTGAAAAAATCCGCCCGATTGCCATCTGCCTCTGCCGCAACGGCGGGCGTATCCTTGTCGCGGAAGGCTACGACAGTATAAAGAACCAGGTTTTCTATCGCCCGCTCGGTGGCACCATCGAATTTTACGAGCGCGGCGAGGAGACCGTGCGCCGCGAGTTCCTGGAGGAAATTGGAGCAACGGTGACGGATGTGCGCTATCTCGGCACACTGGAGAGCATCTTCGTTTGCGAAGGCCGCCGGGGGCACGAGATCGTGCTTGTCTATGATGGTAAGCTGACGGACCAGTCCCTTTATCAGAAAGATATGATCGTGGGGAATGAGCTTGGTGTAAAGTTCGAGGCGTTCTGGAAGGGCCAGGATGAGTTTGGCGATTGCAAGCCGCCAGTCTACCCGGATGGGTTGCTGGATTTGCTCGTAAAGGTGTGAAAGTGGGGTGATCTTCCTGCGACCCCCTTGAATATCAGCCAAAGATGCATACAGATGATATGGATTGAAAAGCGCCTCGATCGAGCCTTCATCTGATGCGTCTTCTTTTATCTCTTTTTATCCCGGGTGAATCCTCCACCGCATCCCACCGGGCAAAGCTCCCGCAGCGGGCAATGAGGGCAATCCGGTTTGCGCGCCGCGCAGACTTCGCGCCCCAGGCAGATCAGGTTCAGGTGCGCAGCATAGTACGTTTCGGGTGGAAACAGGGCTTCCAGGTGGCCATGGGCCTGCTCCACGGTCATCTTCTCCGGGCGCAGGCCGAGGCGGCCTGTAACGCGGTAGATGTGCGTATCCACGGGGAAGGCCGGGCGTCCGAGCGAAAAAAGCAGTACAATGGCCGTCGTCTTCGGACCGACCCCCTTGAATCTCAGCAGCCAGGCGCGGGCTTCTTCGAGCGGTAAACCCTCCAGAAACGATAAATCAAGTGATCCGCGTTCGGCAGTGATCTCACGCAGTACCTGCTGGATGCGCGGCCCCTTCTGGTTGGCCAGCCCGGCAGGACGAATGGCTTTGATGACATCAGCCAGGTCGGCATCCCGTGCCACCTCCCAGGTGGGGAAACGCCTCCGCAGCCCCTCGAAGGCGCGGTCGCGATTGGCATCGTTCGTATTTTGCGAAAGGATGGTGGAGATAAGTTCGTCCAGCGGTGGCAGGGGATTGCGCCACGTGGGTGGGCCATAGAATTCGAGCAGGCGCTGGTGAACCCTGATGGCAAAATCTTGGCTCATATAACTCACCATGGTCGGAAATAAAATCAGCAAACCGTTGTAAGGTGACTCGCAGATGAACCTTTAATCCCAATCTCGCGAGGTTTCGTCCCGCAGCATACTTTATAAGAGAATAGTAGCCACTCCCAGGGCAACTCGCAGACGGATCTTCGCACACGATCTTATAAGTCTCGCGAACGATAAACCGAATGAAACTTGATTTTCACTCCGCCCGTTCCAGCGTAAAGACCGGATGGCTTTCACCAACGACCAGCTTGCGCCAGTTCGTCACTGGTTTAACCGGCCCATACCCAGCCAGGGTTTCCAGCTCTTTGTTTGTGATTGCACCAAGTTGCCGCAGCAGCTCCAGCGCAGCCGCCGGGCGTACGCGGTTGTAGGCGCTGCCGTCCGGCTTGCGGATGGGCTGGTCGCCATCCGCGATCTTGATGGTCGCGCCGATGCCGGGGGAATCCACCCCCAGTGTGCCAGGCATGATTCCCAGCGCCAGGTAACCTTCAGCGCCTCCTTTTGAGATGATCCGCCCTCTGCAGGTCTCCATCAGGCGCGTATCGAAGCTGTCTGGCCCGCCGACCATGTCAGGAAATGCCATCATCGCCGCCGTGATCCGTCGGCAGGCTGCCGTGCGCTCTACCGGAAAGCCGCGCGGGTCGCAGAGCCTGGCAAACCCAAGTGCGGCGTTGTAAAGTGGCATGGCAAAGTTTGGCGCGGAACAGCCGTCGATGCCAATCTCCACCTGCGCCGATGGCAGGCCGCACATTTCAGCAATCGTCTCGCGAATGGTTTGCTGGACAGGGTGCTCCGGGTTGACGTAATCGGTGATGGATAGACCGCGCATCCGGGCATGCGCCAACATTCCGGTGTGCTTGCCTGAGCAGTTATGCCGGTTGGGGGTGGGGGATTCACCGCGCGCATCCAGAGCTTTCGCAGTCGGCGCGTGGAAAGGCGGATGGGTGCCGCACAACAGGTCACTTTCGTGAACGCCAGCCTTGGCCTGGATGCCCTGGATCACGGCCAAGTGCTCGTCGGTGCCAGCGTGCGAACCGCAGATGATGGCAATCTCCTTTGAGGTCAGGTGAAAAATATTATCGCCGCCGCGCTCGATTAAGGGCAATGCCTGCAGCGGCTTGGAACTGGAGCGCAGGAAGGTGACAAGATGTGGGCTGCCAACCCATGCAATAAGGCGACCGCTGGAATTGACCACAGCAGCCGCCCCGAAATGGATCGATTCGACAGTTTGTCCCCGTGTCAACTCGAAGATCGGTTGATAATTATCTGTCAATGAAGATCACTCCATTCCTGAATTGGCCAACGGGCGGTAATGACGCAGGTAATAATGATGCAAACCGTAACGCAGACGCTGGGTGTACTGGCGTAAGCGGTGGCTGGGAATCTTAAAACGGGCAAGCAGCGGCGCGATCAGGTTTTCCATTGCTTCGGGAGAGGCTTTCTTCGCGGCCAATTTTTCCAGTTTATTGGAAGCATGCTGGAGGAATTCCAACTGGGCGCGGATGACTTCCCCTGCCGCCAATCCACCGCGTCCGCCAACTACCAGCCATCCACGGTATGCCGGCGAGAGCAGCAGCTTCACCGCATCGATCCAAACCGGCAGATCGGCACTGGCCAGAAACGGCGGCTGGTTGCGGATGACTGTGTCACCAACAAAAACCACCTTTGCTTCCGGTAAAATGACCCACGATGCGCCGGTATTTGGACCGGGATGATGTTCGATTAATACTGGTGCATCACCCCAGTGGATTGTCATTTCATGGCTGAAGGAGATCTCGGGCGGCGCCCAGCGCACATTTCCCAATCCCGGGATGTTTTCCCAATCCGCGCCGGTCTCATCTCCCTGTGCTTTAAACGTGGTCGGCCGGTTGCGAAAAATCTGCACCGCCTTTTCCTGGGCAACGACGGTGCAATCCATCGCCCGCGCGCCCAGCGTCCGGTCGGGATGGGCGTCCAGACTGACCAATAACCGGTCCGCGCCGCTGCCCAGGTTGAGCAGCGCGGCGCGCCAGGCACGGCCATCCTCCGGCGATGGCGGCGCGTCCACCAGCACCAGTCCGCGCGGCAGGTTGATGACACCCACCGTCACACCCAGGTATTGATCTTCCAGGTAGACATTATCGGCAATGGCTTGCATGAAGCCTCCTATTCGATTGGAAGCGTAAAGGCAAATCGCGCCCCTTGCCCGGGGATGCTTTCAACCCAGATCCGCCCGCCGTGCCCTTGAACCGCCAATCGACAAAAGGCCAATCCCACCCCGAGACCACTGGTCGTGGTCTTGCCTTTTAGACGGGTGAACTTGTCGAATATGCGTTCCTGATCTGCCAGCGGGATGCCCGGCCCGTTATCCTGTATCCAGACCTGCACCCAATCTCCGGTCAGCTTGGCGCCAAGTTCGATCTTCCCACCCTGTGGTGTGTACTTCGAGGCGTTCTCCAGCAGGTTGATTACCACGCGGCGGATCATGTCAACATCCACAGTGACTTGAGGCAGATTGGTTGCGATGGCTGTGTCAAGGCTTTGGCGCCGGTTTTCCGCCACCGGTTGGACGGCGTTCAAGGCGTCCTCCGCGATCATATTGATCGAAATGGATTTTCGCTCCCCGATCGGCTGACCGGACTCAAGCCGGTCGACATCCAGCAACGAGCTGAGCAGGCGCTGGATGCGCGCCGTCGAGCGTTGGGCGATCTTTAATACCGATTGCGCCATTTCACTGTCTTCAAGGGGAAACGATGTCGAGAGCATTTCCAGGCTGGAGATTATGTTCGCCAAAGGCGAGCGCAGGTCGTGGTAGATCATTGCGGTCAGGTCTTCGCGCAGGTCGTCGAGATGCTTGCGCTCGGTGACATCGTGAAAGATCCACTGAAGAAGATTCAAATTCTCAAACGACACTTTGGAAACGTACACCTGGATCTGTACATCCTGGCCCGTTTTGCTCTTTAAGACAGATTCGTAACTTTGGGTTTGGCCAGCTCTCAGGCCTTCAGTGTTTGCATCAAGCTCCGCCGGGTCAACCTTGTGCAAATCACTGATTTTCATGGTCCGTAGCTCGTGTGTTGTATATCCACTGAGGTTGACAGCTTGGTGATTTGCCTCAAGGATCTTTTCATCCCAGTTGGTGATCAGGATGGGATCAATGCTGTCTTCGAACAATTCCCGGTAACGCTGGTGGGCGGCTTGCAGCCGCTCGAAGAGCTGGGCATGGAGGATGGTGGAGCCTGCCAGGCTGCTAATGCCGGTCATCACTAGCAAGGCATCGGGATCGAAGGCGTCGGAAATGGGGTTGATGGCTTCCAGAATGCCGATCACGTTTCCCTGCGCGTAGATCGGAGTAGCCGACAAGGCATTGATTTTAAAATTGGAAAATTGCTCCACCTCGGGAACAAATCGCGCATCTTCTTTCACATCAGCGATGACCACACCCTGTCCCTGCCGTACAACCCAGCTGACGAGCCCCTTCCCTGAAGGGATGTGTCGTCCGATCAAGCTGCCGGCCTGCACGCCAACGGCTGCCCTGAAAACGATATCATTATTACCCTCAACCAACGCCAGCGCGGCAGTCTCCACCTGTAAGGCTTTGATGGTTTCATCGAGGATGGTGTTCAGCACATCATCAAGGCGCAGTGTGGCGTTAATGGAGACCGCGCTGTTGGCAAGGGCGGTCATCACCCGTGCCTGACGCTGGCTTTCGGTGTAGAGGCGGGCATTCAGCACGGCAATGCCAGCCAGATCAGCTATGGCTTTGATCAATGCGAGGTGATCTTGATTGAACGAATTGGGGATTGGGTGGACGAGGGTCAGCACACCGACCGGTCGTTCGCGGGCGACGAGTGGAACGCAGATCACCGACTTGGCTCCGCTGCGGTCAGCGGCATCGTCCGGGCGGCGCAGCCAGCGCGCATCCCGGCTGGTGTCGGGCAACAAAACAGCTTGCTGTTGACGGAGTACCCAACCTGCCAATCCTCGGTCCACTGTTTCGCGCAGCTGCTGGGTGGTGTTGTCGAGAACACGGTCACCGTAGACGATCACCGAGTCCACCGGCCTGCCGTTATCATCCAGAACGACAATGCTGCCGCGCTCACCCCCCACATACTTGAGGGATTGGAATATCACCCGCTGTAGCACGGTATGCAATTCAAGAGCCGATGCCAGTTCGCGGCTGACGTTGTACAAGAGTTCAAGGGAATAACGCGACTCATCGTCCGACACGGCAGTGACAATCCTTCTTATAAAGTATAGCATATTTAGCCTGTCTCCCATCGGCGGCTGGAATATGTAAACTCTTTGTAATGATACAATTGCCGTGCAATGTTCTATTTGGTCGACGGACACAATCTGATACCCGGGCTTGGTCTGCACCTCGCTTCCCCAGACGATGAACTGGCGCTGGTTACTCGCCTTCAAGAGTTCTGCCGCCTGCGCCGTGCCCAAGCCGAAATTTACTTTGACGGGGCGCCCCCCGGACAACCAGCTTTCCGAAAATTCGGCGCGGTGACAGCGCATTTCGTCCGCGTTGGTTCAACCGCGGACTCGGCAATCGAGCAGCGGCTGGCAAAGCTGGGGAAAGCCGCGCGCAATTGGATTGTGGTTAGCTCCGACCATCGCGTGCAAAACGCGGCGCGGGCCGCCTGCTCCCAATCCATTTCATCGGAGGCTTTCGCCCGAGAGGTCAGTGCTGCGGAATCCGTTCCTGTCCCGATGAAAGAGAAGGAGCGCGATCTCAGCCCACAGGAGGTTGAAGCCTGGTTGATTGAATTTCAAGAACGAAAAGGGGGTTTGCGATGAATCGGACAATTCTAATCTTATTTTAATACATTCCTGACGATTCGGGTGTATATTATCCGCAAGACACCTGCCCTCCCTTTTAGTGTTATCTCAGGTGTCAGCCATCAAAAAGCTTGCGTGTTCCCCCCATGCAGGCCTTGATTGGTGGTGTCCCCTCCCCCTTTGATCACCAGGCCATCGGCCTGGTGATCGCATTAATCCACAGGGTGACACAAAGGAGCACGAAGGGGCGGAAAATGAATAAGGCCGATCTTATTGATATGATGATGCATGTCATGAAAGGATTATGCTATGGCTTTGGATAAACATCCCACCCTGATTTACCTCGATGATTGGCAGGATGTGGTCTTGCCGCGGTCGGCGGAGTTTTATAGTGTGCAGTTGAATGAGTTGGGAGAAAAGTTGGTGCTGTTGAAATAGTCAATCCATCCTTGCCAAGTTCTTGTGGTACAAATGAATTTCTCTCTTGCCTGATCGACTTCTTATTCTCCTCTAACACCCCTATGCTATAATCACCCCCCATCAGACATATTCTTAACAACAAAAGGGATGATGAACGCGTGGATGGTAAGCCATTCGCAAACCTCCGTTTTTCCTCCCAATCAGGTAAGGTTTCTCATGCTCCAGAGATTTGTCAAAGTTTTCGGGGGTGACCCCAACAAGCGTGAAATCGAAAAAATGAGCAGCCGGGTGGACGAGATCAACGCCCTCGAGGCAGAATTTGAGCTCCTCTCCGATGAAGCCCTGCGCGCAAAGACGGATGATTTCCGCTCCCGCCTCCACCCCCTATTTTCGGGGAAAATGGTGGAAGATGGGGGGGGCGAGGAAGAACATCGAAAAACCGAGCAGTCCATCCTCGAAGAGATCCTCCCTGAAGCCTTCGCCGCTGTCCGCGAGGCATCCAAGCGAACTATCGGCCTGCGCCATTATGACGTGCAACTACTCGGCGGGATTGTACTGCACCGCGGCCAGATTGCCGAGATGCGCACCGGAGAAGGCAAGACGCTCGTCGCCACGCTGCCTCTCTACCTCAACGCATTGACCGGACGCGGCTGTCACCTGGTTACGGTCAACGATTATCTGGCACGGCGCGATGCCCGCTGGATGGGCCCCATCTATGCCGCGCTGGGCTTGAGCGTGGGTATCCTGCAAATGGCGGCTTCCACCGAGAACGGCAAGAAGGCTTTCCTCTACGACCCGGGGAAGGAATCCTCACGCGAAGACCAGCATCAGCTCCGCCTTGTGGATCGCCGCCTGGCCTATGCCGCGGATATCACTTATGGTACCAACTCCGAGTTTGGCTTCGATTACCTGCGCGACAACATGACCATGCGTCTCGAGGAACGTGTCCAGTGCGGTCACCATTATGCCATCGTGGACGAGGTGGATAACGTGCTGATCGACGAGGCGCGTACCCCGCTTATTATCTCCGGTCCGGCATCCGGAGATGTGGAATGGTACGGAAAAATGGCCATCCTCGTCCGCCAATTGAAGCCCGAAGATTACGAGATCGAGGAGAAGGATCGCACTGTCACCCTAAGCGAGATCGGCACTGCGCACGTGGAACAGTTGCTCGGTCAACGGCTGCGCGATCCTGACCGCCCGGAAGATATCACCCCCGAACAGGCGCGTCTCCTTGGTTACCTGGAACAGGCCTTGCGTGCTCAACATCTCTTCAAACGCAATAAGGATTATCTCGTCCAGGGTGGTAAAGTGGTCATCGTGGATGAGTTCACGGGGCGCCTCATGCCCGGCCGCCGCTGGTCCGACGGCCTTCATCAGGCAGTGGAAGCCAAGGAAGGGGTACGTGTGGAGCCGGAGAATGTCACCTACGCCACCATTACCCTGCAGAACTACTTCCGCATGTATGAGAAGCTGGCCGGGATGACCGGTACCGCGCTGACTGAGGCGGAAGAGTTCAGTAAGATCTACAGGCTTGAAGCGTTGCCCATCCCCACCAACCTTGAATACCAGGCTGTCGGACCGGATTCGCCATTGGTGGAAGTAAAGGCGAAGGACGGGGATGGCTACGAGTATGCGTATTTTGCCGACCGCAAGACCCTTGCCCATTACCCCTCTCCCGATAGTGGAGGAGAAGCCGGGGGTGAGGGCACGCTCCTCTTCTACCGCCGCAAGGACTACCCAGATACAATCTACCGCACCACGGAAGCCAAGCTGCGCGCCCTGGCGCGCGAGATTGCTCGCGAGCATGTGCGCGGGCGGCCGCTGTTGGTCGGTACGACCTCGGTTGAGAACTCAGAGCGGCTCTCGAACCGGTTAAGGGCGGAGCCAATCCGCCGTCTGATGCAGGTATTGCTGATCCGAGATGCCTGGCTGGAGGCGAATAATACCACCGAGGATGGCCGGGCCATCCCTGAACTTGCAGGCTTGAACAAGCCACTTGATCAGTTACGCCCCGAGGACTTGCGCCCAATGGTGCGCGACTTGGGGCTTTCACTCAATCCCGAAGACCTGGCCAACCTCACCCGCTTGTTGAAAATCCTGCGGTTGGAGGAAGGCAATAAAGAACGACTTAAATCAGTGCTGCAGGGAGGCGTGCCGCACGAGGTGCTGAACGCCCGCAAACACACCGAAGAGAGCCAGATCATCGCCGGGGCGGGGGCGTTTGGTGCGGTGACGATTGCCACCAACATGGCAGGGCGCGGCGTGGATATCAAGCTTGGCGGCGACCTGGCTGAGGAGATCATCGCCGCAGTGGCGCGCGTCCTGCGCAAGGTCGGTTACAAGGATCCTTACGACATGACTTTGCAGGAACGCCGCGTTGCACTCCAGCAGGTGGATCCTTCACAGTATGGAATCTACGAGATCGAGGTCAATTACTTTCTGAAGTATTTCGAGGATATGGAGCGCGTCAAGGAATTGGGAGGGCTGCATGTCATCGGCTCGGAACGGCACGAGGCGCGGCGCATTGACAATCAATTGCGCGGTCGCTCCGCCCGCCAGGGGGATCCAGGCTCCTCGCGTTTCTATCTCTCACTAGAGGATGACCTCATGCGTCTCTTCGGCGGTGAGCAGGTTAACAACCTGATGCAGCGCCTGAGCATTGACGACGATTACCCGCTTCAAGCGCGGCTGGTCAGCGGCATCATAGAGCAATCGCAGCACCGCGTCGAGGGAGCCAATTTCGATGTCCGCAAGCACCTCCTTGAATACGACGATGTGCTCAATTCCCAGCGCATGAGGATCTATTCCCAGCGCGACCGTGTCTTTGAGAAAAAGGATTTGAGTGAGGATGTGGAAGAGCTCCTCGGACAGGAGATCGAACACCGTGTTGCGGAAGCCATTGACAGCGGTGAGCTTTGGCGGCTGCTGGGGTGGCTAGAACAGGTTCAGCCAACGTTTGGCATTCCCGAAGGCGCCTTTCCATCCTATACTTATCAATTCCTGCTGCGACAACTTGCTGCATCCCAATCTGACCTGCGCACGGCATCGCTGGATATTGCCCACCGGGTGCTCCAGATAGAACACGATCATATCCTGCGCGCTGTTCAGGTGCAGATTGACCGTGCCGGTGAAAACCTGGAGAGCCAGGTTCAAGAACGCGATGAAACGCTCGAAACGTTCCTCGACGCGGCGCGGGATGGCGAAGACGATCAGCCGCGCCGCCCTCAGGAGGTAATGGAGGAGCTGCAGAGCATCCTGCGCGCCCCACTGCGGCTTTCAGGTGAACAAATGCGGGCACTTGTTGAAAGCCCGCACGAGGTCAAGGATACGATCCATACGCAGGTGGAGGCGTTCGTCGCAAATGTGACCCTCACCCGCCTGGTCGCCGCCATTGAGTTCCGCTTGGGCGAAGGCCTCAGCCTGAACGCGGCTGATCTGCAGGTCCTCGACTGGGAATCGGTTGCTGCGCGCTTGGAAGAAAGATCCCGTTTGTTGCTTGATGTCCGACGGGAACACTTGCTTGGCAAGGATGGCGTGATCACACGCGATATCGATACCGCCCTCGAACGCCTCGGCCGCGCCACCGATGATGAACAGAAACGGTTGCAACTATTGATGCTCATGGCGCAGGGCACGCGCGCCTATTTTGACAGCAAGACCCACAGGCAGATGCGCCAGGTCTTCCTCCGTTTGCATTATATCTATTTAGGGGATGAGTTGCTGGCTGATATGTCTGCCGACGCCCTGACCCGGGATGTGCTTGAACACCTTGAAGCAGCACAGGCAGCCCAGCAGCGCGCTTGGGGCGAAAGCGAATTGCTCCGTTCATCTTCACCAGCGGGGGGGGCAGGTGGAGACAAAGCTTCCCACTCTGAAGGGGAGCTGGGAGTGACCAGCGTCGAGGCGCTCGGTCGCCGCGTCCAGACCGAGATCTACCGGCAGGTGTTGCTCGGCGCGATCACCGAGCTGTGGGTGGATTACCTGACGCGCGTCGAAGCATTGCGCGTCTCCATTGGCTTGGAAGCCTATGCCCAACGCGATCCATTGGTCCAGTATAAAAGCCAGGCTTCCGAAATGTTCCAGAACCTGCTCGCTGAGATCCGCGCCGCGGTCATTGGGCGCATTTTCCTCTACCAACCGCGCGCATTCGCTGCAGTTCAGACCGAAGTGAGCGCCGCTCCCGCCACCGCATCCACACCGGCTCCCCAGGCGCCAACCGTTGCTCCCAAGAAGAAAAGGCATCGGCATTAACCTGCCATGTTCCACATTCCAATTTCCGTTTGTTCGGCACTGGGAACTTGGAACTGGAAACCTGGAACTATGAATTATCGAACCATTCCCAAAGTTGACCTGCACCGTCACCTCGAGGGCTCGCTGCGGCTGGCGACAATGCTCGATATTGCTCGCTTGCATGGGATCACTCTTCCGCTCAACATCACCCGTTTGAGCCACTTTGTGCAGGTTCAAAATGGTGAACCATCCACTTATCAAAATTTTCTGGCAAAGTTTTCCGCCCTGCGCATGTTCTACTGTTCGCCTGAGGTCATTCAACGGGTGACACATGAAGCTGTCGAGGACGCGGCAAAGGATAATGTCCGTTACCTTGAATTGCGTTTCACGCCGGTGGCTTTCAGCAATGGCGAACGGTTTCCTCTGGCGGAAGTGATGGATTGGGTTTGCGAGAGTGCGTGGCACACTGCCGAGAAATACAAGATTGAGGTTCGATTGTTGGCGAGTGTCAACCGCCAGGAAAGCACGGAATTGGCCGGGCAGGTTGCCGCTCTGGCTGCGGACCGTATCGCCAAGGGACTGACTGGCCTCGATCTGGCTGGTAACGAGGCTGAGTATCCCATCCAGCCTTTCCAGGGTATATTTCGCGAGGCGCAGCAGGCGGGGTTGCACATCACGGTTCATGCCGGAGAGTGGGCTGGGGCGGATAGCGTGCGTAGAGCGTTGGTAATAATGAATCCGGAGCGTATCGGCCATGGCGTGCGCATCCTCGAAGACGAGGGGGTGGTTGGAATGGCCCGCGAGCGCGGGGTCACGTTCGAGGTCTGCGTGACCAGCAACTGCCAAACTGGGGTGGTGCAATCCTTGCAGGCTCATCCCCTGATGAAGATGCTGGAAAGTGGTTTGAAAGTGACTCTGGGCACAGATGATCCTTCCATATCTCAGATAACTCTCAGCAATGAATACCAACGCGCCTGCGAGGATCTCCACATGAGCCTCAAGATGCTTAAGCTATGTATTTTGACCGCAGCCAAGGCTTCATTCACAACCGAAAAGGAAAAGGCAGCACTTGTCGCTCAACTCAACATGCCGGGAAAATAGGCCTACTTCTTCGGCGTGCATCCTTTCCTGAGACAAATATGGCAGGCAAACAACAAGTTCCTTCCAGCAACTTCTTCCGAAACCGTGTTTTGCCAATTGTCCTCGTGGTCGGATGGGTTTGCATCATCTCTTTCTCTTCCTTTGCATTAATTGCTGAACTAAACCAGGATCTCTCGCTCTCAGCGAGGGGATTTTCGAGGCAGGTTTTATCACTCGTAGCCTTTAAACCCGTGGAGAGCAAGACAATCAGCCCTTTTCCAACAAAGCACATACCCACTGTGACGCGAACGTTCACACCGCGGCCGACTATAAATTTACCCGAGCCTCTACCTCAAAAACAAACCCATACGCCGACGCGAACTCCCACAGTAACGCGCACGATTCCCCCAACACCAATTTCTATGCCATCATCGACAGCCACCTTTACTCTGACACTCACCCCCTCTACCACGCCAACCTTAACGCCGACACCTACGATCACACCTACCGTAGTTGAACCTGGCATAATTCTTTGTGAGAATCTAACAAGCCTTCAACTACCTGATACTATCTTAACCATGTCCGAAATCGTTTGGCCAGGGTGGATATCTCCACCCTCCGGCGATCAAGGAAATGTGGTTGTTGATCGGATCTTTTGTCGAGTGGCGGGGATTATTGCGCCATCCATCAATTTCGAAGTATGGATGCCCTTGACTACAGGACAGTATGTCTGGAATCGCCGGTTCAATGGCGTTGGAAATAGCGGTATTGCAGGGAGTATTCGATACGCTGATATGCTAGCTGCGCTCGGGAAGGGGTATGCTACTGCCAGCACGGATACCGGTCATCAAGGCAAACCTGCGGACGGACAATGGATGCGCGACCACCCGGAGCTTATTCCCGATTTTTCGTATCGTGCAATCCACATGATGACAGTAGATGCCAAGGCCATCATTCAGGCTTATTATGGTCAAGCATCGCAGTATTCTTACTTTACCGGCTGTTCCGGCGGTGGCCAGCAAGGTATGATGGAAGCTCAACGTTTCCCGGAAGATTATGATGGCATTGTTGCCGGGGCACCAGCCAACTACCGAACACACTCGTGGCCAGGGGAGTTCTGGCCAGCCTTTGTAACCCACAGAAGCGAGGCCAATACCATCCCGCAGGCAAAGTTACCCCTTATTCACCAGGCAGCGCTGGCTGCCTGTGATGCCAATGATGGTATCAATGATAATCTCATCAGTAACCCACTTACATGCAATTTCAATCCAGCGGTGCTATTGTGCCCGGGTGTTGATAGCCCGGACTGCCTGACGGCAGGAGAAATTGACTCCCTTGTGAAAATCTACAGCAGCGTATATGATCCGACCAGTGGAGAGCAATTCTGGCCCGGTCTCGAGCCAGGAAGTGAACTAGGTTGGATGGGGTGGGGAAGTTTGTTACCCGACCCGTGGGTTCTCTCTTTGGCATATTTCAAGTACATGATTTTTCCTGAATATCCAGATTGGCAATGGCAATCGTTCGATTTTACAGATGCGCAGGATTTCGCGCTCCTCACTGACGCGGATGCTTATTATGGGCCAATCTTGAATGCAGATAACCCGAACCTCTCTGCTTTTGAATCGCTTGGTGGCAAGCTCATTATATACCACGGCTGGGCCGACCAACAAATTGCCCCACGTAACAGCATCAACTATTACAATAGTGTCGTTTCATTCATGGGCAACGAATCTACAACCCAAGAATTTTTGCGTCTCTTCTTGGTACCCGGAATGATGCATTGCGGACGCGGGACGGGACCCAGGATCTTTAATACGCTCGCTGCGATGAGGATGTGGGTAGAACAGGGGATTGCACCTGCAGCGATGGCTAGTGCGGATCAAACACGCCTGCTTTGTCCATATCCACAGAGCGCCCGTTATAAGGGAATAGGCGATGTGAACAATCCCAATAATTATGAATGTGTCAACCCATAGGGGCAGTCCAGCATTGGAATTGCTTTATTCTCCATTGCAAGAATGTGTTTGATGTTGTATATCCCGGATATGAATAATTCCAAAGGCAACCTGTCTTTGTGGCGAAGCTCCAAGGAATAAAAAAGATGGAAGATTTTTTCAATGCACGGTCGGAACTGAGGACTAAATATCGAGCTTATATACTTTACCGACTGGATGCCCTTGAAAAAGTTGGTCTCACAGAACTTGCCCGGCTGCCTTTCTCAATCCGTATCCTGCTGGAGGCAGCTCTGCGCCAGTGCAACGGGAATGAGATCACGGCGGAGGATGTGGAAAATATTGCTCGCTGGATCCCCCTCGCCCCTTCCCCTCTCCCACTGGGAGAGGGGCCAGGGGTGGAGGGTCACCCTGGCATATCCTTCCTCCCCGCCCGCGTCCTTATGCAGGATATAACCGGCGTTCCAGCGCTGGTGGACCTGGCGGCCGTGCGCACTGCGATGGCGCACCTCGGCGGTGACCCGAAGCGGGTTAATCCGTTGGTACCAGTGGATCTGGTCATTGACCACTCGGTGCAGGTGGATTTCTTCGCCTGCGCTGACGCTGCGCAGCGCAATACCGAGCTGGAGTACTTGCGTAACCGCGAGCGCTATGAATTCCTCAAGTGGGGACAGAAGGCTTTCACCAATTTTCGCGTCGTCCCGCCGATGACAGGAATCGTGCATCAGGTTAATTTGGAATACCTGGCAGGTGTGGTGATGACGAAGCGCGAGACCCCCGAAGTCTCGAAGACTTCGGAGACCTTGCTTGCATTTCCCGATACCCTTGTAGGCACTGACTCGCACACCACCATGATCAACGGGCTGGGCGTGCTCGGTTGGGGCGTGGGTGGCATCGAGGCCGAAGCGGTGATGCTCGGTCAGCCGATGCACATGCTTCTGCCCGATGTGATCGGTTTCAAGCTGAGTGGCAGGTTGGGGGATGGGGTTACCGCGACCGACCTTGTTCTGGCTGTCACACAGATGCTTCACCAAAAGGGCGTGGTGGATAAGATCGTCGAGTTCTATGGCCCCGGTCTCGACGGCCTGTCGCTGCCCGAGCGCGCCACCATCGCTAACATGGCACCGGAATATGGTGCCACGGCATCTTTTTTTCCGGTGGATGATGAGACGCTGCGTTATTTGCGTCTTACAGGGCGCCCGGTTGAACAGCTTGAGTTGGTCGAGACCTACTGCCGCGCCCAGGGATTATTCCGCAACGCGTCGACGCCTGACCCTGTGTTTTCCGACACGCTCGAATTGGACCTGGGGGCTGTTGCGCCTTCTTTGGCTGGTCCCAAACGTCCGCAGGATCGCGTCCCGCTGGATGATACAAAGTTGGTCTTCGAGAAGGCTTTGACGGCGCCGACCAGGGAGGGTGGCTACGGGCTGAAGCTGGAAGAGGTGGAACGAAAGGCGAAAGTTGGTTTGAATGGAGGCTCTTGCGAGGTCAATCACGGTGTGGTGGTGCTGGCAGCGATCACCTCTTGCACCAATACCAGCAATCCCTCGGTGATGATCGCAGCCGGATTACTGGCGCGGAAGGCTTTAGAGAGGGGATTGATGGTTAAGTCTTACGTGAAGACCAGCCTCGCCCCCGGCAGCCGTGTCGTCACCGAATACCTCAAGCAGGCAAACTTACTCGAACCGCTCGCCAGGTTGGGTTTCAATGTGGTTGGTTACGGTTGCACCACTTGCATCGGCAACAGCGGCCCGCTTCCCGGTGAGGTGGCTAAGGCGATTGCCAGCGGCAACCTGGTTGCGGCGGCGGTTATTTCGGGCAACCGCAACTCTGAGGGATGCATCCACCAGCTGATCAGGGCGAACTATCTTGCCTCGCCCCCCCTGGTTGTGGCTTACGCTCTGGCAGGAACGGTGGACATTGACCTGGGGACAGAACCCCTCGGCGCGGGCAAGGATGGTATGCCGGTCTTCCTGAGAGACATTTGGCCGGCATCGACGGAGATTCTCGATACGCTGGCTGCCAGTCTCGACACGAACCTATTCCTTGAGAACTACAAGGATGTCTTTTCCGGCAGTGACCTTTGGAAACAGATTGCGGTTGTAGAGAGTGACCTCTATAAATGGAATACGGCCGCCACCTATATCCAGCATCCACCATTCTTTCAGAATCTGACGCTGGAGCCGTCGAACATCACAGACATCAGCTCGGCGCGCGTTCTGGTCATGTTGGGCGATTCGATCACCACCGATCACATCTCCCCGGCGGGCAACATAGCTGCTGACAGCCCGGCTGGAAAATTCCTGACCGAACGGGGCGTGGCGGCGCGCGACTTCAATTCCTATAGCTCGCGGCGGGGCAACGACCAGGTGATGGCGCGTGGCACGTTCGCTAATATCCACCTTAATAACTTGCTCGTTCCGGGTGTGGAAGGCGGCATCACGCGTCACTTCCCGGATGGCGGGCAGATGCCAATCTACGATGCGGCGATGAAGTACCAACGCCAGGGCGCGCCGGTCATTGTCATCGCGGGCAAGGAGTACGGATCCGGCTCCAGCCAGGATTGGGCTGCCAAAGGGACGCTGCTGCTGGGCGTGCGCGCAGTGATCGCTGAATCCTACGAGCGCATCCATCGATCCAATTTGGTCGGCATGGGCGTGCTCCCCCTTCAGTTTAAATCCGGGCAGAACGCCGAAAGCCTCGGCCTTAAGGGCGATGAAGTCTTCGACATCACTGGCTTGAGCGATAAAATGGCACCGCAGACCATGGTTGCGGTGAGGGCAAGGAAGGCAGGTGGAGCGGAGGTTGAATTCGAGGTTAGGGCGTTGTTGAACACGCCCCTGGAGGTTTTATATTACCGCAACGGCGGCATCCTGTGCACCATTCTGCGTAACAAGGCGCGCGACTGATGGATTGATCTTTCGCAGAATAGCTTCGCCAGAGTCAATATTCTCAAAAGGATTACCTTTCAACGATGACAGACATCAACCTCGGTAATCGCGATGGTATAGAATCTCCAGCGAGGAAACATGCGATAAGGGGATTGGGGGTTACGCTCCTCCAGACCGTTGCGTTTTTTCTCCTTTTTGCAGTCCTGTTGGAAGGCCTCGCACGAACGAGCCTGGTTCGTGAATTACTCCCTTATATGACGTTCGGAAGTTGGCACTACCAGCTCGATCTCAAATGGCTTCTTCTGAAACAATACGTCGCCGAAAATGGCGGTATGGACGTCATCGTCGTGGGCAATTCGCTGGTAGATACCGGAGTGGTTCCCGAGGTGATTGCCCAAACTTACTTTGAAAAGACCGGAGTGAAACTGAGGGTGTTTAATTTTGGCATTGGCGGATTGACGGTCTCCCCGACCTCAGAAAATGCGAAGCTGCTCGTTGACACTTATCATCCCGCGCTCTTGATATTCGTCACTGAAATGAGGGATTACGATGCAACGAACGGAATCAGAACAGAAACGAAATACCTTTCGGATAGCTGGATGCAATACCAGATGGGGAATTTCAATCCAAAAGGGTGGCTCGTCGATCACTCTGTAACGCTTCAGCATTATCTGCCTTACCGAAATTGGATGCGAAATGATTTCCCTAGCACGTTTGCATCCTACCTGGGTACATATCACGCCACCTCCGCCACCGGCTACGAAGGCGACCTCGCAGAATTGACGGCGGATAAGATTCCCAATCCAAGCACATCGGATAGCAACCCATATTTCAGCAGTTCCCAGCCTTACCAGATTGACCCAACCCGCCTGGTATGTCTTGGGACCATTCTCGACCTTGCGAGGAATGGTGGGACGCGGATCATAGTCGTAGAGATGCCAGTTCATCCCATGTTCTTTGAATTTGCGGGCGGGAAAGCAATCCACGAGGCATTCAAGGAGAAGATCGCTGAGACAGTGCGGTCTGGAGGCGGAATTTTCCTGCCTGCGACTGAAGAAGTCGCAATTCCCCTTGATGGGCGCGCTAACCTGACACATTTAAACTGGAAAGGCGCTCCCATATTCAGCGCTTACCTGGGGGCTAGACTCGCCGGGCTGACCAGTCAAGATGGGATGATGTTCATCAGCAAACAAAACGAGGGTGGTCAGCGATGAATATTACCACGCTCGCTTTCGCTGCCTTTATGGTCATTGTTATCGCTGGCTACAGGCTTCTGCCCTCCCGTTTCAGGAACATCTGGCTGTTAGCGGCGTGTCTCGGATTCCTGCTCACTTGGGCTTGGCAATTCGCCGTCTTCCTGCTCATCATCGGCACTGTAAACTATTTCCTTGGCAGGTGGCTCGGCGCTGCCAAAGAGAGGCGCAAGCACATCCTTTGGATCGGCATTGCCTTTAACATCTTTGTCTTATTGATTTTCAAATACAGCGATTTCTATATCCCACAGTTCAGCGCGGTGCTGGTCCGCCTGGGAATCGATACTAGCAGCGAGGGTCTCCGCCTGTTGATGCCCATCGGCCTCTCATTCACGGTTGTCCAATTGATCTCTTACCTGACCGATGTTTACAAACAGATCTTGCAGCCTGAAAAAAGATGGCTTGAATTCAACATTTACGTGCTTTATTTTCCAAAATTGATCTCCGGTCCAATCGAACGCGCCAGACTCTTCATCCCCAGGCTGGATCAACCACCATCCCTCACAACTGATGCTATTGGTCGTAGTTTTGCGCTGATCGTCATTGGGCTGGTTCGCAAATTACTCTTCGCCAATGTGCTCAGCGCGTTGCTCCCCGCTGCAGCGTTCACCCAGCCGTTGAACTACTCGGCCCAAATGCTGCTGTTGTGGCTGCTGGCGTATGCCTTCATGATCTACAACGACTTCGCCGGTTACACCAGCATCGTGCGCGGCGTCAGTGGTCTTCTCGGCATTGAGCTGACCAGTAACTTCAACACGCCGTATTTCTCCCGAAGCGTCGCTGAATTCTGGGAGCGCTGGCACATCAGCCTCACGAACTGGCTTCGGGATTACATATTTTTTCCCCTTTCACGCCTGCTGCGAAGAAAATTTCCGAATCCCGAACACATTATCAACTTCGTCCTGCCTCCCTTGGTCACCATGCTGGTCAGCGGCATGTGGCACGGACTCTCCGTCAACCTGCTTTTATGGGGCGGCTTGCATGGTGCGTACATGATAATCGAGCGCATTCCAACGCTTTGGTCACCCAAGGTTCAAATGGACGAGCGTCCCAAATGGCAGCAGGCAAGCGCCAGGCTTTTCACTTTTACGCTGGTTGTGGCAGCCTGGCTTCCCTTCCGCATGGACTTCATCACAGCAAAACGCTATTTCGCCGGCATCATCCTCCCCTCGCATTGGCTTAAGATGGATTTCCTGTGGATGAGCGAGGTTTTCAAAGGCCGCCTGCCCGTTGGCGATGTCTATGCCTGGAACATCCCAGACCCGCGCGTACTCCTCGTGTTGATTCCCGCCATTTTGTTGGATTGGGTGCAATACCGCAACAAGGACGAGTTGATCTTCCTGAGGTGGCCGCGCTGGGTGCGCGCTGCATTGCTCGCCTTTGTGACCCTGAGCCTGCTCCTCGTTTCATTTGCTGATTCGGCCGCCCCGTTCGTCTACCAGGGATTTTAGTGCGCTACTTCTGATACAGGTAATAGCCCTTCAACTCCGCTTGCGCCAGGATGTGGCCTTCCATGGCTGCTTGCACGGCATTCCATTCATCGCCTGCATCCGATGTTGCGTCGGCTTGCAGGTCGAGGACAGTATCCAGCGCATAAAGCTCGAAGATGTAGAGATGTTTCTCATTGGGGCCGGGGCAGGGGCCGCCATAGCCGGTGTGGTAAGGTCTGGGATAACCATTCAGGCCTTGCATCGAACCGTCTGCCAGCACGGGTTGATCGATTGGTACACCCTCTGACAGTCCCATCGAAGAGGAGGGTATATTGTAGACAAGCCAGTGGGGAAACCTCGCATCCACGGGTGCATCGGGGAAAGCAAAGTTCATCTGATCCCACATCAGAAGAACCAGGCTATTGGCTTCACGCGGGATGTTCGCCCACGATAGCGCCGGTGAAACGTTTGCGCTCTCCGGCGAGTTTTCGCAGACGAACGAGATGTTTCCCTCTATTTTTACATTGAATGCAGCTTGGCCATAACGCATGGGAATATCGCCATCATTGGCAAAGGCACCGCTGGTCAGGGTCAGGGAGCCGAGCGCGGCTGGTGGTTCGGTCGGTGGCTGCGTGACCACCTCGGTGGGCGGCAGCGTGACAGCCTCAGTGGGTGGGGCGGCTGGGGGTTGTGTGACCGCCTCCGTCAGTGCAGGCGTGGAGACTGGTGCCCCTTTCAGCGAGCAAGCCGCGAGCAGGATTAACGCTGCTACGAAGAAGGATGATAAGCGTTTCATGTTGACCTCCTAGTAAACGAAAGAACGACCATGCCTTGCATTACTGTACTAAAAAAACCGTTTAAGTCAATCCCCTGGCAAGAGAACGAAACGGGTGACAGAGTGTTATCACGCATATACTTCTGCGAGACAGGATACCCCGTGGCTGATGACCTGCTCTACACTCTCGGACGAAGCGTAGTCCGCGCTTACGCGCGCCTGATGCTGCGACTAGATATCCATTGGCACCACGCCCTGCCGCCGGGACCAAAACTATTTGTGGCCAATCACCCCAGCGCCACTGATCCTTTTCTGATTCACCTTGTCTCGCCCCAGCCGATGAGCGTGATGATTACCGCGAAGGCCTTCAACGTTCCGCTGTTTGGGCGCTTCCTGCGGCAACTCCGGCAGATCCCGGTCGGTGAGGGAGGAGGTGGACCTTCATTAGACGAGGCCTGCACTGCCATCGAGCGCGGTCATTCCGTGGCGATCTTCCCCGAAGGGCAGTTCTCCCCTCAGGGAGGTGGCTTTCACCCACCGCGCAGCGGGGCGGCGCGGCTGGCGCTGACGACCGGCGTTCCGGTGGTGCCTGTGGGCATCTACCTGCCGCGCGAGCGCAGCATCCGCATCACCAGCGGGATCAGCGGCGCACAGACTACCGGCTACTGGTACCTGCGCGGCCCCTACGGCATGACGGTTGGCACGCCATTGGATTTCGAGGGGGATGCCGAAGACCGGGATCATGTCAGCAGCGTGTCGCACGCCATCATGCACCGCATCCACTCGCTGGCTTATGAAAGCGAGCTGCGCGCCAATCGGCACAAGAAAAAGCTGGCTGGCTCACCTGCCTGAAAATCACGCTCTGCCGGATATGAGAAC